>ERZ1106951.737-NODE-737-length-31871-cov-3.230387_pt1 | contig 31871 bp, 27 predicted proteins | sample MGYA00403676_ERZ1106951 | MGnify/ENA primary metagenome ERZ1106951 (study PRJEB35170, sample SAMEA104062398) | human gut metagenome | biome: human gut; feature: human-associated habitat; material: faeces | place: Denmark | collected 2012-04-23 ...
CGAGATGTGCATAAAACTTGACAGGTTCAACCCGTCAACTTGCAGAAGTACTCAAGTTGGTGACGAGGCGCCCCTGCTAAGGGCGTAGGTCGGGTAACCGGCGCGAGAGTTCGAGTCTCTCCTTCTGCGCCAAAAAAGGAAGTATCATTTTTGATACTTCCTTTTTTGATGCGAAGAACAGAGAGTCGAACAAGGCAATTTCGTCAAAAGAAATTTCGTGTTTGAATGAATTTTTTCAAAATTCATATTAAACACTACATTCCTTTTTCCTCTCCACAAAAAGTTGACACTTTTTGTGGGAGTTTTTGATTTTGCGTCAGGGTGTGAACTGAACTGATGATAAAACGCTCTACAATTTGGTAACATCTTGAAAGTTGAAAAAACATAATGTAAAATAGTATTGCACACTATGAGAAATAAAAGAGTATTTTGAGGTAGGGAAGTCCCGAATAAAAGACAGATTGATTTTTCAATCTGTCTTTTGTTTTGCCTAAATATTTCGCTTGAAATGACTATATATTATATAGTATAATAAAAAACGGTGATGTTTTATGAAACAGTTTTTAGAAGTAGGAAAATTAAATAATACACACGGTATCAAAGGTGAGTTGAAAATGCAACTTTGGTGTGATGATATTGAATTTTTGAAACAGTTTAAAACTTTGTATTTTGATGATAAGGGGCAAAACAGTGTTGAAATTACATCTGTAAGATCTCAAAAAAATCTTGCAATAATAAAGCTTAAAGGTATTGATTCAATAGAGCAGGCGGAAACCGTAAAAGGTAAAATTCTTTATTGTAACCGTGACGATGCTTCTATTGATGAAGATGCTAATTATATTGCAGACCTTATCGGCTGTTATGTTGTGGATATAGATACCGAAGAAGAGTACGGAAAGGTTGTTGATGTGCTTAACTACGGTTCGTGTGATATTTATGATACAGAATCTTTGGGAAAACATACTCTTATCCCTGCAACACCCGATATAGTTAAGGAAATAAATACGGAATATCAGGTTATTAAGATTAAGGCGATGAAAGGGCTTTTTGATGAGAATTGATATAATGACGCTTTTTCCCGATATGTGCAATGCTGTTTTGAGCGAATCAATAATAGGCAGAGCGCGCCAAGGAGGAAAAGTTGAAATAAATTGTGTTGATATTAGGAACTATACGCTTGATAAGCACAGGCGTGTTGACGATAAACCGTATGGCGGCGGAATGGGAATGATAATGGCACCGCAGCCTATTTTTGATTGCTATAAAGCAATAAGTGAAAATATAGGCGAAAAGCCGCATTTGATATATCTTACGCCACAGGGCAAAACACTCACTCAACAAAGAGTAAAGGAACTTTCAAAGCTTGATAATCTTGTGCTTTTGTGCGGGCATTATGAGGGTATTGATGAAAGAGTTATTGAAGAACTTGAACCTGAAGAAATTTCAGTTGGAGATTATGTGTTAACCGGCGGTGAACTTCCTGCTTTGATTGTGGCTGATTCGGTAGCAAGAATGTTGCCGGGTGTTTTAAGTGATGATGAATGTTTTGAAGAAGAAAGTCATTTTAATTCACTTCTTGAATATCCGCAGTATACACATCCGTCAAGCTGGAACGGCAGAGAGGTGCCGGATGTACTTCTATCAGGTCATCATGCAAAGGTTGATGAATGGCGCAGGCATAAATCACTTGAGCGTACATATAGGCGCAGGCCTGATATGCTTGAAAATGCCGAACTTGATAAAAAAGACAGAGAATTTTTGTCGAAACTTGAAAAAGAATAAAAAAATATGTGAAATATGCACAAATACCACTGAAAATTTTTATTTGAAATTAACAAGTCAAACGAAGTTACGGTATTATTGTTGACCGAATTTAATTTGGTGGTATAATAGTAATAAGAAAACAAAAACACTTATATTAACCACAATATATTGTACATTTAATGAGAGGTTTTAATTATGTTCGTTAAAGATGTTAAGGTAGAAAACCAGGTTGGTCTTCATGCTCGTCCGGCAACTTTCTTTATTCAAAAGGCAAACGAGTTCAAATCATCAATTTGGGTAGAAAAAGAAGAAAGAAGAGTTAATGCAAAGAGCCTTTTAGGCGTTCTTTCACTTGGTATTATGGGCGGAACTGATATTCGTATCATTGCCGACGGTTCAGATGAAGAAGCTGCTGTTGAAGGTCTTGTATCTCTCGTAAAATCAGGATTCACAGAATAATTATTGTTTTAAAAATCAAAGAAAAAGGCATTGCTTGGGGCACCCTCCGTAAGGAAGGTGCCCCAAAGGCTTTGTATCTTAAATCAAATATTGTTGTATTTAGACGGTGTAGCGGTTTGCTATGCCGTTTTTGCTGTTTTTGTAGCTTTTTCGGAGGTTTTTGAATATTTCTCGAAAATGTGGGGATAATAAATAATTTTACATAAGAACCAAAATTACATATGCCTTAGTGGAATAGCCAAATGAATCTTATTATTCATCTTAAGTTTTATTATAATTTAGTTGTCAAATTTGACTATGCACTTTTTTACATGAAATTTTGGCAAAGGCAAATTTGACAACAAAAGTTGTCGTAAATGACTACCAAAACAATAAAATTCGTGATACAATATAAATACAATAAATGTGGAGGTTTAGATATGCAAAATTTAAAAAGCAATATTGACCATTACATGGAATTAAAAGGGATTAGGATGTACAGTCATTTGCTCGTTGATATTGCACATGAATTAGGGATTAAAGGACAAGAAGCATATAAATTTGCAAATAGAGAAAAGTCCAACTTCTCAAAAATGCTAAAAGGAGAAAGACCGCTTAAATACGAGTTTATTATTCCTTTAGAAAAAATATTTGGTATTTCATTGGCTAGGTTATTGTATGAAGATGCGTATAAATTACCTGTTGAAAAGGAAAATGTACCATTCAATAAGGGCTTTAGATATTACGCTTATTTAGATGATCCAGAATTGTATAAAAACGAATTTGATTTATTACTTACAAAGGATGGGAAATCTATTCTCACTCAAACTGATGAATTCGGCAAAACCTTTCTTGATTATATCGTGGAATATCGTTCGATTAACGGTGTTAAATATCTTCACGATGTGTATGGAATAAAACTGAAATGGTATCATAATCAATTTGAATTTAAGAAAGACAAAGGCATGATATGGATTCATTTTGAAAACTGTATTGAGTTTGCCCGTCTTGTTGCAAGTATGAATGATGTGGAACTGTTCAATGATATTTATGATTCCTACAATATGTTTTTTACAAATGGGCACTATGCTGCGGAAAGTTGTATTTTCTGTCAAGGTGAATATTTGGAAATGATACTGGACAATGACGACTTATTTCATTCAATATTTGAAATAAAACCTTACGAGCTTAAGCTGGACAGTATTGGCAAAAGAGAAAAACAAGTTGATTCAATTACATACCATTCCATCAACCCGATAATTAACAACTGTTTAAGATATGCTTTAAAACATTTAGATAAATATAAGCATAGAGCAATTGATATATTAAAATTTGGAATAAATTACAACAAAAAAGTAGCATCCAATATATGTTATGACAATCATTATGTTTGCAATGAACTGGGTGCTTTAAAAAATTTCAAAGACGATGATTTTTACGAGCTAATTATTTTTACCGATGTAGAAACAAATGACAGTGAAATACAAGCACTAATTCACCAATTGCCAAAATTCAATAAATTACGGTGATACATTGAGCAAGAATAATGATGGATGCTTTGATGATTAAAAAGAAAAGAGGATTTCAAAATGAGCTTAATAACTTGTCCTAAATGCGGCAAAACAATCAGTGAAAAGGCAATAACATGTCCTCACTGTAAATTTAATCTTTCACAACAAAATTTAATAGTGTGCGACGAATGTGGAAGAGAGTACGAAATGAAATTTTCGGCTTGCCCTAATTGTGGATTTCCTAATTCAACTATTGAGAAAAAGAAGCAAAAGAAGAAACACAAAGGTATAATTATCTCCACAGTTGTAATTGCTCTAATTGTCATTAGCGTGCTTGGATTTAGCATTTCACAAAGAGCAAAAGAAGCCGAATATTATTCAAATATGGAATCTGTATCTTATACAATGCTTGATGGGGCTGCGAAAGCGGAAGACGCCGGAAACCTTATCAAGAGTGTATGGTACAATGCAATTTATGAGGAAAGAGATACTGAAACAGATAAATATACAATGAAAAATGGTAAATTTGTATATGATTTTAATGATGCTCTTTCTAATTTGTTTGCTGATGAAAGTTTTGACAATAGTATTTCTGAAATCGAATTGAATCAATCAGAAGTTACTGATTTAATGAAAAAGCTGAAAAATCCACCAAAGAAATATGAAGAAGCTTATGCCGTGTTAAAAACTTATTATGATAATTACATGAAAATGACAAAATCGGTTATCAGTCCTACGGGAAGTCTCCAAACATTTTCAGAGGATTTTAATACCTATGATTCGGATACAGTCAATTCATTTGAAAAAATGAAATTGTATTTAGACTGATTACTATATTTTGTATTAAATGAATTACACTAAATGAAGACAAAAACTATAAAATTATAGAAAGAGAGTAGGAGGGCAAATTTATGGGAAAGCATTGTTTTTAAACATATATGATTTCTTTGTTTACTATTTCCATGTCGGCGTTGCGGATGGTATTCATTTTACCCACCCACAACATTTGGTCGGTTGCCTTTAAATACTCGGTAATTTTCTGCTTTTTTGTCATTTCCTTTACCAGCCGAAAAAACAATTCCTCTGCCTGTTCGTTTGTATTAGCAATATAGCTGTTTAACTTGCCGCTTGTCAGCAAATTGACATAGAACAGCCGCTTATGCTCCTTAATATACCGTAAGTGTCGCTGTTCCCATATCCCGATGGTTTTTTCTTCGGTGGGTAAAGTGAGGTCAGGAATAAGATACCCGTTTTCTTCGTGATACGTTCCACCCATTTCTTCAAAAAATGATTTTACCATTGCTGTAATCCTCCGTTATGATTTGAATTTCCCTACAATTCAATCACTCTGGCTGATTACAAAGCCGAAGAGAGAAGCTACTTCCCTATGTAGCCCCTCCTTTCGGCAATGCCTTTATTTTTTAGTATAAATATGTTATACTTATGAAAACTTATTAGGCAGGTGATTTAATGACTGAAAAGCAATTACGCAAAAAAGCTATGGCATTGCCGCTTCATCCCGGTGTGTATATAATGAAAAATAAAGATAAAAAAATCATATATATCGGCAAGGCAAAAAAACTTAAAAACCGCGTTTCTCAATACTTTGGCAGTCATTCCAATCATTCGCTCAAAGTCATCAGAATGGTTGAAAATGTTGATGATTTTGATTACATTCTTTGTGACAGTGAGTTTGAAGCGCTTGTACTTGAATGTTCTCTTATTAAACAGCACCAGCCTAAATATAATATTTTGCTTAAAGATGATAAGGGTTATAATTATATCAAAATTACTAAAGAACAATATCCTAAAATCAGTGAATGTAAGCAAATGGCAGATGACAACTCGCAGTATATCGGCCCATATACTTCTAATTTTTCTGTTAAGCAGGCGGTTGATGAAACTTTGCGTATTTTTAAACTTCCGCGCTGTAATAAAAAATTTCCGAAAGATTATAAAAAAAGCCGCCCGTGTTTAAATGGGTTTATGGGGATTTGCAGTGCACCTTGTGCAGGCAAAATATCGCTTGAAGAATACAGAAAAAATATTGACGAAGCAATCGCATTTCTTAAAGGCGGAAGTGTAAAAGCCGTGAAAGAAATGGAAGCAAAAATGCTTGAATGTTCCGAAAATCTTCAATTTGAAGAAGCCGCAAAGCTTAGGGACAGAATAAAAGCTATTAAAAATCTTGAAGAAAAGCAAAAAGTGGTTTCAATCAATGTACCTGAAGAGGATGTTTTTGCACTTGTAAACGGTAAGAAAAAAGCTTGCTTTGAAGTTATAAGATTTGAACACGGAAAACTTACGGATACGGAATTTTGGCTTATTGATTCTGTTGATGATTTGCCGCAGGCAAGATTTGAACTTATCGAACGATATTATTCAATGCGTGACAGGGTAGCATCCCGCATTGCGATTGACGGTGAAGTTGAAGATGAAGAACTTTTAAAAGAATTTCTTGAAAATAAAAAGCAGAAAAAAGTTGAATTCATTCATCCGCAAAAGGGCGAGCATTTGTCAATTGTGAATATGTGTATATCAAATGCAAATGAGCATTTGGCACAGCAGCAGGGTAGACTCGGCAGGGAAATTGCAACTCTTGAAGAACTTAAAAATCTTCTCGGACTTGATAAAATGCCTGAATATATTGAATCTTATGATATTTCGCATACTTTTGGTGCGGATAATGTGGCAGGTATGGTTGTTTTCCATAACGGCAGACCGATGAAAAGTGCTTATAAAAGATTTGCTATTAAAGGTTTTGACGGGCAGAATGATGTCGGCTCAATGCAGGAGGTTTTAACGCGCAGGTTTAATCATTATTATAATGATGAAGACGGAAGTACATTTAAAATTTTGCCTGATTTGATTTTGCTTGACGGCGGTGAACCGCAGGTTAGGGCTGTATTGCCTGTTGTTGCATCAATGGGACTTAATGTGCCGGTTTTCGGTATGGTTAAGGACAGCAAGCATAGAACACGCGCTATTGAAGTGGGTAATGGCGAGATAGAAATAAATTCCCACCGCCGGGTATTCACCCTTGTATCTAATATTCAGGAGGAAGTACACCGTTTCGCTATTTCTTATCATCATAATAAACATAAAAAAAGCACGCTTTCAACCTCTCTTACAAAAATTAACGGTATAGGCGATGCAAAAGCAAAAGCTTTGATGAAATATTTTAAAACAATTTCTGCAATTAAAGAAGCACGGGTTGAACAGCTTAGGCAGGTTGACGGTATTTCTGAAAAAAACGCTCAAGAAATTTACAATTTTTATCATAAATTGTAAAAATAATTTTAATTGACTTGACTATTATTTTTGTAATTTGTATAATGATAAGTGATTTATCAAAAAGATTGTAACTTTTTTATTTGAAATTAAGAGGAATCTGATTTATGATGCGAGTAATTACGGGCATTGCGCGCGGCAGAAAGCTTGAAACTTTGCCGGGCGAAGATGTCACAAGGCCTACAACAGAATCGGTCAAAGAAGCTGTTTTTTCTATGATTCAGTTTGAAATTGAAGATAAAAATGTTCTTGATTTGTTTGCAGGTTCGGGCCAGCTCGGTATCGAAGCACTTTCAAGGGGAACTAAAAAATGCACCTTTGTTGAAAATAACAAGCAGGCTTATAATGTTATTGAAAATAATATTAAGCACTGTAAGCTTGAGCAGAGCGCGAGAATAGTTATGAGTGACGCTTGTGCATTTCTTTCAAGAAGGGATAGTTTTGATATAGCGTTTCTTGATCCGCCGTATAAGCAGGGAATCATTGAAAAGTGCTTGCCTCTTCTTTTTCCTATGATGAGTGATGACGGTATAGTAATATGCGAAACTTCGCGTGATGAAGACTTGCCTGATGAACTTAACGGATTTTATGCTGATAGAGTCAGAACTTATGGTAAAACTAAAATTACCCTTTATAGAAGGGGGAATTAAAATAAGATGAAAATTGCTATTTGCCCCGGCAGTTTTGACCCGGTAACTTTGGGCCATAAAGATGTTATTGAGCGGGCTTCGCAGCTTTTTGATAAAGTTATCGTTTTGGTACTTAATAACAGCTCTAAAAAGCCTATGTTCACACTTGATGAGCGTATGGAATTTATAAAACGATGTGTTGATAAGGAAAATGTTGAAATTGATACATACTCCGGCCTTTTGGTTGATTATGCAAGGCAACATAATGTTAATGCCATAATTAAAGGGCTTCGTGCTGTGTCTGATTTTGATTATGAATTTCAGCTTGCACTTATCAATAAAAGCCTTTATCCTAAAATTGAAACACTGTTTATTCCTGCAAAGGGCGAAAATATGTTTTTGTCCTCAAGTATGGTTAAAGAGGTATGCTCACTCGGTGGTGATATATCATCGTTTGTGCCGCAAGAAATATTAAAAGATATTTACGAAAGATGTAAAGGAGATATTAAAAATGACTAATACAGATATTTTACTTGAAGATTTGGAAGATGTGCTCGATGACGCAACATCAATTCCATTGAGCAAAAAGTATGCAGTTGATGTAGACAAAATTAAGACTATTATTGAAGATATTCGTCTTAACACTCCGCAGGAAACAAAGCAGGCGAAAGCTATTGTTGATTCAAGAAACAATATTCTTGAAGAAGCAAAGAAAGAAGCTGCCGATATTATTGCTAAAGCACAGGAGGAAGCAAGGGAACTTGTTGCCCGTGACCAAATCACTCAAACTGCTCAGGCAGAAGCTGCCGATATTATTGCCAAGGCTAAAGAACAGGGCGATGCTTATATTGCAGACGCTCAAAACCAGGCTTCAGATATTCTCGGTAACGCTACAAACCAGGCAAACGAAATGGTTACAACAGCACAGAATAAATCAAGAGAAATGCTTACAGCAGTTAATAATTATGCTGATGATACACTTCTTGCTATTGATGATTCACTTTATAAGGCACTCAGTGATGTTCGCAGAATTCGCCAAGGTATTGAGAATACACAAAACAAAAATAAGTAATTTTAAATAATATTGGGCGGCCTACGGCCGCCTTAAACTATGAAAAACCCTGCTTCAGCGAAAGCTGAAGCAGGGCTTTTTACACTCTAAACCACCGGCTTAGCCGGTAGCTATTATTATGCTTTTTCGTTATTTCTTTTTTCAACTATGTGTTCGTGTACTTTATCTGCAAGTTCGCCGTGAAGTTTGAATTTTTTGGTGAAAACAATAAGCGAAATAAAAATCAAAATCGGAGGAATTGCAAAGCAAATAATTCCTATTCCGGCTTTTGTGCTTTCGTTAATAGCTTTTGTGGCACTTGTAATTTGCTTGTTATATCCCATTAGTGCCAATCCGCCGAAAAGAACTATTGTTTGAATGGTGTAAGCCATTTTCTGCAAAAATCCTTTCATAGAAAAGGTGATTGATTCGTTTCTTTCTCCGTTTTTATATTCGCCGTAGTCAACAATATCTGCAAGAAAAATTGTTTGACCTACAAACATTGCCGCTATACCCGTTGATGAAACGATATATGCAATATCAAGTGCTATGGTTATTTTAAGAATAGGTCCGAAAACATACATCATAATGTATCCTATTATAGTGGCGATAAGTGAAATTTGATAAATTTTCTTTTTATTCATCCATTTTGAAAGTATAGGAATTACAGCAAGACCTAAAACTGAGCCGACAGCACCGATAGTTTGGAAAAGGCTCTGTGCTTTTGGCTCACCAAGTACATCTGAAAAATAGTATACCGCTGTGCCTGATGTTAAGTACCAGCCGGCATTTGAAAGCATTGCAACTATCATAAATACAACAAGTTGGTCATTGTGTGCAATAACGGAAAAAATCTTTTTAAATGAAAACTTGGCTTTTTCACCGTATACTACATTTTTTTCCTTGGTTGAAAGTACGCATATGGTTGAAAAAAGTACAAGCATTATTCCGCATATTCCTGCCCAGCGTGAAAAGCCTGTTGCACTGTAACCTTTATCCGTTGTCATTCCGGTTGAAAGCATAGGCAAAATAATAGGTGTTGCCACCGTAATTATGCCTTGGCCCAAACCGCTAAAAGTTCTTGCAACGGTTGAAACAAGGTTTCTGTCTTTAGGGTCTGATGTGAAAGAAGGTACCATACTCCAATACGGAATATCAGCCATTGTATTCGTCATACCCCAAAGTATGTACATAACGCCTATGTAAATATATAGCTTCGTTCCGCTCATTCCAAAGTTTGTGAAAAGTAAAAAGAGCACAACTGCGTTGCATATAGCACCGATAAGTATCCAAGGTCTGTATTTACCGTGCTTTGTTCTTGTGTTGTCAACTATTGTACCCATCATAGGGTCGTTAATTCCGTCCCATATTCTTGCAATAGGAGTGAGAAGAAGCAAAAACGCTTCTTTAAGCCCAAGCACGCTTGATAAATAATAGCTTAAAAATGAATAAAACATTCCGTAGCTTAAATCAAGTCCTACCGCACCTACACCAAAGCAGATTTTTTCTCTCCACGAGGTTTTGTATTCCTGCATATTCTGTCCTCCGATATTCAATATAAGGGTATTATATCATATAATTATATATTTGTACAACAACAATTCTTTTTATTTTGTTGCAAATTTATTTTGCCGATGATATTATATAAAATGTAATATTTAGTCTTATTTGGAGGTTTTGTATGAAAAAGATTTTTAGTTTGCTTTTGTCATTTGTAATGCTTATAAGTATTGTTTCACTTGTTGATTTTTCTACTTTTGCCGCAAGTAAGCTTCCGGCTACGTCAATAACTTCTTTGAGTGCAAAAGATAACGGATTTACAGTTAAGTGGAAGAAAAAGACAAAAATCACGGGTTATCAAATTCAGTATTCAACAAGCAGTAAATTTAGCATGAAAAACACTAAAACAGTTAAAATCAAAAAAGCGAAAACAGTATCAAAAAAGATAACTAAGCTAAAAGCAGCAAAAAAATACTATGTTCGGATAAGAACATATAAAGGAAAAAAATATTCAAAATGGTCTAAAGTAAAGAGTATAAAAACTCCGAAAGACACAAAAAGTAACAAAGATAATATCCAAAAAGAAACCCATTGCACAAACAATAACAATCATAGTATGAGCTGCGGCAATATGGGAAAGTGGTTTAATAGTAGGGATGAAGTTGATAATTATTGGGTACAAGTAGATAATAATTATGCAAAACAATATCTGGACGGAACAATTACATTTAAAGAATATGGAGAAAAATCTCCGTATGGATATGAAAGTTGGTCTTGCAGTTATTGTGGTAAGTGGACAGGCAATTTTAAATATAATTAAATGTTTTTATAAAGGAGAAAAATGATGAAACGGAGTATTTTTATAATAACAACAATAATATTGTTAATATCAATGACATTTCCTACAACTGTTTTGGCTGCATCAATGCCAACAACGACAATTACATCAGTAAAAGCACAAAGCAAAGCATTTACAGTTAAGTGGAAGAAAAAATCAGGTATTACAGGATACCAAATTCAATATTCTGCTAATAGTAAGTTTAAAAGGGGGAATAAGACAATCAAGATAAAAAAAGTCAAAACTTTATCGAAAAAAATAACAGGATTAAAACCTTCAAAAAAATATTATGTTCGGATAAGAACATATAAAATAGTTAATAAGAAAACATACTATTCAAATTGGTCTAAAAAGAAATGTGTTACCACAAAATCGTCAACACCTATTAGCGCAGCTACTACAACAGCTCAAACTCGTTGTACAAACAATAACAATCATAGTATGAGCTGCGGCAATATAGGAAGATGGTTTAATAGTAGAAGTGACATAGAAACATATTGGAAAAATCAATGTAATGCACTTGCAGAAAAATGGGATAAAGGAGAAATATCAGATAGCGAGTATTATTCAAAATCGCCATATGGATATGAGTGCTGGTCTTGCAGTTATTGCGGTAAATGGACAGGTAATTTTAAATATAGGTAAATATAAATAAAATAATTCTTGACAAGTGATATTATAATAGTTAATATAGTATTTAGAAGAAAAGTGAAAAGAAGTTAAGGAAACTTGGCTTCTTTTTTGTGTGTAAGGAAAGAAGCAAAAAACAACTAAGAATAAGGTTAAAAAACTTAAGGCAAAGAAAAAATATTATGTTCGTATTCGTACATATAAAACAGAAAACGGTAAAAAAGTTTATTCTTCTTGGTCAAAGGTGAAGAGCGTTAAGACGAAATAAAATCACGCAGGGGCGATTGATAATCGCCCCTGCGTTCTTAAATTTTAGATAGTATAAATGAATAAGACTACTTTGGGCGAACATTGTTCGCCTCTTTTTTATGATTAAAAAGTTACAAAAGTGTTACAAATATTAAAATTCGGTATCGCGTTAATTTGCACTTGACAATACCACTGTACCCTTATATAATGTAATCAATGGTGATAATTCCACTTAAATCCCATAGATTTCAAGTAAATCCCATTAAGATTACATCAAAATTCACGAAAGGAGCAGAAGTTATGCGTTTGTTTGTAGGTACTTTAGACGGTTATAAACTTGATTCTAAAGGCAGACTTTCTGTTCCGACTAAGTGGAGAGAACGCCTTGGAAAAGAGTTTTATATGGTAGCTGTTACCGTAAGGGGTTGTAAATGCCTTACTCTTTATCCTGTTGAGCATTTTGAATCAACATATGATGCAATGCAGCAGGGTACTGAAAATCAGAAATATGATGCTACTACAAGCTTTCTTGATAATGCAGAAGAGGGCGTACTTGATGCCCAGGGCAGATTTACCGTCAACCAAAGGCTTAAGGAAGCTTCTGCTCTTACAAATGAGTCAACAGTTGTATTTAAAGGTAAAGGTGCTGTAATTGAAATTTGGAATACCGACGAGTATGAAAAAATTTATAACACTTATGACCATACACAAGGTATTTATGACTTGATGGATAAAGTCAAGGGGAATGAGCAGTAATGGAATTTGTTCACAAAAGTGTGCTTTTTGATGAAGCAATAAAGGCACTTGATTTAAACAAAAATAAAATTATAGTTGATGGCACGGCAGGCGGCGGAGGCCACAGCGGTGAAATTGCAAAAACCGCTAAAAGAGTTATTTCAATAGACCAAGACCCCGACGCAATAGAAGTTCTTAACGAAAGACTCGGAAATAAAGAAAATGTAACTATCGTTCACGATAATTATTCAAATATAAAAAACATTGTTTCAAATCTTAATATTGATAAAATTGACGGTCTGCTTCTTGATTTAGGAGTAAGTTCGTTTCAGCTTGATACTGCCGAGAGGGGATTTTCTTTTCATAAAGATGCCCCGCTTGATATGAGAATGAGTAAAAGCGGACTCAGTGCCTATGATGTTGTAAATAATTACGATGAAAAAGAACTTGCGGATATTATTTACAGATACGGAGAAGAAAAATTTTCACGAAGAATCGCGGCAAATATAGTTAAATCAAGAGAGAAAAAGCCTATTGAAACAACTTTTGAGCTTGTAGATATAATTAAGGCATCAATGCCGCAAAGGGCGATGAGGGATTCACACCCTGCAAGAAAAACATTTCAGGCTATAAGAATCGAAGTTAATGCGGAACTTGATGTGCTTAAATCAACACTTGAAGACGCATTTGAAATTCTTGCACCGGGCGGCAGAATTGCTGTAATTACTTTCCATTCATTAGAAGATAGAATTGTAAAAGAGCAGTTTTCAAAATGGTGTCAAGGTTGCACCTGTCCAAAGGAATTCCCGGTTTGTGTATGCGGAAATAAGCCAAAAGGCAAAAGTTTTAAATCAATTTCTCCGTCTAAAGAAGAACTTGATGAAAACCCGAGAGCAAGATCATCACGACTTAGAATTTTCGAGAAATTTTAATTTGAATATATAGGACTATAAAAAACGAGGAGGAGTAAAAAATGACTAATACAGGCGATTTCAGGCGCTATTCATACAGCACGGAAGCCGCATATGCCGTGCAGGCGTTTAACTATCAGCGTACTTCGGCAGCTCCGTCTTATGTTCCTACGCCAAAAAAGGATTTTAAGGTTAGAGAAAGAAGCCAAAGAAAAAGCAAAGCCCAACTTCTTCACGAGCAGAAATTGAGCTTAAAAAAAGCTTTGCAAATTTCAGTGGTGGCGGCTTTGTGCCTTACTATGCTTTTTGCAGTGCTTTATACTAATGCCAAAACTAACGAATTAACACACGAAATTTCAGATTTGCAAAAAAATCTTTCTGTTTCACAAAGTGAAAATACACGCCTTAACAGTGAGCTTGACAGCCTTGTGTCAATGAATATGATTGACCAATATGCTGTCGAGAAACTTGGTATGACTAAAATGAAATCAAATCAAATTAAGTATATTGATGTTTCACAATATAAGCAAAAGCGTATGGCTGCGGCACAGGCAATTTTGAATCAAAAACAGGCGCAATCCAAGGCTGAAAAAAAGACTGTCGCCAAGTAATAATATATATTATTACAGCGTAAATCTATTATGAGAGTTAAGAATATTTACTTAACTCTCATATGTTATTATTAAATAAGATAACAATTGCGAGGGAGATGATCAAAAGTGAATACATCAAAGAGAATGCTGAAAAGAATTTTGATAATGTCGTTGGTAATCATCTTTCTTATGACAACAACAGCGGTGCGAGTTTTTTATTTGACAATCGTCAGGGGCGAAGAACTTGCACAAAAAGCTGAATCACAGCAGCTTAAGGATACAGAGATTTCCGCAATGCGCGGAACGATATACGACGCTAACGGAAATGTTCTTGCACAGTCGGCTTCGGTATGGAATGTTTTTATCGACCCACTGAATATTAAAGACGATGAGGAAAGGCAACTTATCACAAATGAATTTGCCACTCTTTTCAAATATGACGACGAAGCAAAAAAAGAATTTTACGAAAAAACAACTCATCAAAATCATTATGAGTTAGTTGAAAAAAAAGTCGAAAATAACATAAAAGAGAAGCTTTCAAAATTTGTGTCGAAAAATCAACTCGGTGATTGCATAGGAACGGAGCAAACCACCAAAAGATATTACCCTTACGGTTCGCTTGCGTCAAGTGTTATCGGTTTTACCGGTTCTGATGACCAAGGCCTTTCCGGAATAGAAGCTTACTATGACGAAGATTTAACCGGAACAAACGGAAGAATCATTACAGCAAAGGACGCTGTTTCAAACAACATTGCAAACGATTATGAAACAAGTATTGCGGCTTCTGACGGTAATTCGGTTGTCCTTACACTTGACCAAACAATTCAGTATTACCTTGAAAAAGGTTTGAAAGAAACTATGAATGAATATCAGGCAAAGGGTGCTTACGGTGTTGTAATGAACTGTAACACAGGCGCGGTGCTTGCAATGTCATCAATGCCTGATTATGATTGCAATAACCCTTATAAGCTTACATACAGCAAAAATAAAAAAGCTATTAAAAAACTTACTGATAAAACGGCTAAGCAGGAAGCTGAAAGTGCTGCGGTTCAAAATCAGTGGAGAAACTTTACGGTATCGGATACTTATGTTCCGGGTTCTGTTTTCAAAACTTTTGTCGCATCTGCCGCTTTGGAGGAAAATGTTGTAAATTTAAACACAACATATACTTGCACAGGTGCAATCCAAGTTGATAAGTACCGTATGAAATGCCACTATCATCCCGGCCACGGAACAGAAACGCTTACACAGGGACTTGAAAATTCGTGCAACCCGTTTTTTATCACAATAGGTCAAAAATTAGGCGTTCATAACTACTTCAAGTATTTTGATGCTTTTGGATTCACACAGAAAACAAATATAGACCTTCCTGGTGAAGCTTCACCGCAGTATTACAAGGAAGACCAATACGGTATAGTTGAACTTTCATCTGCTTCATTCGGTCAAACAAACTCTCTTACTCCTATTCAGGTATGCACCGGCCTTTGCGCTATTGCTAACGGCGGTAAGCTTCTACAGCCTTACCTTGTTTCAAGTATTGTTGATTCAAACGGAAAAACTGTCAAAAAAACTCAAACTAAAGAGATTAGACAGGTAATCAGTTCCGATACATCCAAAAAAATGCGTGCTATGATGAAATCTGTTGTAGATAACGGTACAGGTAAAAACGGTTATGTGGCAGGTTACAGTGTCGGCGGTAAAACGGGTACATCCACTAAGCTTGGTGAATCAAAAGAGGGCGAGGGTGATAAGTACATTGTTTCATTCGCGGCTATTGCTCCGAGTGATGATCCTGAAATTGCAATGCTTATTATTGTTGATGAACCTAATCAGGATTTAGGCGGCGGTGCTCTTTGCGCACCGATTGCGGCTCAAGTTACACAGGAAGCTATGAATGTTCTCGGTATCGAGCCGAAATATGATGAAAAAGAAATGAAAGACCTTTCTAAAGAAACACCTAATGTTGTAGGAAAAAGCCTTGACGATGCAAAAGCTGCTCTTAAGGAAAATAACCTCAACTATGTTGTAATAGGTGATGAGTCAACTGTAACAAGGCAATGCCCGTCAGGCGCAGATGCAATTCCTAACGGCGGTACAGTTTATCTTTATACAGATGAAAGCGAAAAGGAAACTGTAAATGTTCCTGATTTTACAGGTCTTACGGTTACGGAAGCTAAAGACCTTGCTTCAAGCAGTTCTTTAAATATTCAAATTGCCGGCAACAGTATGTCGAGCGGTACGGTAGTTGCTTACCGCCAGAGCGAAGAAAAGCAGGCAAAACTTGAAAAAGGCACAGTTGTTACCGTGACTTTCAAAAATACACAATCAGTTTTAGACTAAAATCAATTTTGATTAAAGATATGGGGTTTTAAAATGAGGCTTAAAGATTTATTAAAGGGAATCAATGTTCAAAATGAATTTGATGATGTTGAAGTTTTGGATGTTACACAGGATTCGCGTCTTGTAAAAGAAGGTTCGCTGTTTATATGCATTAAAGGTGCGGCATTTGACGGCCATTCGGTTGCAAAAGAAATGCTTGATAAAGGTGCTGCTGCGGTAGTAGTTGAGCACGATCTCGGAATTGATAAGCAAATTATTGTTGAAAATTCAAGGGCTGTGTATTCACCGATATGTGCAAATTTCTTCGGCAATCCGGCTGATAAATTAAAACTTATAGGTTTAACCGGTACAAACGGTAAAACAACTACAACTTTTCTTATCAAGCAAATTCTTGAAAATGTAGACAAAAAAGTTGGCCTTATAGGAACGGTTCAAAATATGGTGGGTGATGAAATTTATCCTGCAAAATATACAACTCCTGACCCATATGAACTTCAAAAGCTTTTTTCACTTATGGTAAAAGCAGGCTGTGAATATTGTGTTATGGAAGTTTCGTCGCAGGCTCTTGCACAAGGCAGAGTTAATGGACTTCGTTTTGCACTCGGTGCTTTTACAAATCTTACACAAGACCATCTTGATTATCATAAAACTTGGGAAAACTATTTTGCTGCAAAAAGAATACTTTTTGAAAATTGCGATATTGCAGTTACAAATGCCGATGATGAACACGGCTTGAAAATAATTGACGGGCTTGAATTTGATAAAGTAGTAACTTATGCTGTTAATACAAATGATGCAACTTATACCGCCAAAAATGTTAAGTTTAAATCAAGCGGCGTTGAATACGAAATAGTATCTAATGATTCTATCGGCAGATGTACTTGCCCGATTCCCGGTAGATTTTCGGTTTATAATTCACTTTGTGCCACAACTTGTGCGCTCGCTCTCGGTATTGATTTTGATGATGTGCTTTCAGCTGTATCAAAATCGCAGGGTGTAAAGGGTAGAATTGAAGTTGTGCCAAGCAATAGGGATTTTACAATCATTATTGACTATGCTCATTCACCTGACGGACTTGAAAATATTATTACTTCCCTTAAAGAAATTGCAAAAGGCAGGGTAGTTACACTTTTCGGATGCGGCGGTGACAGGGATAAAACAAAAAGGCCTAAAATGGGCAAAATTGCCGCTGAACTTTCTGATTACTGCATTGTAACATCAGATAATCCTCGCAGTGAAAATCCAAGCGCAATTATTGATGATATTCTTGTCGGTATGAAAAATATAAAAACGCCTTATAAAGTTATTGAAAACAGGCACGAAGCTATTGAATATGCAATAACTCACGCAAAGAAAGATGATATTATTCTTCTTGCAGGTAAGGGGCATGAAACTTATCAAATCCTGCCAACAGGAACAATTCATTTTGATGAAAGAGAAGTAATTGCCGAAGTACTCGGTAAAATGAATTAAATTATGGAAACTTTAACTTTAAAAGAAATTGCTAATGCACTCGGCACTCAAACAAAGTTTGATACGCAGGTTAATGCTGTTTGCATAGATACAAGAAAAATTACAAAAGGTTGCCTTTTTATTTGCATTAAAGGTGAACGATTTGATGCCCACCAATTTGCAAATGAAGCCTTAAATTTGGGCGCGGCGGCTGTTATGATTAGTGAAGATATTGAAGTGGCAGGGCCTTATGTAAAGGTTGATGATACTGCAAAAGCACTTCTGTCACTTTCTGGATATTATCGTTCAAAATTTGATATTCCCGTTGTGGCACTTACCGGCTCGGTAGGCAAAACTACTACCAAGGAATTTACTCACCTTGTAGTTAATTCGCAGTTTAATGCCATTAAAACACAGGGCAATTTGAATAATGAAATAGGACTTCCGCAAATGCTGTTTCAAATTGACAGCAGTACCGAAGCGGCGGTAATTGAAATGGGTATGAACCATTTTGGCGAAATTCATCGCCTTGTTACAGCAACAAAGCCAACAATTGCGATGATAACAAATATCGGTGTATCGCATATTGAAAATCTCGGTTCAAGGCAGGGCATACTCAAATCAAAGCTTGAAATTCTTGACGGACTTAAAGTAGGTTCACCTTTTATTATAAATTGTGATAACGATATGCTTAGAACGATACTTGATAATGATGAAATTATGCAAAAGTATAATGTAATCACATTCGGTATTGAAAGCGTCGCTCAATTTAAGGCGGTTGATATTAAGGAAGAAAACGGTTCAACTTCTTTTGATGTTAAATACTCAACTTCGAAAATCATTGATGAAACCGATGGGCCGACAGTTCAGTTTTCTTTGTGGTCACAGCATATATCAATTCCTACAATAGGTATTCATAATGTTTATAATGCACTTGCGGCTTTCACAGTCGGCATAACTCTCGGTATTGATTCCAAAAAGGCGGCCGGAGCTCTTGCAAACTATGTTCCGGCAGGAATGAGGCAGAAAAGCGTAAATGTCGGCGGTATAATTTCTATTGAAGATTGCTATAACGCAAGCCCCGATTCAATGAACGCGGCAATTAAAACACTTGCTAATGTAAATGCAAATAAAAGAATTGCTGTTTTGGGTGATATGCTTGAACTAGGTGATTTTTCAAAAAAAGCACACTCAGATGTCGGCAAAATGGTTGCCGATAATAATATAGATTACCTTTTGGCTTACGGTAATGACGCAAAGTACATCGTTGACGGAGCCAAGCAAAACGGTATGAAAAATGCCTTTTATTTTGATAATAAAGATGAACTTTCAAACAAACTTTTTGAGCTTGCACACAAGGGTGACGCAGTTATATTTAAAGCGTCAAGAGGTATGAAGCTTGAGGATGTAATAAATAATGTGTACAACAGGTGGGAAAAATAAATGAACAGTACAATTGCTTTAATAATCAGTGTAATAATAGCTTTCGGTGTAACCGCAGGCCTTGGATTTGTAATAATTCCGTGGCTTCGCAAATTAAAATTTGGGCAAACAATTCTTGATATAGGCCCAAGCTGGCATAAATCAAAGCAGGGTACACCTAATATGGGCGGAATTATGTTTATTATCGGCATAGTTCTTTCATTTGGAATTACTGCTTTAATCTATTATCTTTCAGGCGGAGAACTTGAAAGCGACTATTCTTCAATTATGAATGGTCGTGAATTGGTTCTTCTTTTCGGTGGGCTTATCTTAGCTCTCGGCTGCGGCCTTGTGGGTTTTATTGATGATTTCACTAAAATTAAGCTTAAAAGAAATGAGGGCCTTTCACCAAAGCAAAAAACACTCGGTCAACTTATCGTTACTTTAGGATATATCACTACTCTTTGGGTATCACATAATACAAGCTGGTATATTCCTTTTATCGGTACAGTAAATTTTGAAAAAAATATATTTACGGCAATTGTATTTTGGATTTTATCTCTGTTTATTATATATGGCTGTGTCAATTCGGTTAATCTTACAGACGGTATTGACGGACTTTGCTCAAGTGTAACAACTACCGTTGCAATTGCGTTTATTGTTATAAGCTATATTCAAGGTTTTGCAGGCCTTAATATTTTTGCAGGCGCACTTTTGGGCGGAGTTCTCGGTTTCCTTTGCTGGAATTGGAATCCTGCTAAAACCTTTATGGGTGATACAGGTTCGCTGTTCCTCGGCGGAATGGTTGTAGCTCTCGGTTATCTTTGCAAATGCCCGATTATTCTTCTTCCAATCGGTATTGTTTATGTTTGTGAAACTATGAGTGATATTATCCAAATAGGATATTTTAAAATCACACACGGTAAGCGCATATTCAAAATGGCACCTATTCATCACCATTTTGAAATGTGCGGCTGGAAAGAAAAGAAAATCTGCGTTGTATTCTCAACAGTAAATGCGATCGGCTGTGCAATCGGCGTGCTTCTTCTTTACTTCGGCAATTTTGCAAAATGATTTTATTTTAAATTTTAATTGAAAGGAGTGTTCTTATGCCAAAAAATGATAACGAGCAATTAGTTGTTAAGCCAAGCAAATGGAAAAATTTTAAAGACACCTATTTTCTTGTCGGCAGTATTGATATTCCGTTTCTTGGGTTAACAATAGCACTTTTAACAATCGGTTTAATAATGCTCTTTTCAGCGTCATATCCGTATGCGTATTATTATAAGGACAGTTCATATTACTATTTTATTCGCCAGCTTATTTTTGCAGTTGGCGGCCTTGTGGGAATGTTTTTCTTTTCAAAACTTAACTATAAGGTACTGAAAGCTTTATATAAAGTCATATTTTTTGTAACAATAGGTTTTTTGGTAGTTGTATTATTCTATCATACTGATTTTGGTGATTTTAAACGCTGGATACCAATCGGACCGTTTACTTTTCAACCGTCTGACCTTGCTAAATTCACTATTATATTAAGTCTTTCGGTTTATATAAATGACCATTACAGAAAAATGAATTCGCTTAAATACGGTATTGCAATTCCGGTTGGAATTATATTGATTTTCTGCGGCCTTATTTATCTTGAACATCATTTGTCTTGTACAATTCTTATGTTTTTAATCGGTGCTACTTTAATGTTTGCCGGTGGTACAAATTGGAAATTATTTGCATTTGGACTTGCAATAATCGCACTTGTCGGCTTTCTTGTTGTAAGCTTTCCTAATCTTATTGAAAACTATGCAGGAGCGCGTATTGAAGCTTGGCTTGATAAGGATTTTGATCCTACGGGTGCAAGGTGGCAAACAAATAATTCGCTTTACGCAATCGGCTCAGGCGGATTTTTCGGAACAGGTTTGGGCAATTCGAAGCAAAAATATCTTTATGTTTCAGAACCGCAAAATGACTTTATTTTTTCAATTGTGTGTGAAGAACTCGGATTTTTCGGTGCGGCTGTAATAATACTTCTTTTTGCGGCACTCGTAGTCAGAGGCTTGATAATCGCGTCAAGATGTAAGGATAAGTTCGGCTCACTTCTTGTAATCGGTGTTGTAGCACAAATCGGTTTGCAGGTTGTGTTTAATATACTTGTAATTACAGACACACTTCCTAACACAGGTATTGCACTTCCGTTTTTCTCATACGGCGGTACAGCTATATTTATGCTGCTGCTTGAAATCGGAGTTGTGCTGTCGGTATCGCGAAAAACAAATCAACAAAAGGTATAGGTAAATCAAATGAAAATATTATTTGCAACAGGCGGCACAGCCGGCCATATCAACCCGGCACTTGCTGTTGCCTCATATATCAGAGAAAAATATCCTGAAAGTGAAATTATGTTTGTCGGCACGGCAGACCATATGGAATCACGCCTTGTGCCAAACGCAGGTTTCGATTTTAAAACTATTAAAATTTCAGGTTTTCGCCGTTCATTTGCACCAAAGGCAATTTTGCATAATATTAAAACTGTTTGCCAGCTTATAACATCAAACGGCGAAAGCAAAAAAATTATCAAGCAGTTTAAGCCTGATGTCGTTGTAGGATTTGGCGGATATGTTTCAGGACCGGTGCTTCAAACAGCGGTTGATATGCACATTCCTACTTGTATTCACGAGCAAAATGCTTATCCGGGTATTACAAATAAAACTCTTGCCAAAGAGGTTGATAAAGTAATGCTTACGGTTGAAGACGCAAAAAAGCATCTTGAAGCAAAAAACGAAGTAATCGTAACAGGTCTTCCTGTTCGTGGCGAACTTCTTAATGCACGAAAAGATTTATCACGAAAGAAGCTCGGTATTCCTAATAATAAATATCTTGTTCTTTCATTCGGCGGTTCACTCGGCGCAAAGCCTCTTAATGACGCCATGTATGATATTCTTCTTGAAAGTGCCGAAAATGATACTTATTATCATATTCATTCAGTCGGTACTAATGGCAGTGAATTTCTTGATAAATTTAAAGAACAGGGTTTTACCGAGGGTGAAAAAGGTTTAATTAAAGGCAATGTTGAAGTTAGGCAGTATATTGATGATATGGATACCTGTATGTCTGCCTGTGACCTTGTAATCGGCAGAGCAGGCGCATCAAGCCTTTCTGAAATCGAGGCTATGGGTAAGGCTTCCATCCTAATTCCGTCACCGTATGTGGCAGAAAATCATCAATTTCATAACGCTATGGCACTTGTTAACAGAGGAGCCGGCTCGATTATTGAAGAAAAAGATTTAACTTCGCAGTCACTTAAAGAAGCGATTGATTCAATGCTTTCAAACCCTGCCAAGCTTATTCAAATTGAAGAAAATGCCAAAAATATGGCTATTACCGACGCAAGAGAAAGAATTGCAGATATTATTATTTCACTTGCCAAATAGGCAAATAACAAAATAATCACTTTTGCATAGTATAGCGTGCAGAGGTGATTAAATGGAATATTTTAAAATTAACGGCGGCAAAAAGTTATTTGGAGAAATATCGGTTCACGGAGCTAAAAATTCTGCTTTACCAATTCTTGCATCAACACTTCTAATTAAAGGTGAGAGTGTTATACATAATTGCCCCGATTTAAGCGATGTAAAAGTTACACTTGATATTCTTGCATCCATTGGTTGTAAAGTTAATAAAGAAAATGATACTGTAATAATTGATGCAACAAATGTTACAGGCAGCGAAATCAGTGAAAATACAATGCGTACAATGCGTTCATCTATAATATTTTTGAGTGCATTATTATCGAGGCAAAAATGCGCTTCGATTTATTATCCCGGTGGTTGCGAAATAGGAACAAGACCTATTGACCTGCATTTAAAAGCACTTAATGATTTAGGAGCGAATGTCAGCGTTAACGGTTCATCCATCAGTGCTTGTGCCGATTTTATAATCGGTACTAAAATTATACTTCCTTTTCCAAGTGTTGGTGCAACAGAAAATATTATTATTGCATCAGCCATATCAAAAGGTAAAACGGTGATAGTCAACCCTGCAAGAGAACCTGAAATAAGCGACCTTGCTGATTTTTTAAATCATTGCGGTGCTAAAATTTACGGTGCAGGAGAATCAACAATAGTTATTGACGGTGTAAGTAAGCTTCATCCTTGTGAACATACAATTATTCCGGATAGAATACTTGCATCAACTTATATGTCACTCGGTGCGGTATGTTCGGATGAATTAACTGTTAAAAATATCAGACAAAGTCATTTATCTCCGATTTTTCCAGTTTTTACAGAAATGGGATGTAAATTATATTTAAGCGATAATTCGCTTACTCTTGCTGCACCTAAAAGGTTAAAACGGGTAAGAAGTATTAAAACAATGCCATATCCCGGATTTCCTACTGATTCGCAATCTCCCATTGCAGTTGCACTTGCACTCGCCAAGGGAACATCTATATTGCAGGAAACTATATTTGAAAATCGGTTCAGATATGTCAGCGAATTAAACAGATTCGGTACAGATATTGAAATTAAAGACAATATTGCTGTTATTAACGGTGTTGATAAACTTCATCCTGCAAATGTTCACGCCACAGATTTGCGTGGCGGCGCGGCGCTTGTGGTAGCGGCACTTTGTGCAGACGGTGAAAGTAATATATATTGTATAGAACATATTGACAGAGGTTATGAAAATCTTGAAAAAGCACTTTCATCAATAGGTGCGAATATTAAGAGGAGTAAAAATGAAGGAACAACAGAAAAAGAAACAGGCGAAACGAAAAGCATCCAAAAGAAGCAAACCGAATTCTAAAATAGACAGCGAATTTTTAGACCTTGGTATTGAGCCACCAAAAATTTATCGTGAGTCGCAAAAGCGTATTACGCAGGCGCAGGAAAAGAAATCACGCCAAAGCAGTGATTTATATTCAATGACACGCTTGGAACGCAGGCAAAAAGAAAGCAATAAACGAAAAAAGAAAAATAAAGCACGAAAAGTGATGGGCTGGATAGGTGCTGTACTTATAATTATTGCAATAGGCACAGTTTTATGCTTAACGGTATTTTTCCAAATAAATACAATATCCGCTTCGGGTAGTAAAATATATTCATCAGATAAAATATTATCACAGTGTATTATTCAAAAGGGTAAAAACCTTTTTACCGTAAATACGGATGAAGCCGCTTTGAGAATTGAAGAAAATCTGCCTTATGTTTATAAAGCAGAAATTAAGCGCAAACTTCCTGATACTATTGAAATTAAAGTGACAGACGCAAAGGTAGCATATTCGCTTTTGTGTGAAGATAATACTTACATTCTTCTTGATAATAATTTTAAAGTCCTAGAAAAAGGCGCACAAATGGCAACGGGAATTATTATCAATAAAACAGATGTAAAATCTGCGAAGCCCGGCCGTAAAATTCAATTTAAAAACAGCGATGTAGGCACTTGCCTTGAACGAATGGCAAATTGTATTAAAGAAAACAATTTTACTGAAATCACATCAATTTACAGTAAAAATATAAGCGATAATTATGTTGTTTACGATAATAGAATTACTTTTAAACTCGGTAACAGTAAAGATTTAGATACGAAGATAACGAAGGGCTTGGCGGCTTGCGATAAGCTTAACAGTTCCAGTCCTAACGCAACAGGTACAATGACTGTTTCAACTGACAAGTCAATTTACTTTACAGAGGAATAGCTGTGAAGTAAATCGCTTTACAGAGAATGTGACAATTGTTGGAATTTGTGCATACCTGACAAATATAATAAAATTCGATTGCAAAACATTGTCAAAAAGTTTGAGAATAATTCAAAAAAAGTATTGCAATTTGGTTACAATCTTGTTACAATATCATATGTAACGAAAACCTGTATAGGGGTATATAGACTGAAAAATAAAATTAAGGAGAATCATGCAATGGGACGTTATGAAATTGATACAGATGACTCAAAAGTAGTACAAATTAAAGTAGTAGGTGTCGGCGGCGGCGGTGGAAACGCTGTTAACCGTATGGTACACTGTAATATTCAGGATGTTGAATTTGTAGCCGTTAACTCTGATAAGCCGGCACTTGCAAAGTCAACAGCAACACATAAAATCCTTATTGGTGAAAAGGCTACAAAGGGTATGGGCGCAGGTGCAAGACCTGAAGTTGGTACTCGCGCAGCTGAAGAGAGCAGGGAAGCTCTTACAGATATTCTCACAGGTGCTGAAATGGTATTCATCACTGCCGGTATGGGCGGCGGAACAGGTACAGGTGCAGCCCCTGTTGTAGCTAAAATTGCTAAAGACCTCGGTATTCTTACTGTTGCAGTTGTTACAACTCCTTTCGCTTTTGAAGGTAACAGAAGAATGAAGCAGGCACAGGAAGGTATCAAGGAGCTTGCACAGTATGTAGACTCAATTATGGTAATTCCTAATGAAAACTTAAAATATGTAACAGAAGAAAAAATTACTCTTCTTAACGCATTTGAAATTGCCAATGATGTTCTTCGCCAGGGTGTTCAGTCAGTATCTGACCTTGTTAACGCAACAGGTCTTGTAAACTGTGACTTTGCCGATGTAACTGAAATTATGAAGGATTCCGGCTATGCACATATGGGTGTCGGTCGTGCTAAAGGTAAGGATAAGGCTGAACTTGCAGCTCAGCAGGCTATTTCTTCTCCTCTTCTTAACACTTCGATTGACGGCGCTCGCGGCATCCTTATCAATATTACTGCTTCAACTGATATTGGTCTTGAAGAAATTGATGCAGCATCATCAATCGTAAGTGCTGCTGTTCATCCTGATTGTGAAATCATTTGGGGTGCTAATTTTGATGAAGAACTTGAAGATGAAATGATTATTACTGTTATTGCTACACGCTTCGGCGATGAAGGCCCGGGCGCACCGATTAAGTCAACAACAGCTAATAAGGAAGTAGCTCCTCCTCAGCCGGTTGCTCCTGCATTTACAGCTCCTGCTCCGGCAGCATCATCATCAGCTTCTCCTGTTTCTACATTTAATGATAATGACGATGATGCTTTCACCGACATTGTCAACTTCTTTAAAAAGTAATAAACTTTAAATGAAAAGTGCGTCTTTTTAGGACGCACTTTTTTGTTTGTTATAATATTAACAATATGTATATTATAATCGACTCGTGTTTATTAAGTGGAAAACTTTTCCTGTCAAGTAATTCGCTTTACATTTTTAACATTTTCCACAATGTTTTCAACATTTTTTGTCGCTCTATGCTCTACTTTTCCACATTTTTAACAGCGTTTTCCACAGCGTTTTTAACAATTTGTATTTGTAAAGTTTATTGCCATTACATTTAAAAAAGCGGCTAAATATACAAATTATGTATATTTAGCCGCTTGTGCGTTATTTACCATTCACTTTTTGTGTATGACCTGATAATGTTAGTTATTAAATTATCTCTTAAAAATCCTTTGCCTTTACCACCGTTGTATTGGTCTTGAATTTTTCCGGCTCTGATAGTTATTGCATCTGTTTTATCGGTGATTTTATCAATCGGCGGTATTTTGCCGAAATCGTAATTATCATCAACTATGTCAATAACATTATCTGCAAGGTTTGTAAATTCTTCCTTTTCAGCGGATGTCATTGCAAATATAACCAATTTGTTATTGTTAGGGAAGCGTAATCGCTTTTTGTTTTTCACATTAAGTGAATATAAGTACATTCTTGCTTTTTTTACAAGGTTACCCTCAGGATGATGCAAGTGGGTGAATTCATAGCCGAATGCTGTTTCATCATCTGTATGAGCTGTTTGCCCAAGTCCGTACATATCCCATTTGCTGTATGGCGCTGTCATTGATTTAAAATTGATGCTATAATCTTTTCTGTCAATTTTAAATGTTCCAACAATGTCTTCTTCACTTACTGCACCTGCGAGTATGTAAATTTGGTTATACTTACCGTCAAGATTTATGCTTTGACCCCTGCAAGCTACTGCGTCACATTTAGGCTTCTTGTTCTTTCTGTTACCGTGCGGAATGTAAAATTCAATTCCGTTGACTTTTATGTTTCTGTCAATCAAATCAATAGGAAGTGAATATCCGCCGCCTTGTAATATGATATGCTTCATATTATCATAATTTGTGAAAGCCTTAACATTGTAATTGAGCCTCATTGGCGAATATGTATTATTGTTTTCACATTCTTCTGATTTTGCAAATTTGATTTTTAAAGTTATTGTTTCAAATGGCTTTAATGTAACACGAATAACTTTACCGTTAACTTCTGCGTGATTTCTTATAAATTCTTCGCTTGTATTAACTTCGTCAACCTTTTCAAATTCACGGTAAACACTCAATGCCGCATTTTTTTGCTCAATTGCGGTTGCATTGTTAAGCCTTACTATTAAAGCGTTTTCATCATCTTCGCTCATTTTTACAGCTCTTATAACAATGTTATCGTGTGTTATTTTTAATAAGCTTGCAAGCTGTGAGAATTCGCCCTTGCTTTCACTTTTCTTCACTTCGCAGGTGATAAGCTTTCTTGCAAAGTTCATTGATTCTTTGTTAGTTCCGTTTTCAATATCACCCTTATGGCCATAAATACCAAAGCTGAAGCAGTTTCTTCCAAGGTCTTGCAAATCCTGTCTCGTTTCTTTCGTAAATGCACCTAAAGGTGAGTGAATACAAGTGAGGCGCAATGTGTTGTTGTCAGGCTTATCCCAACCGTGCTTGCAATCTGTAAGTATACTTACACCAAATTCGCCGCTCGTATCGGTAATGTCCGCCCATTTTTGAGCAGGTACTTCATAAAGTTTTTCGTTGTTGTTTTCTCTTTCTGTATATCCTACACCGGAATCATACTTCGCAGTGTAATTTGATGCAGAAAGCGGAAATACAGCTTTTAAAAGCGTTCTTCTTGTTCTCCATTCAATTTCGTTGTCTACTCTGATAACTTTGCTGTCAGGGTAGAGTGAAACTGTTTGAATTATTGTTGAATACTCGGCTTCTCTTGTAATTTTAATTGCAATTCTTGCAGGCCCGTTTTCAACTGTTTCAAATGTAGGTGTGTTTGCATAGCAGTAAGGTTGTTTGTCAATATCTTCTTTCCTCAGTTCCCAAGACGGGTATGCAAGCGAACCTGTATCGTGAAGTAATGCAAGCTTAATCGGTGCTTTTATAAGCTGCTTGTTAAGTTCTTTATCAAACAGATATGCAAGGTCACCGTTTTTGTTGAAAATAACTTTATATTTACTGTTTTCAAGCCTGTGTTCGCTGACTTCAAGGTCATTTTTTATTTTGCATTCTTCGTCACTCGGTACTACCGCATAAATGTGTACTGCATATGACGGTACATCTGCAAAAAATATAATTTCAAAATTCTTGCCTGTTTTTTTGACGATTTGGCTCGGCACTTCCTGCTTCTGCTTATCAATTACCTTAACAAAAGGAGTGTTTACATTTAATTTGATTTTTGCTTCAACACTCTCTTTTCTTCTGTATTGTGTAGGGTTTGATACAGAAATTGCAACTGCATTTTCAGGTATCCAAGAAGTATCCATATTTCTTGAAAGCGCCTGAATGGAAGATGTTAATTCACCCTTAAATTGAGCTATTGATGAATAATAGTCATCCCACGCGTCATTGTATACTTCCATCAAGGATGTGCCGGTAATATCATCGTGAAATTGATGTTTAATCGAGCGTTTCCAGGCTTTGTTAAGATTTTCTTTAGGGTATTCGTAACAGCCGCAAAGTTCGGCGAATGAGCAGACAAATTCTGCACTGTGCGCTATTTGCTCACTTTGATAATCTAATCTTTTGCTTTGCGTTCTTGAAGTGTAACATCCGGCACCGTGATTTGTCATAAGTAAATCACCCTTATACCTTGGGATAAATACACCGTTTGAACCGTTATTGTATTTTTTAAGCTGTGTGAATACCTTATCGCTTCGCGCACTTTTTACTTTGAATAGCTTGTTTTCTTCTTTAGCATTTGCCTTTACGCTTTCGCAAACACTTTTAACACTTTCTTCAGTCGGTGAGCCGCCCCAGTCACCTGTTCCGTAAAGGTGATTTACCCAAGGAAGCTTCATATTGGTTTCCATATAAGCTTTGCTTATTCCGTCAATAACGCTTAAATCGGCACGCACATCACCGCTGAGTTTATATCTGTAACTTTTAGCGTTTAATGATGCACCGATTTCGTTTCCGTCAGCACCTACCCACATACCGATGTCAAACGGTATGCCGTATGCACTGCCCCAAGAAAGTTTTTGTGTACTGAAACCTAAAAGGCCCGCGTCATTTATGATTTGCGGTAATTGCGCACCAAAACCGAAACAATCAGGTAAAAATATATCCTTGCTTTTTATACCGAATTTTTCATAAAAATAGTTATTACCGAGAAGTATGTTTCTGGTAATAGCTTCAGGTGAAGGAATGTTAACATCACCATTTTCATATTCGGAGCCGGCAGGATTCCACTTATTTATTCTTACATATCTTTTGATTTCTTTAAATGCTTTTGGATAATATTCTTCAATAAGTTCATATCTGTAAGCGCCCTCAAAATTAAACAGATAGTTAGGATATTTTTCAATAAGGTCAAAGTTTTTGCTTAATGTGTCCGGAATGAATTTTTCAACCGTGTCTGCAAGAGTCCATCTCCAAACTGTATCGAGATGAGATGTTGCAACCATATAAGCTGTTTTCGTCTGCATAATTATACCTGCTTACTTTTCAATAATTTCATATGTAAATTCGTACTTTTCCTGAAGAGCCTTAACTTTATCTTCATTGTCTTCAATAAATGTTTCGCTGTAAACGCTTTTTCCGTCTACCGAATAATCTTTAACAATTTGGTTGAGTGCTTCCCACGCTTCAGCTTCCTGTGCGTAACCGTCCTCAAATCTGATTAGGAATTCTCTGTGCTTAGGTAAAATAACTTTCATTTTCTATAACTCCTTAATTATAATATGCTATTGTATTATATTATTTTTAGGAAAATATTTCAAGCCTTATTTAAATCTTTAATAACAAGTTTAGCTTTTTCGTAAAGTAAGTTGTCGGCATTTTTTATCGCGTCTTCTTTGCTTATGTTTTTTTCGACTAAACTGTACATTTTATCTCCGAGTTTTACATTTTCAATATCTCCGCTCATAACAATACATTTTTTGTCATATTTTCTGTCCTCCATGATCATAACTCTTCATCCATAGGATAACACTATCAAAGTTCTATCTGCATCAACCGTCTATACATGATTAAACTCACGTACATACTTTACAAATTCATGCTCCGGTAACGGTTTTGAATAATAATATCCCTGTAGATAATCCCCCTGCAGCCGCCTAAATATTTCAATATGTTCTTCGGTCTCAATTCCCTCTGCAATAACTTTCTTACCCTCATTTTTGATAACCGGCATCAGATCATCCAAAAACTGATTGCCGCCTTCGCCATAAGACCATACCAGACTTTTATCAATCTTTACATAGTCGATTGGCAGCTCCAAAATACTCAAAAGAGTAGAACAGCCTGTTCCGAAATCGTCTAATGCCACCTGCATGCCAAACTTTCGAAGCCTGTCTAACGTACGCTCTACCGCTTGAGGATCCTGAAATTCACTCTCTGTAATCTCCAAATGGATCCGTTCCACCGGAATGTCATATTCTGCAGCGATCTCAACAAAATCCTCTGTCAACCGCTCGTACTGACATTGTCCCGGCGAAATATTAACATTCATATATTCGATCCCATAATCAAAAATATGATTTTGACTGGCAAAAATACAGGCACGCCGGAAGATCAGCTCACCTAATTTCAAAATACAGTGATTCTCTTCCGCAACATGAATGAAATATTCCGGATTGATAAAGTTGCCTTCCTGATCTTTCATTCTGCTAAGCACCTCTAGCGAAGTGATCTTATCCTGTTCCAATGAATATACCGGCTGCATATGAATTTCCATTCTTTGATCTAAGATAGCTTCTTCAATATAACGCAGCACTTCTCTCTGTCGTTCGGTTTCTGTCATAATATCATAACGCAGAGTGATCAACTCTCCCTGTTTATGATGCGCCTTGTGATCAGACCTTGCATAGTGGATCCATTGCACTAATTTTTCAAAAGACGTATCATCGCCTTCATATGCCAACAAATAGTAGCAATAGTTCGTTTTGATCACTTCATCCTCAATCTCCCACCGTTTTGGCAGATAGGATAAAAAGAGTTCATGCAGACGCTTGATCTGCTCTTTGTCTCGACAATGGACTGCAAAGGTCGAGGCACCAATGCGATACACCGTTGCCTCCCGCTTTGTCCCTGTATCACGCAGTATTTCAGATATATTACTTCTTACCTGAGCCAGATTCTCATACTGATGTATACGCAGCAAAGAATTGTATTCGTTAATACGAACCAGCAAAAAATTGGCCGGCTCCCGGTATTGTACGCATTCCCGCAATATGTCAAAAAAGGCTGTCTGATTAAATGCCCAAGTCAAACGATCCATGTAGAAATCCGGACTCTGGAACAACAAAAAATACGCGAAGATGAT
>ERZ1106951.743-NODE-743-length-31669-cov-3.413013_pt1 | contig 31669 bp, 32 predicted proteins | sample MGYA00403676_ERZ1106951 | MGnify/ENA primary metagenome ERZ1106951 (study PRJEB35170, sample SAMEA104062398) | human gut metagenome | biome: human gut; feature: human-associated habitat; material: faeces | place: Denmark | collected 2012-04-23 ...
GGATAACTTATGATATTATAAGTATATAATTATCAATTTGTTTTGAGGAGTAAAATGAAAGAGTATATATGTAAAATCGCTTCTATTGATGAAGTGATAACAAAATGGAATTATGAAATAAAAAAACAAAAGCGAAAACAAATGAAATCGACTTTAGAGTTAGTGAAAAATAATGCAGTTGAGAATATAAAAAACGGTCAGGCTGTTACATATTATGGAAAATTAAATGACAAAATTATTTGTCAAGCGACTGCAATGTTTGATGAAGATATTATTCAAAACAGTGACGGTCTTGTTGGAACTAAAACTGTATATCTGTGTAATTTCAGTACAGATAAAAAACATCAAGGCAAAGGATATTTTTCAAAGCTTTTCAAATTTGTAATTGAGGACTTAAAAAACAAAGGTTACACAAAGTGCACTTTAGGCGTTGAACCAAAAGAAACAAAGAACTTGCAAATTTATCGGCATTTCGGTTTTAATACACTGATAAAATCAGGGCATGAAACCTATCCTGACGGTACGATTATTGATGTTGATTATTATGAAATGGAATTAGATTAGAACAAAAAATCTCACTCTTTTTTATGGAGTGAGATTTTGTGATTTTTGACGTTAAATATTCCAAAACCATCTATTGACCATTTATGAATTTGCCACATTTCCTCCGAGTAAATTACCCATTGTGTTTGCAACATTTTTTTGCATGGAATCCGTCACATGCATATAGGTGTTCATTGTAAATCCTGCGTCTGTGTGACCTAACATATGCGATACTGTTTTAATGTCCATTCCTTGCCTTTGTGGTCTTTATCATCCCTCACATTGCGGAATGGCTGAATTATTAGAATCGCCGTTATTAACTACGGACTGCGTGATTTTATCAAGTTCTGACCCGACAATTTTATATCGTCAGCAAAGCGACAGGTATTTCCTTGTAAAGTCCCTACCGCTTTTATTTTATCAAATCAAAGGAAAGTAAAACGATGACAATGAACCAGAAGAAAGCACTGTACGCCTTTGGCTGCCCCGACCGTGAAGCAACGGTCAACCGTTTCTGTACGCTGGCAGAGCTTGCCCCCCGAATCTGTAAGTATTGTGAGTGTAAATATTTATCATAGTGCCTTGAAAAAGCACTATAATAGCACTATAATAATAACGATGCGTTTTGCGCTGAAAGGAGATAGATACATGAACTGGGATAATTTCAGATTCATAGACCTATTCGCTGGAATTGGCGGAATAAGATTAGGCTTTGAGTCTGTTGGCGGTCATTGCGTGTTTTCATCTGAATTCGATGAGGACGCTTGTAAAACATATGAAGCAAATTTTGGAGAACATCCGTCTGGAGATATTACAAAAATTGAAGCACAGGATATTCCGGACTTTGATATTCTTTTGGGTGGTTTTCCTTGCCAAGCCTTTTCCATTATAGGAAAAAAAGAGGGCTTTTCTAATGAAACTTGTGGAACGCTGTTCTTCGATATTGAACGAATACTGAAAGAGAAACGCCCACCAGCATTTATGCTCGAAAATGTCAGAAATCTTACCGCACATGATGGTGGGAATACCTTTAGGATAATTAAGGAGCATCTTGAGAATTTAGGCTATCATGTGTACGCAAAAGTGCTGAATGCCTTAGATTATGGTATTCCTCAAAAAAGGGAACGAATTATCATAGTTGGTTTTCTGGATGATGTAAAATTTGTTTTTCCAGACCCAGTGCCGGATGAAAAAAGGCAAAAGCTTACTGATATTCTCGAACAAGATGTAGATAAGAAATATTATGTTCGTGATGCTATTCGTGAATCTCGACTTGAACGCTTGAAAGATAAAAACTATCCTAAACCTTATATTTCTCACGAAAATATGGCTGGTTCAATTACTCCCCATCCGTATTCCTCGGCACTAAGAGCTGGCGCATCAGCTAACTATATTCTAATTAACGATGAGCGTAGACCTACCGAAAGAGAAATGCTAAGAATTCAAGGATTCCCCGATACATACAAGGTTGTGGTATCTTACGGAAAAGTAAAAAAGCAGTGTGGGAATTCTGTTGCTGTTCCAGTTATTAAAGCTGTCGCAAGACAAATGATGGTAGCCCTCAAAGAATACGAAGCTAATAAACAATTAAACGGAGGTGGAAACAATGCCGAATAGAAACGAAGCAAAGAAAGCATTGGATGCAGTTATCCGCAAGTCCAGAGTTCACTTGTACAAGCCAATACAGATTGCAGAAATTCTCTATCGTGACCGTACAAGACAAGATATCAACTTGCTTAATCTTGAGGACTACCGAACGAAAAGCAAAAAATGGCGTGACGATGTATGTCAGGTTCTGCTCGGACGGGTATGCACAAGCAGTGCAAAGTTCCAAGATGATCTTTTCAACGATACTGCTATCCCACCAGTACTTGTTAATGAGCTTGGAAAAGAAAACCGAAGAACCAATGGTGCTGTCGAAGCGTATATTTACAGGCGTTTTACAAATAAACACAGTCAGTTGTCTGACGCATTGAATTATTGCTTAGAAGCCAAGAAGGAAGATTTTAGCGTAAAAAGATTTATTGATTCTTTTTGGCAGGAGCCGGGGCTTAAACGAAGTCTTGATAAAATTTACGAAATCATCGTTTACGCTTTGTTTTCCACATTGGTAGAAACATTAAAGTTGCAGGTAGAAGTGTCAGTTGATTCCGAAAACTTTGAGATTTTAGCTGAATTTAAAGATTTCGCTAAGATGATTATGTGCATCGACTTCTCTAATCCGAGTTATATCCAAGATGCTAAAGTTTATCGTGTGGGTGTGACTAATGCCGCCGACCGTGGGTTGGATATGTACTCTAACTGGGGACCAGCTATCCAAATTAAGCACTTGAGCTTGGATGTTGAATTGGCTGAAAATATTGTTAACAGTGTATCCAGTGATCGTGTTGTAATTGTTTGCAAGGATGCAGAGAGAGCAATTATTGTTTCGCTTCTCACTCAGATTGGATGGCGCAGTCACATTCAGAGTATTGTAACAGAAAACAACTTGATTGAATGGTATGAGAAGGCATTAAGAGGAAAGTATGCTGATATTATGGGCGATAAACTTCTTTGGTGTCTTTGTGAAGAAATAGCAGAAGAATTCCCCTCTGTTGATACTGTTCCGGATATTCTCAAAAACAGACACTACGAAAAGATTTCAGATCCATTTTGGAGATAAGCAAAATGAGAAAGGATGAATTCGAAGAATGGCTGTCTACACGCATTAAGAAAAAGCCAATAAGTGACTGCATAAGTCGATGCAAAACAGTCGAACAGGCATTACAAATTGACTTGGATGAAGAATTCTCTTATGACAAAGGAAACCGTCTAATTAACAAGATGCAGTATTCTATTGCAGATGAACGAGCAAAAAAAGGAAGCCCCTGCGGAATTTCATTTTAAGGAGAATGCCAACATTCGATTCCGTATGACGGATTTGAGGTCAGCAGTAAACAGATACTTTGAGTTTTGTAAGGACATCTCTAAATAATTGGTACACCAAAGGCGATCAACCGTAAAAAGTTGGTCGCTTTTGTTTTGCTTATTATCAGAAAGGAGAAGTTGCCCATGAGCGAAGAATTGGAAAAGCTAAGACACAAACAGTATGTTGCGGAGCGCAAGCTGACCGCAGCAAAGCACCTCTTTCGCTTGATTGACTGAAAGCATTACAGACATTTCATCAAAGCTTTTATGCACTTTATCACCTCCGTTTCTTGCTCACAGGCACGCACAAATCGCCTGTAAACACGGCGTTTTCGCAGGTTTTTTTCTTTTTCTGAAATGAATTTCAAAATTCAATACGCAACAAAAAATCTCACTCTTTTTACGGAGTGAGATTTTGTTTGTTTATTCGATTTTCAGCTCAAGACCATCTATTGACAATTTATTGACCGGTTATGAACGGTAGGTGGTTGTAAAAAGATTGCTCATCTTAATCTATTCGTTTTTTGCAATTTCAGATGTTTTAAATATTATGATTCTTGAAAAAAACAATAGAAAATAGTATAATATTTTTTATATTAGCTTTTTGGAGGATTATCGTGTCAAAATTTGGAGAGGTACTAAGGGAATATATAAGTAAAAACGGGTATTCAATCAACGAGTTTGCAGGTAAATGCAAAATTGACAGAGCGTGGCTGAGCAATGTATTATCCGGAAGAAAAGAATTAAGTGAAGCAAAGTTTGATAATATTTTAAAATCAAAGCTCTTGAGCGAGTCGCAAAATGAAAATCTGATTGCACTTTACAGATTAAAGGATTTTTCAAGTGACCAAGTTGAAAGAATGGAATATATAATGGAGCATTTATCAAGAAAAATAAGGCGTAATGATTCTATTGCTCCCATTAAATATGATGAAAACAGAAGAATGTATCTCGGAAAAGCAAATTTGCTTTCAGTTCTTTACAGAATTATTGAAAATAAGGATGAGCTTTCGTTTATTTATACCAATATTCCGACTGAAGCTGAAGAAAGCCTTGATGTTTTATATGATTTTTTAAAACATGATGATTATAAAAAGATTGATTACAAGCATATTTTTCTGACTGATAACGGTGTGTCAATTCATAATATCAGTACATATTTTACTATTTGTGATTTTGCAGAGCTTGGATATACCGATTTTTCGGTGATAAAGGATGTTGAACTCAACTCGCTGAATACAAATGACTTCTTTCCGTATTTTATACTTACGGATAAAAAGATAATGCTTTTTGATGCGGAATTTAATAATGCAATAGTTAGTTTTGATGATAAAATCATCAATGTTCATACCCGAAAATTTATGGCGTTGTATGAAAAAGGCGAAAATCCCGTCACTTCATTTTCAAATGCAGTTGATCTTATGCGAACTCTCACATCAATGCACAACAGCTCGTCGGAGCTTTCATTTACTCCTGATTTTTGCGTTACCCCTTGCCTTGATTATGATATTCTCAACAAAAACGCCGCACCAAATTTGCCTGATAAAGAATTGCTGATTAGAGCTGTGCTTAATCATTATAATATTGATTATTCGCATTTTTCCAATTTTGTTACTATTGAATCAATAAATAAATTTGCAAAAGACGGAATTATTTATGAAATTCCCCGTGATTATCTTCTTCCGGTTGATGTTGAAAGTAGAATTAAACTTTTAAAATCTGTTAAAGATAATATTGACAATAACGGTAAATATAAAACTTATATTTTAAATCCTACAAAATTCAATTATAATTCATATGATATTCAGGTTGAAAAAATCGGAGTTTTGACTGTTTGCGGAATAAGGCAGGGTAATAAAGATAATATTCAAAGCTTTATGGGCGAATGGCTTTGCTCGATAGACGATGAAAATATTTTCAAAGATTTTATGAATTTGGAAAAATACCTTATTGAAAGTAAGACTGTTTACTCGGATGAATTTTCAAGCCAATATGTTTCAAATATTATTTTAGAATTGAGTGCACAGCATTCTAAAGGAGAAATGTAATGGTACTTCATACTATTTCACCTGTGTATGATAATAATTCGCGCGTGCTTGTGTTAGGCTCGTTTCCAAGCGTAAAATCAAGAGAAGAGGGCTTTTTCTACGGTCATAAGCAAAATAGGTTTTGGAAAGTGCTTTCAAATTGCTTTGATTGCGCATTGCCGCAAACGATTGATGAGAAAAAGGAATTATTGCTTTCAAAAGGTGTTGCACTGTGGGATGTTATTTACTCTTGTGATATAACAGGCTCATCTGACAGCAGTATAAAAAATGCAGTGCCAAACGATATTTCAAAAATACTTGCGGCGGCAAATATTCAAAAAATTATAACAAACGGTAAAAAGGCAGACACACTTTATAAAAAGTATATCGAACCTGAAACTAATATTAAAGCTGTGTGCTTGCCGTCAACAAGCCCCGCGAATGCACAGTGGTCGCTTGATAAACTGTGCGATGTATGGAAAAGTGAAATAAAATAACCCTATGATGAACTTTGCTTTCATCATAGGGTTATTTTTTATCAGTAAGTCCGAGTATATAGTCAACGCTTACATTGTAATATTTAGATAATTTAATCAAAATATCTGTGGGAATATCTCTTTGTCCATTTTCGTATCTGTAATATTGCGGTTGCTTCATTCCGAGATAATCAGCGAGTTGTTTTTGAGTTTTGTCGTTGTCCTCACGCAAATCTTTTATTCTTCGATATAATGCCATTGTAATTTTATCCTTATAACTAATTGGTTATTGACATAATATCATTATTATGCTATACTTTGACTAAAATATAACCATACGGTTATAAAATAAAAAGGAGAATATATATGAAATTATCAAAAAAATTTTTCAGTGTGCTTTTGGCAACAATAATCTGCATATCGTCACTCGCAGTTTGCAATTTATCTGCATATGCAGCAGGATGGGTTGATAAGGTGCAGGAAATTGAAGTTAACGAAACAATTACTGATTCATTGAATGCAAGTAATGTAACAGATAATATTGGTTATTTTCAAGTGTACAAATTTACTGTTCCGGAAAAAGGAACAGTAAGATTGAGGGTTGAAAGCAATGATGTAAATTTGGGATATGGATATTATTCTTATGGATTAAGTTGTTTTTATAGAATATATAATGTAAAAAACATTTCGGATGATAGTTATATTTGGAATTCTGAAAATCCAAGAACAAAAGACCATGTTTCAGCTTATGATTATTATTTTTCAGAATATGATATAAATTTGGCAGCGGGTGAATATTACTTTTTGGCAAGAACATATGATGATACATATTTGAATAAAGATTATAGCTTTACATTAAATTATAAACCTACTTTCAGTAATGCTTCAATATCTTCTGTTCGTTCCCGTAAAAAGGCATTGAAAGCATCTTGGAATAAATGCTCCAATGTATCAGGTTATCAGCTTCAATATAGCAAAAACAAAAATATGAAGTCCGCAAAAACTAAAAATCTTTCAAGGGGTTCTTCATCTAAAACCGTCAAAGGTTTAAAGTCAAAAAAGAATTATTATGTTCGTATTCGCACATATAAAACCATAAGTATTAACGGCTCAAAAAAAACTTATTATGGTAAATGGTCATCAAAAAAATCAGTAAAAACAAAATAGTGTTATTATGTTTTTGCTGTGAAAATTTAATTATTGATGCAAGAAAAAATAACCACCGGTTGACCGGTGGTTATTTTTTCTTGTTATTTTATAAATGCTACGAGGCCTACGCCAAGGCCGCTGACAGCCATAAGAGCCGCTAAAATAATGGCGGTTACTTTAACCCATTTTTGTTGCACTGTTTATATCTCCTTATTTCATTAGTTCATCGGCGTCTTTAAGTAATTTTTGTGCAATTTGCTTTGCATTTTCCTCACTTGTGCCGATTGCTGTAATATATGCTTTAATTTTCGGCTCTGTACCTGACGGGCGCACGATTACTTTGTTGCCGTCTGTAAGAGTGTAAGCAAGTACATTTGATTTCGGAAGTGTGATTTCACTTTCTTCGCCTGTTTTAACATCGGTGGATTTTGAAGTTTTGTAATCATCAATTTTTGTCACTTCATAACCTGCAAATGATGATGGCTTGTTAACTCTTAAACCGTCCATAATTGCAGCCATTTTTTCCATACCCGACGCACCTTCAAATGTGTAGCTTTGTACGGTGTTGCAATAATATCCGAATTCATCATAAAGCCCATTCATTACATCAATAAGGGTTTTGCCCTGTGCCTTATAATAAGCTGCCATTTCGCAAATGAGCATTGATGCAACAACTGCGTCTTTATCCCTTGCGTGTGTGCCTGCAAGGTAACCGTATGATTCTTCAAATCCCATAACAAAATCTTCGCTTCTGCCCTCGCTTTCAAGCTGGGTGATAAGCTCGCCTATATACTTGAAGCCGGTGAGAAGATTTTTAAATGTGCAGTTATATTTCTTTGCAATAACTTCTGCAAGGTCGGTTGATACAAAAGATTTAACGGCAATTGAGTTTTTGCTGAGTGTGCCTTGCTCCTTTTTCTGTGATAAAAGATAATTAAGAAGCATTGCGCCTACTTCATTACCCGTCATAAGCTGAAATTCACCGTTACCGTTATTTACTGCAATGCCGACTCTGTCACAGTCAGGGTCAGTTGCAAGAAGTAAATCAGGCTTAACGTTTTCAGCAAGTTTTAATGCACATTCAAATGCCTGCTTGATTTCAGGATTAGGGAATGGGCAGGTTGGGAAGTTACCGTCAGGATTTTCCTGCTCGGGAACAATGTGAATGTTTTTAACACCTATTCTGTCAAGAATTTTTCTGACCGGCTTGTTGCCCGTACCGTTAAGTGGTGTGTAAATTACATTTAAGTTTGCTTTTTCACATATGCCCATATTAACGCACTGCTTGATAACTTCATCAAGGAATAAGTCAATAACATCTTGCCCCATATATTCAATAAGGCCTTTTTCTTTTGCCTCATCAAAATCCATTGTTTTGATTCCGGTGAAGTAATCGACCTTTTGAATGAAATCGTATGTTTCGCTAGCTTCCTCGTCTGTCATTTGATATCCGTTTTCATTATAGCATTTGTATCCGTTATATTTTGCAGGGTTGTGCGAAGCGGTGAGAATAATACCGCTTGATGTTTTAAAATGCCTGATTGCGAATGAAAGGCAAGGTGTAGGCTCAAGTTCTTCATAAAGATAAACTTTGATACCGTTTGCGGCAAGAGTTTTAGCTGCTTCAACAGAAAAGTATTCCGATTTGATTCTTGAATCATAGCCGATTGCGATTGACGGGTTTTCAAAATGCTTGTTAAGGAAATCGGCAAGGCCTTGTGTTGCTCTGCCGACGGTGTAATAGTTCATTCTGTTAGTTCCTGCACCGATTACGCCCCTAAGCCCTGCTGTACCGAATTCAAGGCTGCGGTAAAATCTGTCTAAAACTTCATCGTCATTACCTTTTACACCAAGGAGTTCTTTTTTTAAATCCGGGTCAGCTGTGGCTTTTTCAAGCCAAAGGTTATAAAGCTCGTTAATGTTGTTCATAAAAACACACCCTTAAATATTATTATAATTATATTTTAACCTTTATAAAATATATTGTCAATATTCTTATTAAATGTTATAATTATCTCGGTGATAAAAAATGTATTCAAAAGTTAAAAGTCTTGGCATTTCGGGTATGGAAGCATTTGCTGTTACCGTTGAATGTGATATTAGCTCCGGACTCCCGAGATTTGATGTGGTGGGCTTGCCTGATACGGTAGTTAAAGAAAGCAGAGAAAGAGTAAGGTCAACTATTAAAAACTGCAAGTTGGAATTTCCGCTTTCAAGAATTACCGTAAATATTGCACCTGCCGATATAAAAAAAGAAGGCGCGTTATATGACCTGCCTGTTTTAATTGCAATACTTAAATCAAGCGGGCAAATAAAAGAAAATGTTGATGATTATGCATTTATAGGTGAACTTGCGCTTGACGGTGAAATCAGGAGTGCAAGGGGCATTTTGCCGATGATTATGAGTGCTAAAGAGCATGGGATAAACAAAGTATTCGTTCCTGAAGAAAATGCATATGAGGGCAGTGTGGTTGACGGGGTTGAAGTTTACCCTGCATCACATATTAAAGATGTGCTGCTGCATATCAAAAATGAAAAGCCTATTAAAGCAGTTGAGTATAATTTTGATGAGGAAGTTAAGTACGAATATAATATTGATTTCAGTGATGTTAAAGGGCAGGACCAAGCCAAAAGAGCACTTGAAATTGCTGCGGCAGGCGGGCATAATTGCCTGCTTATCGGGCCTCCGGGTTCGGGTAAATCAATGCTTGCAAAAAGATTGCCTACAATTTTGCCTGATATGACTTTTGAAGAAAAGCTTGAAACATCAAAAGTGTATTCAATTGCCGGCAAAATACCAAAGGGCAAATCACTTGTTTCAAAAAGGCCTTTTCGATCACCGCACCATACGGTATCTGCCCAAGCACTTACCGGCGGCGGTGCTAACCCAAAGCCGGGTGAAATAAGCCTTGCTCATAATGGTGTAATGTTTATGGATGAATTTCCCGAATTTGATAGAAGAGCAAAGGAATCACTGCGCCAGCCGCTTGAAGACGGTGTTGTTACCGTGTCAAGAACAGCAGGAACTTTTACATATCCTTCAAGCATAATGCTTGTTGCCGCTATGAATCCCTGCCCTTGCGGATATTTCGGCCATCCGTCAAAACCGTGCACCTGTTCGGATGCGGCTAAAAAAAGATATAAAGATAAAGTATCCGGCCCGCTTCTTGACAGAATTGATATTCATGTTGAGGTTTCGCCTGTTGAATATGATGAACTTTCAAATAACAGTGAGGGCGAAAAGAGCCGAGATATTAAAAAACGAGTTGATAAAGCAAGGGAAATACAGCGAAAAAGATTTGAGGGTACAGATATTACCTGCAACGCAAAAATGACTCCGAAAATTACAAAAGAGTGTTGTGTTTTAAGTGAGGAAGCAGACAATCTTTTGCACGAAAGTTTTGATTCATTTGCAATGAGTGCGCGTGCTTATGATAAAGTACTTCGCCTTGCAAGAACGATTGCTGATTTGGCTGAAAGCAAGGAAATAAAGCTTGAACATATTGCCGAAGCACTTCAATTTCGTACACTTGACAGAAAGTATTGGGATGAATAATGAAAAAATCAGTTAAAATTATAATTTCGGTATTGGCAATTGTTTTAATATGTGCAATATCATTTGATGTTTTACTTGTTAATAATTCAAAGCAGGAAACACCTGTAAATACCACACAAAATATTGAAAACCAAGTTACCGAAAGTGAAGAAAAAACATATTCAAACCCTGTGGAAGCACAGGCAAGGAAAATGGTTGAAAATATGACCTTATATGAAAAGGTAGGTCAAATGCTTTTATACTATATTCCAAAGGAAGAACCGCTCAAAAAAATGGCAAGGTGGCAATTTGGCGGATATATTTTGTTTTCGCGTAATTTCCAAAATTCAACACCTGCAAACACTCGCTCTGAAATTGAAGAATATCAAAAAGCTTCAAAAATTCCTGCGTTTATGGCTGTTGATGAAGAGGGCGGCGGTGTGAACCGTGTGTCGCAGTTCAGCCAGTACAGGAGCGAACCTTTTCACGCAGGTATTACAAATTATCAAAAAGGCGGTTGGCAGGCAGTTGAAGCTGACGCTAAAGATAAAAGCGAATTTATGCTTGATTTGGGAATAAATACCGTTTTAGCACCTGTTGCCGATGTTCCTTATTCAAGAAGCGATTATATTTATTCTCGCGCTTTTTCAACGGATGCAGACAGTGTCAGCGAATATGTTTCAAAAACAGTCAGCACTATGAAAGAAAATAATTTTTTGAGCTGTGTAAAGCATTTTCCGGGTTATGGCAATAATACCAATACCCATACGGGAATGAGTGTTGATAAAAGAAGTTGGGAAAGCTTTGAAGAAAGAGATTTGAAGCCTTTTAAAGCAGGTGTAGATGCCGGTGTTCCGTTTTTAATGGTTTCTCATAATGTTATTGATGATTTTGATAAGGGCGTTCCGGCATCACTTTCAAAAAAACTTCATAATTATATTAGAAATGATATGAATTATGACGGTATAATTCTTTGTGACGGGCTTGGTATGAGCGGTGTTCGCGATTATGTAGGCGGTGACAAAGGCGAGGTGGCAGTCAGGGCTGTTATGGCAGGCAATGATATGCTTTGTGCAACCGATGTAGGTGTTCAGCTTCGTGCAATAGTTAAGGCTGTTAAAGACGGAAGAATTGAACTTTCACAAATTGAAGACAGCGTTACAAGAATCATTATGACTAAAATAAATTACGGTTTAATAGAAAAGGAGTAATCTGTTATGGACATTAAAAAGACAATGCAAAATCTTGATAAAAACGGTATTAAGCCTTATTTTGTTGAAAAAAAGGAAGATGTGGTACCGCTTGTTAAAACTTTAATTAACAAGGGCGAAAGCGTATCTTGCGGCGGTTCTGTTACGCTTGATGAAACAGGAGTTAAAGCACTTATGCAAAACGGAGATTATGATTTTATTGACCGCTCTGGTTTAGAGGGTGAGCAGCTCAGAAATGCATATATCAAAACTTTTGGCTGTGATACTTTCTTTACTTCATCAAATGCAGTTACCGAAAACGGAGAACTTTATAATGTTGACGGTAATTCAAACAGGGTTGCTTGCATTGTTTATGGGCCGAGGCAGGTTATTATGATAGTGGGTGTAAACAAAATTGTTGAAAATTTAGATGAAGCAATTTTGCGAGTTAAAACTATTTGCGCCCCTATGAATACAGAAAGATTGGGTATTGCAACTCCTTGTAATAAAACAGGCAAGTGTATATCGCTTTCAAAGGAAAATCCTTTTATGTGTGACGGCTGTGGCGGAAATACAAGAATTTGCTGTAATTATGTTGTATCTGCCAAACAGCGCCATAAAGACAGAATAAAGCTTATTATTGTAAACGAAAATTTAGGCTATTAAATAATATTGGCAAGAGTAACGTATTAAAATTTGCGTTACTCTTATTTTTTTTGTAAAAAGATATTGACAAGTTGGCTTTTGCGTGTTATACTCTAACTGTGATAGCAAAGGTATCACAGTTGCGTACATAAAATACTTGAAAAGGAGGAATACGTGTGCTTTTTATTGATTATCATTCCAGAGTCCCGATTTATGAGCAAATTAAAGAGCAAGTTATTATGCTGATAAACACGGGCGTGTTTAAACCGGGCGACAAGCTTCCGTCTATCAGAAATTTGTCAAACGAGTTAAATATAAATGTTAATACAATTAAGCGTGCATTTTCTGAACTTGAGCATGACGGAATAACATTTTCTGCTCAGGGCAGGGGTGTATTTGTAAGCGAAAACCCGATTGGCAATAAAAAAGTTAAATCATCTGCACTTGAAGATGCAAAGAGCATACTGTCTTCCTGCAAAGCAAAAGGTGTAAGCAAGGACGAGGTTGTCTCCCTGATTGATGATATATATTCGGAGGATAACAGTAATGATTGAAATTAAAAATATCACTAAAAAATACGGCGATTTTACAGCAATTGAAGATATAAGCTTTAATGTTGAAAAATCATCAATTTACGGGCTTGTCGGTTATAACGGGGCAGGCAAAACAACACTTTTAAAAACAGCGTCGGGTATATTTAAACCTGAAAGCGGCGAAGTGCTGTTTGACGGTGAAAATATTTATAATAACGGGGAAGTTCGCTCAAAGCTTATTTATGTTCCCGATGAAGTATACTTTTTAAAAGGTGCAAGCCTTGAAAGAATGGCAAAGTTTTATAAAGGCTATTATCCGAATTTTAACGATAAAGTTTTTAAAAATATGACTGAAGCTATGGGGCTTGATTCAAAGAAAAATATAGGCTCTTTTTCAAAAGGAATGCAAAGGCAGGCAGAAGTTATTTTAGCTATGTCAACAATGCCTAAATATATGCTCCTTGATGAAGTGTTTGACGGAATTGACCCACAAAAAAGAAACCTTTGCAGAAAAATTTTTATAGAATATATGGCAGAAACCGGTTGTTCAATAATTATGAGCAGTCACAACTTGCAGGAAATATCGGATTTGTGTGACCATGTTGCGCTTATTAACGGTAAAAAACTTGCTATGAATGTTTGTGTTGATGACGCAAGCAATGCATATGTAAAATACCGCTTGATTTTTGACAGAGATATTGATGCTTCAATATTCAACGGTATTGAAAATAAAGGTATCAGTATTGATAATAAGCTTGCTACAATTATTGTTCCAAGCAGTTATGATGACGGTGCGTTAGCTTCTCTTCGCCCGATACATATGGATAGTGTTACTCTTTCGCTTGAAGAGGTATTTTTAAATGAAATGGAGGATAAAGATTATGACATCTCCAAGATTTTCAGCTAATAAGCATGCGGCACTTTATGATTTTAAGCGTTCTTTTGTTCGCTTGATACCGCCTTGTGTAATTTCATTTTTACTTGCAATATTTTATTTTGTGCTTTTACCTGCCAGTACTTTTTTATCAATAGGTAACAGCAAGAGGGGCGACCTTGATGTTGAGCAAATAAGAAAAGAACTTGCATGTGTTCTTTTTGGTAATCAGGCGTTGAACCCGGCTATAATCGGAGTTTTGACATTGATTGTGGGCGTATTATTTGCGTTTTGGGCATTTCTTCCGATTATGAGGAAAAGCAGTGTAAACTTTTTCTTTTCAACAAGTGTTGACAGAAAAACTTATTTTAAAAACAGAACTTTGGCTTCAATAATTTTGATGGCTTTAAGTACGCTTGTTCCGATTATTATTGATATTGTAACGAATATCAGTATTCTCGGCCATGCAGATTATATGCTTTATCAGGGTTCACTCCTGTTTTTAGAGCATTTCACTTATATGTTTGTAGGCTTTTCGCTGATGAGCATTTCAATGATGCTTTGCTACACAGTGTCTGAAAGCTTGTTTTTCGGCGCAGGAATTATTTGGGCGCCGAGTATATATTTTTTATCTGTATCTTGTATTGCGCAAAGGTTTTTGCGCGGTTATGCGGAAACGGCATATTCTTTAAGCGTTGGTTATGATAGTTTAGAAGGTAATGCAAATTTGTTATCAAAGCTTTCACTTTTTAATCCGCTTATTTTCGGCAAAGCTTTGGGTAATAGCGGCATTAGGCAAAATATGTATTCGGCTTGTTTAAGAACATTGGGCAGTGAATCGGGAATTGATACTGAATTTTCAGCATATTATGGCAATGTCGGCTATGAAAAAGCAGGAAACGAATATATTTTGCCGATAATAGTTTGGCTTATATTTTCGGCTTTGTTTGTTTTCATTGCTAAAAAATTGCTCGATAATCGTAAACTTGAAAATACAGCTATTCATTCATCAAGCAAGTTTGCAACGGTGTTTGTGGCACTTGAAGTTTCTGTTTTTGCCGCTACATTTTTAACGGGAGTGCTTGTTGATTTTGATGTTGTATTATCAAAATTACCTAATATACTTGTCAGCTTAATACTCGGTGTGCTTGTTTACTTGATTTTCTTATCAATTTCACGCAGAAAGATTAAACACTCCTTCGGGCAAATATTGCCTTGTATTGTATCAAGCTTCGTGATTATAGTTGCTTGTGTGATATGCATTAACGGCGGGTTTGGATATTCAACTTATTCACCTGATTATAAAAAGGTTGATTATGTCACAATTACAGCCCCATATCTTGATGCGTCGGGTGTTATGTCAAACGATAAATTTGAACTCGGCTTTTTCGGGGCTGACGGTAAGGTTAATCTTGAATATCGAGATGAAACTATTAGTTTGGGCAAATTCAATACTAAAGAATCAATAGAAAAAATTGCAAAAATTCAAAAATATTCATACGAAAACGAATTGAATAATAATGACAATTCAACTTTTTATGTTACGGTTACATATCATCTTAAAAATAATAAAACCGTAATCAGAAATTATGATAATACAAATTCAAATGTTATGCTTCAAATTCTTGATTTGACTGACAGCAAGGAATATAAAGATGAACTTGAATTTTTAATGTCATCAAAAAGGGCAAATGAAACTTCAAGCGGTAATTACACCGAAAAAGGAGCTTATAACGAATATTATTTCAGCAATTTCTCGAGTGAGGAAAATGCAAAAGCTACTTTAACCAATGGCAAAGCATATATTGTAGCCAATGATGCATTTACCAAAACACAAATTGAAAACACACCTGAACTTCGTGATGCAATTTTAAAAGATATTGAAGAAATCGGTTATAAAAAGCTTTTGACTTCATCAAAACCACCTTTGGGTGCAATCAACTTTAAGTATGATGCAAATGTTAGCGGTTATGATAGCGATACGCTTGCAACCGACGCAAGCTATTATATTTGGGATAATATGGTTAATACAATTAACTATATTAAATCAATTAACAAGATGTCGGCATTTAGTGATACTTCACAAACAGGCGAAATATCTTATGCAACCGTTACACCTATTAAAAATAAGATTTATGCGGATTCATCTTTCAGCGCACTGTCGTTTTATAAAAGTGATATTACAAATGCGAAGTTCTATTATGATTATTTCGGTACCGAACTAAATGAAAAAAATGTTTTGAATACATACAGCGGCAAAAAGATTACCGATAAATCAAAGATTAGCAAATTGTTTAATACTTCATCCATCTATTCAAAGTGTGATGAAAATGATTATTTAGTTCTTTTTAAATTCAAAAACGGAATTTATTTAACTAAATGTATGTCTGAAAATGATGCAAAACAGTTTGTAAAATAATTTAATAGCTTTATCCTGCTTGTTTGCGTGTTTTACCCAAATAAACCCAAAAACCTTGAGCTTTAGCTCATCTTAAACTCCTTTTAATGCAAACGGGCAGATAAAAAAAGGACTACCGAGTAGCTACGGTAGTCCTTATTATTTTATTTATTAGAAATTGAAATTGTCATAACCCCATTTATCAATTTCATTGTATTTTACATATGTTCTGTTTGACGGTATGCCGAGATATTTTTCGCTTGTTTTACAAATGCGCTTTGTTAAATTTTCATAAGCATCTTTGCTCGCTGAACCGAAAACAGCAATTTCAAACATAGCACAAGGCTCGTTACTTCCTTTAAAATACATATCTGCCTTATCTTCAAATTTAACCATAAGCCAAGCTTCGCTTTTACCCGGAATTGCGGTGATGTCATTGCCGAGTTCGGCTTTAAGCGCATCTTTATCTTTGATTTCGCTGTTAGTCATTACATTTATAAAAGGCATATTGTTTCTCCTTTATTATTTGATTTCACTTGGATTCGGAAAATATCTGAATTTAACTTTTCCGATAATTTTTTTCTTTTCAACATTCTTTTTCTTCCAATATCTTGCATCCCAGCTGTCATTTCTGTTATCCCCCATAACAAAGTAACTGCCAAGCGGAACGGTGTATGGGCCGAAATCACCCGTCGGCACGCAATTTGTGACAAAATCACTTCTTGCTTCGGCTGTGTTTCCGTTAGCATCAGTGATGTAAACAATGCCGTTTTTAATATTGATTGTTTCACCCGGCATACCGATAATTCTTTTAACAAAAAGTTGGCTTTCATCATCAGGATAGTGGAATATGATTACATCATATCTTTTAGGGTCTTCGTTAATATATGCAAGCCTGCTTGCAATTATTCTGTCGCCCTCTTGAATAGTGTTTATCATTGAACCGGTAGGTACGACGGCATTTGCAAATATGAATGTTTTGAGAAGAATTGCGACAATAAGTGCAATAACAATAGGCGTCATAAACGATATTGCTTCTTTTAACTTTGATACCTCTTGCTTTTCGCTTTTTTCAATCGCTTTCTTTTTTGTGTGCTTTTTCTTTTTCGGCTTTTCTTGTGTGGTATTTTTTGCCTTTTCAATTGTGCTTTCAAAAGTTTTTTCTTCATGATTTTCTTCTGCGTCAATTGAAAAAGGTTTTGAAATTTGAGCGGTGGCGGTAACTTTGCCCTCGTCAATCATTTCAAGCGTTTTAGTCGGACTTTCTATTTTTCCTACAAAAATGCTTGTGTCAAACATCATTGTGCCGCACATTGGGCATTCGTACCATTCGCCGTTTTTAATCAGCGTGTCACAGCCGCATTTTTTGCATTTTGTTATCATTTAGTTTTTCTTCCTCTTGCTTACACCTGAAAGCATACTCTTAAGAGTGATGATTTCATCATAAGGTGTGGCTTTTTCAATCACTTTAAATTCTTCGGCACTGCTGTCAATCGCAGTGTTGATTTTAGCTTTAGCTCTTGAATCGTATCCTGATGAGTCAAGCTGCCTGTCAATATAAATCTTTAAAGCCTTACTCTTTTCTCTTACAACAGTGATTTTATGGTTGCCGCCGCCTACAATGCTGTTTGAACGCAGGTGGCATTTTCCGCATTTAACATTAACATATCCTTTTACAACAGAAATATCAATGTCGTCATTATGTGCGATTTCTATGTTTTCTTCACCCTTGTAATTAAATGAAATTGTAAAATCTGTGACAGCTTCACCGTTAGGATAACGCTTATCTTCTTTGCCGAATTGGAATATTTTTACTTCAAACGGCTGTAAAGTCAAATCTATTTTATCACCGTATGAATAGCTGTCATAACTTTCTTTATTTGAAAGGTTATATACATTGTACCTTTTAACATCTTTCAAATCTTTAGGACAGCCCATAAGTTTATTGAGAGTTAGGGTGAGCGGTGCTTTTTCGTCAGTCGGGTTTCTCAGTGCAATTATGCCGTCACCGTTTTCATTCCAGCTAAAGTAACCGTAAACATTGTTCTCTTCAGGGTTGCCGCCTATAAACATAGCGTTTTGCAAAACATTATAGTTATTCTTTTGCCATTCAATAGCTTTTGCAAGTGTGCGCCACTTTGATTTATTCATCATAGTGTAGCTCAAATGCAGTTCGTTAAGTGCCTGTCCGCGCGCAACATCAAAATAGATGTATTTTTCAAATTCTTCATCTGTGTATTGAACTTTTGCGTGGTTACCATAAATCGGCTCGTGATTATAAATATGCTTTAAAGGCATTTGCACAGCACGGGTGTTAAGAAGATTAAAGTATCTTGCGTCACGGTATGTGATTTCGCTGTCAAGCTTTGATTGACCTTGAATATTCTCTGCAAAGCCTATGTCGCCACTGTTTTGCAGCCAAATGCTGTTTACATATTGAAGCCACCAAGGTGATGGGTTGACATAGCAGGTCATATTTATCCAAAGACCTTTTCCGAATTTCTTTCTCAGCGTTCTGATTTTTTGGAAAACTTCAATCCAGCTTTGCCACATGTCTGTAATCATATACATATCTTGTTCGCCGCCGACAGGGTGGTTATGGTTTGCATCTTTGCAAGGTGCAAGGCAAAAACCGTCAAATTTCCAATAATCAATGTCAAATTCCTGCGTTGATTTTAAAATAAAATCTGTTACATTTTTAATGTATGTTTTATCTGCGATGCAAATATCTTTTGCTTCTGCATTGTATGCACCAAGCCCACGCTTTTCCATCTTTTTCGCAAATAAATCAGGCCTGCCGTATCCGCCGCGAGGGCCGAGCCATAAGCCGAAATGAGTGCCGATTTTAGATGTAAGCTGGGTTGTGTCATAAAGCTGATTTGGGAATTTTTTGTTAAAACTCCAGAAGCCTGATTTGTAATCTACCCATCCGTCATCAACTACATATGCATCAAGCGGCGGGACACCGTTTGATGAAAGTCCCTTTTCAATTTCATAGAAAGATTTTTCAATATTGTCGGCAGTAATATCTTTCATATAATCATACCAACTGTTATATTGAAGCCTTAAATCTGTTTTGGTACTTATGTCTTCAATGTATTCATAAAATGATTTTTGAACATCAACCATAAGGTCGCTTTCAGCTCCGCCAATTACTGTAACAGGACATTTGAATTCACCGTTTATCTTTTTGCCGAGAAAATATTTAACCTGGCCTATACCGTAAAGAATTATATTTTGTGTGGCAGGGAATTCACATCCGAAAAACAGTGTGTCAATATAAAATGGCTGACCGAGTGATGACTGAAAACCGTCAAGTTCAGTACCTTTAATATCGGTTGGCACTGTAAAATGAGTTTTTGAATTGGTGATACCGATATGTTCAAGCAAGATATAATCAATAGTTTTATCACTTGATTGAACAAAACTTATTTGCTTGCGCAAAGTATTTCCGTCATCGCCTACCCAAAAGGTCATTGTAACGGCAATGCCTTGTGTTTCTTCAAATTTAAATGATAACTTTCCGTTTTCTTGGTTTGAATCAATTACATTTAATCCTTTTGAAGAAAATTCGCTTCCGTCAGTAAAATGAAATAAAAATTCAACACTGTTTCCGTCAGGAACAAAATCCCTGCCTGATAAAACATTTCTTATTTGAGATGCATAAAGTGTATTTTCGTGAACTACAAATTCACGCTGTAATATTTTACTTTCTAGTCTAAGCATATTTTAACTCCTATAACTGTTCTTCAATTTCTTCTAATGCACAGGCAAGTTGGTCAGGGCAGGAGGTGCCTTTAAAATTGCAATCAATTCCCTTTAATGCATCAATAATTTCTTCAGGCTTTTTGCCTTTAACAAGAGCGGAAATGCCTTGAAGATTACCGTTGCAACCACCTGTGAAGCTGACTGAATTTATAGTATCTGTATTTTCATCAATGTCAATAACAATTTTCCTTGAGCAAACACCGTGCGGTGTGTATGTATATGTCATTTTATTACTCCTTCTATAACTTTATATATAAAACTATTATACATACATTTACAATTCAATGCAACAGTTTAACGAATTTTTAATAAAAACAGTTATTGAACAAAATAAATAAAAAAAGTACACAATTGTTATATATTAAGTGTTGAAATATACAAAAATATATGATATATTTATCAATAACAGAGTGGAAACTCTTAAAAAATTTTGTTTTACGAGGTAAATTTATGGAAAAAATCAATGTTGGTATTATCGGTGCGGGCCGCATCGGTCAAGTACACGCAAAATCAATTACATACCATATTCCGCAGGCTGAAATTGTTGCTATTTCAGACATTTATGTTGAAGGTGCAAAAAAGGTTGCAGAAGAACTCGGTATTCCTAATTATTATGAAGATTATCATGAAATTTTAAACAATCCTGAAATCAATGCTGTTCTTATCTGCTCTTCAACAGATACACACGCCGATATTGCCGTTGAAGCGGCAAAGGCAGGCAAAAACATATTCTGTGAGAAGCCGGTTGATTTAACGGTTGCTAAAATTAAAAAGGTTATTGAGGCTGTTGATGAAGCCGGTGTTAAACTTCAAATCGGTTTTAACCGCCGTTATGACCACAATTTTGCCGAAATTAAAAATCTTGAAAACAAGGGCAAAATCGGTGAACTTCAAACTATCAAAATTACTTCCCGTGACCCTGAGCCGCCACCAATTTCATATGTAAAGGTATCAGGCGGTATTTTCCTTGATATGACAGTTCATGATTTTGATATGGCGCGTTTTATCGGCGGTGAAGTTGAAGAAGTTTATGCTAATGCCGCTGTAACTGTTGACCCGGCAATCGGTGAAGCAGGGGATGTTGATACTGCCCTTGTTGCACTTAAATTTAAGAGTGGTGCTATCGGTGTTATTGATAACTGCCGCAAAGCTGCATACGGATATGACCAAAGGCTTGAAGTATTTGGCAGTAAGGGCCAGGCAAGTGCCGCAAATGACACTCCTACCAATGTTTCATTTATTGACGAAACAGGTAATATGACTGATAAGCCACTTTATTTCTTCCTTGAAAGATACATGCAGTCATTTACAGATGAAATGACTGAATTTATCGACTGCGTAATTAACGATAAGCCGACTAAAACAACCGTTTATGACGGACTTGAAGCTCTTCGTTTAGGTCTTGCAGCAAAGCTTTCTGTTGCAGAACACAGACCTGTAAAACTTTCTGAAATTGAGGCATAATTTATGAAAAGAATCAGACTTACTATGTCACAGGCACTCGTAAAGTTCCTTGATAATCAGTATATCGAATGTGACGGTGTTGAAACAAAATTTGTTAGCGGAATGTTTGGCATTTTCGGCCACGGCTGTGTTGTAGGTGTTGGCCAGGCTTTGGAACAGGGCGGTCATAATCTCAAATTTTACCAGGGTAAAAATGAGCAAAATATGGCACTTGCCGCAGTTGCATATGCTAAGCAAATGGATAGAAAAGCCATTATTCCGTGCGTTTCTTCTATCGGCCCGGGTGCAACAAATATGGTAACTGCATGTGGTTGCGCCACTGCAAACAGAATTCCGCTTCTTGTTTTGCCGGGTGATACTTTTGCGTGTCGCCAGCCGGACCCTGTACTTCAGCAGGCAGAATTTTTTGATAATTACGGCAGAACGGTTACCGATGCATTTAAAGGTGTTTGCCATTATTTTGACAGAATTATTCGCCCTGAGCAACTTATGACTGCTTGCCTTAATGCAATGCGTGTGCTTACAGACCCGGCAGACACAGGTGCAGTTTGCCTTGCAATGCCGCAGGATGTTGAGGGTGAAGCTTATGATTATCCTGAACATTTTCTTCAAAAGCGTGTTTGGCATCTTGACAGGCGCCCAATATCTTCATCACAGCTTGAGCGTGCAACAAAGCTTATTAAAGAAGCTAAAAAGCCGATTATAGTATGCGGCGGCGGTGTAAGATACAGCGGTGCTGAAAATGAACTTCTTGAATTTGCTGAAAAATATAATATCCCTATTGCCGAAACTCAGGCAGGCAAGGGAATTATTGATTGGAAAAATCCGCTTAATGTGGGCGGTATCGGTGTAACAGGCGGTAAAGCTGCAAATGTTATCGGCCGTGATGCCGACCTTGTAATCGGTGTCGGAACTCGCTTTAGTGACTTTACTACTTCATCAAAATGGTTATTTAATGAAAACAGAAAAGTTTTAGGTATAAATGTTTGCCCGTTTGATGCATATAAAATGGATGCAGAAGCAATTGTTGCCGATGCAAAGGAAGCTGTTAAAGCACTTATTTCTTCTTGTGAGGGATATAAAAGCGAATATACAAACGAAATCAAAGAAGCAAAAGCTGAATGGGATAAAATTGTTGATGAATACTATTCAACCGAGCTTGAAGGCGGACTTAACCAAACTCTTGCGCTTGGCATAATCAACGAATTTATGGATGATGATGCAATTGCTCTCGGCTCGGCAGGTTCGCTTCCGGGTGATATGCAAAGATTATTCAGGCCTAAAGACCGTGGTACATACCATATGGAATACGGTTATTCAAATATGGGTTATGAAGTTAACGGTGCGCTTGGTGCCAAACTTGCAAAGCCTGAAAGCGAAGTTTACACTTTCTGCGGTGACGGTTCATTTATTATGGGCCACAGTGAACTTTATACTGCACTGCAAGAAGGGCTTAAAATCAATGTTTGCCTTTTTGATAATATGGGTTGGGGATGTATTGAAAATCTTCAAAATAATCAAGGCACAGATACTTTCGGTACTGTATTCAGAGCAAGAAATCCTGTAACAGGAATGCTCGACGGTGACGAAATTGATGTTGACTTTGCTAAAATTGCAGAGGGTTACGGTGCAAAAGCTTACACGATTCATACATCACAAGAGCTTCGCGAAGCCCTTGCAGACGCTAAAAAGCAAACAAAGAGTTGCCTTTTTGATATTAAGGTTTTGCCGAAAACTATGACACCGGGCTTTGAATCTTGGTGGCGAGTTGGTGTAGCCGAAGTATCAAAGAGTGAAAAGGTTGCAAAAGCATATGAAGATATGCAAGCACATATAAAAGAAACATTTGACTACTAAAATTGAAAGGTAATATATATAATGCTTGATTCAAACAAAGTAAAGCTTGCTATTGCCCCAATCGGCTGGACTAATGACGATATGCCGGATTTGGGAGCTGAAAATACATTCGAGCAGTGCATAAGTGAAATGGCACTTGCAGGTTTTAAGGGTTCCGAAATAGGAAATAAATATCCGCAAGACCCTGATGTTTTAAAGAAATATCTTGATATTCGCGGACTTCAAATTTGCAATGCTTGGTTTTCATCATATCTTACATCAAAGCCTTATGAAGAAACAATTGAAGCTTTTAAAGCACATTGCGATAAGCTTCATAAGCTTGGTGCAAAGGTAATCGGTGCGTCTGAACAAGGCAATTCAATTCAAGGTTGCCTTGATAAATCAATTCTTGATGAAAAACCGTATTATACAGATGAGCAGTGGGATGTAGTTGTAAAAGGCTTTAATGAAATGGGTGCTTATGCAAAAAGCAAAGGCATGTATTTCACAGTGCATCACCATATGGGTACAGGCGTGCAAACAGTTGAAGAAATTGATAAGCTTATGGAATTAACAGACCCTGAATTAGTATATCTTCTTTTTGATTCAGGTCACCTCACATTTGCAGGTATTGACCCTGTTCCTGTGCTTAAGAAGTATATAAATCGTGTCAAGCATGTGCATCTTAAAGATGTCAGACTTGATGTTTATAATAATCAGGTTGTGCCAAATCATATGTCGTTTCTTGACGCAGTAAGAGCCGGTGTATTTACTGTGCCGGGTGACGGTGATGTTGATTTCAAGCCGATATTTGACATCCTTGCCGATAATGATTATGAAGGCTGGGTAGTTGTTGAAGCAGAGCAAGACCCTGCAAAAGCAAATCCTTTTGAATATGCAGTTAAGGCAAGAAAATATATAGCTGAAAATACAGGATTATAATAAAAAGTACAAAAGCAAATCGTGTAATTAACAAGTTCATAAAAAATGGACAATATAAAAAATCCCTCTTGACGTAGAATAAACATCAAGAGGGATTTTTTATGCCAAGAAGTTATCAAAACATAAGTATTTATGGAAACGAAATCAGTTCTTTGCTTAAAATTTAGTTTTTTACTTCAAGTATTTTCTTTTTGTACTGTATGCACAATCCGGGGTGGGTTATTATATCAGTCAGGCTCTTATTTTGTATAAAATAAATAATAATAATTATGTAATTGCTGTAATATTCTATCTATATGCTGTTTGAAAAAAGCCTTGCTATGTGGTAAAATATCTATGTGGTAAAATATATTATATTTGAAATTATGGAGGAAAATATAATGCTTTATACTGAAATGACTAAGGAACAGCTCCTTGACGAAAAAAAAGTGCTTGAAGAAAGATATAATGCTTTTAAAGCAAAAAATCTTAAGCTTGATATGAGCAGGGGTAAGCCTTGCAAGGAGCAGCTTGATCTTTCAATGGATATGCTCAAATGTGATAATTATATTGCTGACGGAGTAGATGTAAGAAACTATGGTATTCTTGACGGAATTCCGAGCTGCAAAAAACTTTTTGCCGAACTTATGGGTGTTGAGGATAAAAATGTTATCGTAGGCCCGTCTGCAAGCCTTAATCTTATGTTTGACTATATTTCGCAGTGCTATGTTAAGGGTGCGATTGACGGTATGACACCGTGGGGCAAGCTTGATGAAGTTAAGTTTTTATGCCCGGTTCCGGGATATGACAGGCACTTCACAATTTGTGAGCATTTCGGCATTAAAATGATAAATATTCCGATGTATGAAGACGGACCTGATATGGACGCTATTGAAGAACTTATTGAAGACCCAAGCGTTAAAGGTATGTTTTGCGTGCCAAAGTATTCTAACCCACAGGGTATTACTTTCAGTGACGAGGTTGTTGAACGCATTGCAGCATTAAATCCGAGTGCAGAAGATTTCAGAATTATATGGGATAATGCATACTGCGTACATGATTTAACGGATGACGGCGATAAACTTGTAAATATTTTTGACATTCTTCCTAAATATAACAATGAAGATATGGTGATTGAAGTTTGCTCAACAGCAAAAATTACATTCCCGGGTGCAGGTGTGTCTGCTATCATAGCAAGTGATAATAACATTGCCGCTATTAAGAAAAGACTTAATGTTGAAACTATCAGTTATGATAAAATGAATCAGCAGCGTCATGTTCAATTTTTCAAAAATGCCGACGGTGTTCGCGCTCATATGAAAAAGCATGCAAAAATTCTTAAGCCAAAGTTTGATATGGTTATCAATCATCTTGAAAAAGAACTCGGCGGCAAGGGTATTGCGTCTTGGTTTAATCCTAAAGGCGGTTATTTTATCAGCCTTGATGTTATGAACGGTTGCGCTAAAAGAGTTGGCGAACTTTGCAAAGAGGCAGGTGTAACACTTACAAATGTAGGTGCAACATATCCTTATGGTTATGATTTTGACGATAAAAATATTCGTATTGCACCGTCATACCCGCCGATCGATGAGCTTGATATGGCTGCGGAACTTCTTTGTATTTGCACACAGCTTGCTTGCATTGAAAAACTCGTTGGTTAATAAAGTAGGTTGAATTATGAAATTAGGTGCGTCAACAGCTTGCTTTTACCCGCTTGAAACGGAAAAAGCATTATTAAAGGTTACTGAACTTGGGTATAAATATGCCGAGGTGTTTATGAATGCACCATCGGAGCTTGAAGAACCTTTTTTGAAGCAACTTAATACTATTGCTAAAGACGGAGGAACAGATATTGTGTCTGTTCATCCGTTTTCAAGCTTTATGGAAAGTACCTGTATTTTTACCGATTATCAAAGAAGATTTGACGATTTTATTTCGATTTATGATAAAACCTGCCACGCTTGTGCTTGTTTAGGTGCAAAATATGTTGTAATTCACGGTGCGGTTGCTCATCCAAAAATTCCTATACCGGATGAAAGATATTTTGAAAGATTTAATATGCTTATTGATATTGGGAAGCGCGAGGGTGTAACAGTTTGCCAAGAAAATGTAAATCGCTTTAAAAGTGAGAGTATAGAATTTTGCAAGAAAATGCGCAGTGCATTGGGTGATGACTTTCATATGGTGTTTGATATTAAGCAAACAGTGAGAGCAGGGCAAAATACATTTGAATTTTTAGAAGAATTTAAAAACGAAATTGTTCATATGCATATAAGTGACCATAACAGTGAGCGTGATTGTTTGCCACCCGGAAAGGGCAATTTTGATTTTGGCAGAATGAAGCAAATTCTTGAAAGTGCCGGATATGACGGCACTTTTATGACGGAAATTTATTCGCTTGGATTTGATGTTGAAAAAGAATTAAGAGAAAGTAAGACTTATTTGGAAACAATATGAAAAAAATCAGCAATACTGCAAAAGGAATAATGTGTATACTTTTTTCCGCTCTAAGTTTCAGCGGAATGAGTATATTTATCAATATGTCGGGCGATGTACCTGTAATGCAAAAAGTATTTTTCAGAAATCTTGTTGCATTTTTTATTGCAAGTGCAACTCTTTTGAAAAATAAACAGCCGTTTAAGCCGCATAAGGGATGCTTTAAATATCACATTTTGCGTTCATCTCTCGGCTTGTCGGGTATGATAGGAAATTTTTATGCCACTACTAAAATGGCGTCAACTTCCGATGCTGCAATGCTTAATAAAATGAGTCCGTTTTTCACACTCATTTTTTCATATATTTTTCTTAAAGAAAAATTTAAACCGAAGCAGGCACTTGCCATTGCAATTGCTTTTGCAGGTTCGCTTTTTGTAATTAAACCTACTATATCAAATGTTGAGCTTTTACCGAGCATAGCCGGTTTTTTGGGCGGGGTAGGCGCAGGTGCGGCTTATACTTGCGTAAGGCATATGGCTAATAAGGGCGAAAACGGAGCATTTACTGTTTTCTTTTTCTCTTTGTTTTCAGTGGTTTGTACAGCACCGTTTTTGATATTCTCGTTTCAGCCGATGACACCTAAACAGTGGATATGCTTAATTCTTGTAGGTGTTTGTGCGGCAGGCGGTCAATTTGGCATAACTTCGGCATATACATTTGCGCCAAGCAGCAAAATTTCGGTTTATGATTATTCAAATGTAATTTTCACGGCAGTCGGCGGATATTTCCTGCTCGGCCATCAATTGCCTGACTTGTGGTCTGTTTTAGGATATATAATTATATGTTCAATGGCTATTTGGATGTTTATATACAACAAAAAGGAAGATAGCCTTAAAAATGCAAATTCATAACTATATATAGCTGTAAAGTTAAAATACTTGCAATTATCTATATGTTGTGTTATAATATAACCACACCGAATTGGAGGGTGATTCATTATGAAATGTCCGTTTTGTGGTTATGAAGAAAGCAAGGTTATTGATTCACGCCCTACTGATGAAAATGAAAGAATCAGAAGAAGAAGAGAATGCCTTAGATGTTCAAAGCGTTTTACGACTTATGAAGTAATTGAGGATGTTCCTATTATTGTAATTAAAAAAGATAAGAGCAGGGAAGTGTTTGACAGAAACAAGATTTTAAAAGGTATGCTTCGTGCGTGCGAAAAAAGGTCTGTAACTATCAATGAACTTGAAACTGCCATATCTGAAATAGAAGCTACACTTCAGTCCGCTATTGACCGTGAAGTTACATCATCGAGAATAGGCGAACTTATAATGGAAAAACTTAAAAATATTGATGAAGTTGCCTATGTTCGCTTTGCGTCCGTTTATAAGGCTTTTGACAGCGTTGAAGCGTTTAGGGACGAAATTTCCAAGATGTAATATAATAATATAAGGCTGTGGTTTCACAGCCTTTATTTTATATGAGGTGGTAATATGAAAAAAGTTATTAGTATGCTGTTATCTTTAGTTATGATAATAAGCGTTTTTTCGCTGACGCAGTTAAATGCATTTGCAAGCCAAAGTACAACTGTAAAATTTGAGCAAAGCGAAGCAAGAACTGTTTTAAATATGATAAATTCATTTAGAGCAAGTAGTGACGCTTGGTATTGGAATAGTGATAATGCTACCAAAACATATGTAAATAGTGAACCTTTGCAGTATGATTACACCCTTGAAAAGATTGCTATGCAAAGGGCTTGTGAACTTGTTTATCTTTATCAACATCAAAGGCCGAACGGTTCAAGCGTGTTTGATGCTTATACACAGTACGGATATTCATCAACCGGTAAGGGTGAAAATATTGCAAGCGGTTACCCTGAATTTACGGCAGAAGAGGTAAATTATGCTTGGCGTGAGGATAATGAATATTATGAAGGTCAAGCCCACAGGCGCGCTATGCTTGAACCGAGGTTTAAAGCAGTCGGAATTGCACATGTTTACTATTTTGACGGCAAAAATAATATTCACTTTTGGGTAGAAGAATTTGGCACTGATGTAAGTAATACAACTTACACTGCACCTAATGATTCGTGGGTAACGGCAACTCTTAATGATGATAAAAGCGTTACGGTATCTAATTTGACACCAAGCATCAATTCTTCAGCACCGTTTGTCGCATCAAACAATAACGCGGTAAATGTATCAAACCCAAAAGTACCGATAGTTAAGTCGCTGAAAAAGGGTAAAAAATCTTTTGTTCTTCAATGGAAAAAAATGAAGAATATAAGCGGATATGAAATCCAAATTTCAACAAATAAAAAATTCAAAAAAGCAAAAAAAGTAAAAATTAAAAAAATAAAAACAACCAAGCTGACCGTGAAAAAGCTTAAAAAGAATAAAAAATATTATGTTCGTATGCGTGCTTACAGAAAATATAACGGTAAAAATTATTACTCGGCTTGGACTAAAACCAAAAGTGTAAAAACGAAATAATAATAAAAGGTCGTGCCAATAGGCACGACCTTTTATTATACATTTGACAAAGACAAAATCTGACGCACTACTGTACGACAGATTTTGAGAGGAGAATAATTCGGAGTGTTTATTATACATTTTGCATAGCAAAATGTATTCAAACACGGAGTGTTATTCGACGATGTCCCACGGCCACGGGTCTTTCAGCCATTCATCGCTGTTGTATCCGTTTAGCGTGAGCGGTCCGTATTCTTTTTCAAATTCGGTTTTAACAGATTTGTATTTGCTTTTATAATCATTTAGCATTTGGAGTGCTTCGGTATCGTTAGGGTGAGTGTCACAGTAAAGCCTGCATTCATACATGGCAAAACCAAGCGCAGACAACCTTTTTAATAATTTCTTTTTTTCCATTATTTTGCCCTCCTGCCTCTTAAAAACGGTTTATTAAGCGTTGGGAATAATGTTCCCTCACAAAGCGCTTTATCTGTTTCATAGCTCATTAAATCAAGTTGAAGAGGTATATATGCCATTGTCGGCGTAGCGTCTGCCGGAAGGGAAGGGCGCTCTTCGTTTTTTAAAAATGACGGCTTAAAAAGCTCAACATATTTTTCCATAAAATCACCTTTCTATAAAGATTTACTCTTCATTCTATGAATGGCATATTTTTTTGCCAATATAAAAATTTTACATATAATAGAATGTGATGTTTAAAATAGGATTTTTTTGGTAATCATAAAAATGTAAGGCGAAAGCCTTAAAGATATTTAACCGAAGGTGATTTTGTGCTGATTAAACGAGGCGAAATTTACTATGCTGATTTAAGTCCTGTTGTCGGCAGCGAGCAAGGCGGCGTGAGGCCTGTTTTAATAGTTCAAAACGATGTGGGCAATAAATTTTCACCAACAGTTATTGCCGCCGCAATAACATCTCAAAAAGATAAAACTGCACTTCCTACTCATATTGAGGTTGATGCTGTAAATTGCGGACTTGCAAAAGACAGTGTTGTACTTTTAGAGCAAGTCAGAACTATTGATAAAAGGCGTCTTAAAGAAAAAATGGGCAGCCTTGATAATGTAGATATGGGCAAAGTCGACCACGCTTTGACAGTAAGTTTCGGACTTTGATTAAAACGAGCAATCTTATCTAATTCTTATTTTTTTTAAAAGAGAATGAAAATAAGATTGTTTTATTTTTTTATATATGTTAAGATATTTAAAAACGCAAAGGATGATGATATAAATGTATAGAATTGCTAAATTTGAAAAGGTTTCTTTTGAACAATTTGAAAAAGACTGGCTCAAAAATTTTCCGCAAACAGAAGATGTAAGGGCTGTGTATGACAGCATTAAACTTCCGAAAAGAGCAACCACAGGTTCAGCCGGTTATGACTTTTATGCACCGGCAAATGTTTGCTTTGAAAAGGGTAAGTCTACTTTAGTTCCAACCGGTATTCGCTCAAAAATTGATGAGGGTTGGGTACTTTCAATTTATCCGCGTTCAGGTCTTGGCTTTAAACATCGTTGCCAGCTTGATAATACAGTCGGCATTATTGATTCCGATTATTACAATTCTTCAAATGAGGGGCATATAATGATTAAAATCAGCTGTGATGCTCACGATGACGGCCATAAAGCCGAAGTTTTGGCAGGCGATGGATTTGCCCAGGGTATTTTTACTCAATTCGGCATCACCGTTGATGATGATACAAACGGAGTTCGCGACGGCGGCTTCGGCAGTACAACCGAAAGTAAATAATGATTTTCAGAGGCATATAAAATGAAAAAGATTTTTACTAATAAAATTGTAGTTGCTCTTGTGGCAATGCTTTGCTGCGCCCTTTGGGGCAGTGCTTTTCCTGTTATAAAAATAGGATATAAATTTTTTAATATAAGCGGTGTTGATACGGCATCACAAATTCTTTTTGCCGGTGTTCGATTTTTAATCGCAGGTTTTTTAACAATACTTCTCGGCAGTATTTTTGCCGATAAGTTTATTGTTATTAAGAAAAAAGAAAATTTTAAAAAAATCGGCATTTTGGCTATTTTTCAAACAATTTTGCAATATGTATTTTTCTATGTCGGCTTGGCACATACAACGGGTACTAAAAGTTCTGTTTTAGATTCAACAAGTGTGTTTTTCGCTGTGCTTATTTCCTGCCTTATATTTAAAATGGAAAAGCTTTCGGTTAATAAAATAATCGGTTGCATAATCGGCTTTGCAGGCGTGGTTTTAATCAATATAACACCGGGTGTATCGCTTGGCTCGTTTAAATTTAACGGTGAGGGATTTATAATAATTTCCGCTCTTTCGTATGCTTTTTCAAGCGTTCTTGTAAGCAATTATTCAAAAGATGAAAGCCCGGTTGCACTCAGCGGCTATCAGTTTATGCTTGGCGGCGGAGTGATGATTATAGCAGGATTACTGTTCGGCGGTCGCTTGAAGTTCAGTTCTTTGCCTGCCATCTCATGGTTTGCATCGAAAGTGATCGTA
>ERZ1106951.747-NODE-747-length-31631-cov-38.457246_pt1 | contig 31631 bp, 29 predicted proteins | sample MGYA00403676_ERZ1106951 | MGnify/ENA primary metagenome ERZ1106951 (study PRJEB35170, sample SAMEA104062398) | human gut metagenome | biome: human gut; feature: human-associated habitat; material: faeces | place: Denmark | collected 2012-04-23 ...
TTGCCCGGGTGGAAGAGGACGGCTACATGTACCTGACCGGCCGCAAGAAGAACGTCATCATTCTGGGCAGCGGCGAGAACGTGAGCCCCGAGGAGCTGGAAGGCATCGTGGGCAAGTGCGAAGCCGTGAAGGAATGCATCGTGAAGGAGATGGGCCAGAAGATCGGCGTGGTGGTCTATTGCGACGAAGACAAGCAGCCTGCCGTGCGGGATTTCATCACCGAAGCCAACCGCACCCTGCCGCTTTACAAGCGCATGAGCGCCGTGGAGTTCCGCACCGAGCCGCTGCCCCGCAACGCCATGGGCAAACTGCTGCGCTGAACACAGGAGAAAACAGAACAATGAGCAAGATCAGAGTGCTGGATAACGTCTACGACCTTATCACCATCAACATGGAGGACCGCTTTAAGGATAACGTGGCCTTCCGCTTCTACGACACCGCAAACGATGCCGTGACCACCATCCTCTATAAGGATTATGTGCAGGATATCCGCAAGGCGGTGAATTACTTCCAGTCTACCATCCCGGAGATCAAGGGCAAAAAGATCTGCCTGCTCACCAAGAACAGCTACGAGTATGCCGTGAACAGCTTTGGCGTGGTGGCAGCTGGTGCGGTGCTGGTGCTGCTGAACCAGCGCAAGAGCTGGGACGAGCTGAGCTATGAGCTGGGCCTTGTGGAGCCCGCCGCTATCCTGACCGACGGCGACGACTACGGCTTCAATGACCAGCTCAAGGCGGCCTACGGCGATATCCTCCGCCCCATGGACGGCTTCCGCAGCTATGAGCCGGGCGAACTGACCCGCTGCATCGACCACGAAGCCCTGATGATCCTGATGTTCACCTCCGGCACCACGGGCCGCAGCAAGGGCGTCATGCTGAGCGAGAAGAATTTCTTCTCGGTGATGCGTGCCCACACCCAGATCGGTGAGCACATGATGGAGTATAAGCACGAGCCGGACCTCGTCATGAGCCAGTACACCGTGCTGCCCATGTTCCATCTGGGCGCTTTCATCTGCCTGTTCTCCTGGGCCCACGCGGGCTGGGCGCTGAACGTGAGCAGCGACATCCGCAACTTCTATAAGGAAATGCAGCGGATGCCCAGCCAGGCCATGGCTGTGGTGCCCGTCATCATGAACTCGCTGCACCATGATGTGATGCGCGGCCGCAAGGAGCGGCTGGGCCAGCTCTGGGCGCTGAACTGCATGTCTGCCATGTTCAACCCGAAGACGCTGCTGGACCTGACCCGCAACGGCATCCTCATTTCGCAGTTCTACGGCTGCACCGAGACCACCGGCGGTGGACTGATCAACTTTGCCGCAGACCCGGAGCATATCGGTGCCGTGGGCAAGCCGGACGGCCACTGTGAGTTCAAGCTGGAGGACGGCGAGATCTGTCTGCGCGGCGGCGACGTGATGCTGGGCTACTACAAGGACCCGGAGGGCACCGCGGAGGTCATGGACGCCGACGGCTGGTTCCACACCGGCGACCTTGCCCGGCAGGACGCCGACGGCTATGTGTTCCTGACCGGCCGCAAGAAGAACGTGATCATTCTGGGCAGCGGCGAGAACGTGAGCCCCGAGGAGCTGGAAGGCATCGTGGGCAAGTGCGAAGCCGTGAAGGAATGCATCGTGAAGGAGATGGGCCAGAAGATCGGCGTGGTGGTCTATTGCGACGAAGACAAGCAGCCTGCCGTGCGGGATTTCATCACCGAAGCCAACCGCACCCTGCCGCTTTACAAGCGCATGAGCGCCGTGGAGTTCCGCACCGAGCCGCTGCCCCGCAACGGCGCAGGCAAGCTGGTGCGGCAGTAAGCGGGCCATGCATAAGCGGGCAGGTTCTCTGCCATGCTAGAGATGTTTCTTTTGCCGCCCCCCTTGCGTATAAGGGCGAATCAGGGTATTATTAGAGAAAGGCGCAGCCTGCTGCACCTATCATCCGTCACGGAAAGGAAGAATAAGTTCTATGGAACGAGCAGAAATCATTTCCCAGATCCTGGCGATCCTGGAAGACGTTGCAGAGGTGTCCCCCGAGGATGTGAGCGAGAGCAGCGTCCTGATGGACGATCTGGACCTGTCTTCGATGGAAATTTTGACCATCGTGGCCGACCTCGAGGAGACCTTCGGCCTGCGCATCCCGGAAAAGGAGCTGCGCAACTTCGTCACCATGGGTGATCTTGTGGATTATCTGGCGGCCAACGCAGGGTGATCGCAATGGAGCAAGCACAGCGCTCGGCGGAGTACATCTTCCAGGGGACGATGTATTTTTTCCGCCGGGAGAAGATTTTGTGCCGGTATCAGTTCGCGCTGAAAGACGCGGTGGACCCCGCCCTTTTGCAGAGCGCGCTGGATGCCGCACTTTCCGCTGCGCCCTACTACCGGGTGCAGCTGGTGCAGGAAAAGCGGGAAGCTTTTCTGGAGCCGAACCCGAACCCATGCCTTGTCTATGCGGGCAGCGCACAGCGCAGTATCCCGGAGGAGACGAACGGATATCTTTTCAGCGTGAGCTGCGAAGGCGACACCGTCTATTTTGACTGGTACCACTTCCTCATGGACGGCCGGGGCGTCTCGCCCTTCCTCACCCGCATTCTGGAGCTGTACTGCAACCTGCGGTACGGCACCGCGTTTGCGAACACGCCCATCGTGTCCAGCCCGGCTTACGATATCGAAGCCATGATGGCAAAGTACCCGGCCCCGGAGGCGAGCGAAAGCACCCTGCAGCGGGACGTGGTGCAGACCTGGGAGTGCAAAATGCGGCGCACCCGGGTGCGCCTGACCAAGCAGAGCCTTGTGGACAAAGCCGTGGCAAACGGGGTCAAGCCCTTCACCGCGCTGGCGGGCCTGCTGTGCCTGGCGCTGCGGGGGTACCTGGGCAAGGACGACATCCAGTATTCCTACTCGGCCGACACCCGCAAAGCGGCGGGCGTGCCGGACGCGCTGTACAACTGTGTGTGCTCCTTCCAGCACAGCGTGAAGCTGGGCGAGGGCACCTGCCTTGCGGACATCGCGCCGGAGATGGACGCCGCCGTGCGCCGCACCCTGCAGCCCGAAGCAATGCTGCGCCAGATGGCCCAGCAGATGAGCTGGGTGTACAAGGTGGACCAGCAGAAAGCGCCCCTGCGCATCAAGCAGCGCGTGTTCCAGATGGGCGAGTACATCAGCGGCGTGCCGGCGGATTTCTGGCTGAGCTACCTCGGCAACCCGCTTCTCCCGGCTACGCCGGAAATTCAAACCTACACCAAAGACTTCAACGTCTGGGTGCCGCCGGATGGCGGTTCCATGGGCGTGGAAGCTTCCAGCCTGAACGGGGTCATCACCCTGTGCATTGAGAACAAGGCCGAAATGCCCGGCCTTGCCGCAAGCCTGCGCACCGCCTTTGCAAAAGAGGGCATCGCGGTGCTGGAAGCCGTGGAGCTGGATACATAAGTGCAGAACATAAAAAGCACTCTTTCCGGGCAGGAAAGGGTGCTTTTTTGCGTCTTATTCGGTCCGTGCAGGCCGTGTGGTCACCTCGCCGCAGCGCAAGGCTTCCTCGCGGCCGTTCTCCCGCCGCACCACCAGCCGCCCTGCGTCGTCGATGGCAAGGGCCCTGGCCGCGTAGGTCTCGCTGCCGGTGCACACCGTCACCCAGTGCCCGGGCACGAAGCACCGCGCGCGGTATTCGTCCAGGCAGTCTTCCCCGGGGCCGAGGGCCAGCAGCTCCCGGGCAATGGCCCCGGCCAGCGCGGCGCGGGGCACCGGGGCGGGCCCGCCGGGGTACAGGCTCCCGGCTTTGTTGGCCAGCTCCGGGGGCCAGTCGGCGGCGGTGGAAGTAAGGTTCAGCCCGATGCCCACCACCAGCCATTCCAGCCGCCCGCTCTCAAGGTCGGTGCCCGCTTCGGTCAAAATGCCGCACACCTTTTTGCCCTGATAATAAAGGTCGTTCACCCACTTGATGGCAAGCTCCAGCCCGCACAGGCTCTGCACCGCCCGGCAAACCGCCACGGCGGCGCGGATGGTGGCGGTCTGGGCGCTGGCGGCGGGCAGTTCCGGCCGCAGCAGGATGGAGCAGTAAACGCCCTTGCCCGCCGGGCTTTCGAATTTGCGGCCCAGCCGCCCCCGGCCCGCGCTCTGGTGGGCCGTGAGCACCAGTGTGCCGTGGGGGGCACCGTCCAGCGCCAGCAGCTTTGCCGTGCGGTTGGAGCTTTCCAGCGTGTCGTAGATGTGCACCGGGGCGGGGTAAGGGCCCACGGCTTCGGCGCAGAAGGGGTCGCCGCCCGCCAGCCGGTAGCCCCGGCGGGAAACGGCTTCCAGCGCGTAGCCCTGGGCCGAGAGGGCGGCGGCGGCTTTGTGCACCGCCGCGCGGCTCACGCCCAGCGTGTCGGCCAGCTGCTGGCCGGAAACATAATCGCCCCCTGCGGCAGAAAGGGCCTGCAGCAGGGCCTGACGGGTGCTTGTGGGCATGGTGTGGGACCTCCATTTGTGCTATAATAGCTCTATTGTACCATGAAGCAGAAAAAAGTTCTGCTTTTTTGCAGGAAAAAGTTCTCGTCGCTCGTATGAGTGTACAGAGGGGCGGCGCAAAGCGGCCTTTTCCAGAATGCGGCAGGGACCGGAAGGGAGGGTGTGCGGACCGTTGACGACCTTGGAATTCAGCGCGATGGTGCAGAAATATCAGGCGCTTGTGTATACGGTCTGCCACCAGCTGGTGCCGGATGCGGGCGATGCGCAGGACCTGACCCAGGAGACCTTTCTGGCGGCGTGGCGGGCCATCGACCGCTGCCCGCCCGGGTACGAAAAGCAGTGGCTGGCGCGCATCGCATCCAACAAGGCGAAGGACTACCTGCGCAGCGCCTGGGTGCGCCGGGTGAACACCCCCGGCGACGAGGTGCTGGCGCTGGAAGGCGCGCCGCCGGGCAGCCAGCCCGAACAGCAGGTGCTGGACACCCTGGGCGAAGAAGAACTCACCCAAATGATCCTGGACCTGCGGGAGCCCTACAAAACGCCCTGCCGTCTGGTACTGCTGGAACAGCACACGGCGGCGCAGGCTGCACAGCTGTGCGGCCGACCACCCAAAACGGTGGAAGCGCAGGTCTACCGGGGCAAAAAGATGCTGGCACAGCAAATTTTAGCCCAGCGCGAAAACGACGAGAGGAGGAGCGTACATGGAGCTGTTTAACGAAAATGGCTGCCTGACCGACGAAGGCCTGCAGGCCCTTGTGAACGGGCAGCTGGATGAACTGGGGCGGCTGGAAGCAGCCGAACATCTTTCTTACTGCGACCACTGTCTGGACCGCTACACCGCCCTGCTGACGGCGGACGCGCTGGAAGAACCGCCCCGCTCGGTCCACAAGACCGTTATGGGCACCATCTGGGTGCGGCTGATGCAGAACACCTGGGGCCGTGCGGCGGTGGCCGGTGTGGCGGCGGTGCTGGCGCTGACCATGTGGCGCTCCGGCACGGTGGAACAGCTGATGGGCCTGCGCCAGCAGGTAAAGAGCTGGACTCCCGGCGTCTCTCAGAGCCAGCAGCAGGACGCGGAAGGACCCCTGCGGCTGGGCCGCCCGGTGAACGACGACTACCAGCCCGCCGATGAACAGCCGCTGGGCCAGCCGGTGGAGACTGCTGAGCCCCAAAAACCGGCACGGTTCACCGATGCTTTGAACACGCTGCTGTTCGGCCGCCGCGATGCGGCAGACAGCACCCACAATACGACCACGGAAACCACGACGAAATGAGGAGATGCACTATGATGAAAAACGGGATCCTGACCTTTCTCTTTGCCTTCTGCCCGGGCGCAGGCCAGATGTATCAGGGCTACATGAAGCGGGGCCTTTCGCTGATCACGATGTTCTGCCTGTTCATTATGGCAGGCGCACTGACCGGCCTGGACCCGCTGATCGTGGGCTGCCTGATCGTGTGGATGTACAGCTTTTTTGACACCTTCAACCTCCGCGCCCAGATCGGCGCAGGTACCGCCCCGGCGGACGACTATCTGGTGCACATCAACTGGCAGGATAAGCGCATGGAGCAGTTCATGATGGACAGCCACAAGCTGCTGGGCTGGGGCCTGATCGCCCTGGGTGCGCTGGTGGCCTACCAGAACATCATCATGCAGGTGCTGGGCGATGTGATGTGGCGCTGGGGCCAGAACAACCCCTTCTTCCGCGCAGTCTACCTGATGCTGGATGAGCTGCCGCAGATCGTGGCCTGCGTGGCGCTGGTCATCTGCGGCGTGTGGCTGGTGCGCGGCCCCAAGGGCAAAAAGCAGAAGCACGATGCGCCCGAAGACGAGGACTTCCGGGAGTATGCGGCGGCCCCGCAGGCAGCACCGGAAGACACGGCCGACTTTGCCATGCCGGAGCTCAGCGCCCTGCTGGGCCAGCCCGTGACCCCGGAAGACGCGGAAGAACAGCCCGAGGATGCCGACAAACCGACGGAGGACGACGATGGACGAGCAGAATAAGACCGTGCAGCCGGAAGCGGCCGCCGCACCGGAGAGCCGCCCGCTGAAAAAGCCGGCCCCGGCAAAGGACGAAGCGCCCCGCCGCCGGGTGGGCAGCTTCACGCTGGGCATCAGCCTGATCGCGGCAGGCATCCTGTTTTTGTGCTACTACTTTGTGCCGGGCTTTGACTGGCAGCTGGTGCTGAAAGTTGCCCCGGCGGCCGGGCTCGTGCTGCTGGGCGGCGAGGTGCTGTGGTTCGCCAGCCACCCGGGCCGCTGGAAGTACGATTTCGTGTCGGTGCTGGTGTGCCTGCTGCTGATGGGCGTGTGCCTGTGCATGGGCTTTGTGCCGCTGATCGCGGAGCAGTACGGCCCGGAACGCCAGCAGACGGCGAACCGCCTGAGCCAGACCTATACGGACACGCTGTATCAGGACCTCAAGGCAGAGGCACCGGATGTCCAGCTGGAGGACGTGTACACCGACCTGTACCTCTACACCAGCACGGTGCAGGACCTGGCTGATCTGGAGCCGGGCGATGGCAACCTGCGCCTGACCGTGACCCTGTTTGGCCCCTACGCCAGTGCCGACGATTTTGCCAAAGACTGCCGCACAGTGGCGGATGTGATCCAGAAGCAGGCCGTGCAGCCCAACGCCGTGACCTTCCGGTGTGACGCGCCGCTGCCTGCGGACAGCACGGTGCGGGAAAATCTGGATTCCGCCAGTGCGCCGCAGACGCAGGACTACCTGCTGGAAGTGTTCGGCACCACCCAGCTGGACTGGACGGCAGAGCAGATGGCCCGCCAGACGGAAGTGAGCGGCCTGCTGGACGAGGAGAACACAGATTCGGACGAAGCCGAAGAAGCTGCAGAGACGGAAGATGCAGAGGAGACGGAAGCGCCTTCTTCGATGGACGGCTCCGGCCTGAGCGGAACAAGAAGCGATTGAGTAAAAACAGCTCCCGTGCAGACGCACGGGAGCTGTTTTTTGTTTGTGTGAAAAAGCGGCTTACAGCTGTTTGCCGGTGAGCAGCTCGTAAGCTTCCAGATACTTGGCAATGGTCTTGTCAATGACATCCTGCGGCAGGTCGTAGTTGCTGTCGGGGTTGGCCTTCAGCCAGTCGCGGACGAACTGCTTGTCGAAGGAAGGCTGGCTGTGGCCCGGCTCGTAGCCTTCCAGCGGCCAGAAGCGGGAGGAATCCGGGGTGAGCATCTCGTCGCCCAGCACCACGTTGCCGTTCTCGTCCAGACCGAACTCGAACTTGGTGTCGGCGATGATGATGCCGCGGGAGAGTGCATACTCGGCGCACTTCTTATACAGGGCAATGGTGTAATCGCGCAGCTTGGTGGCGTACTCCTCGCCGTGGCCGGGGAACTGCTTCTCCAGCACTTCAATGCTCTTTTCGTAGGAGATGTTCTCGTCGTGGTCGCCGATCTCAGCCTTGGTGGAGGGGGTGTAGATGGGCTCGGGCAGTTTGTCGGACTCCTTCAGGCCTTCGGGCAGCTGGATGCCGCACACCACGCCGGTCTTCTGGTAGCTGGCCCAGCCGCTGCCGGTGATGTAGCCGCGCACGATGCACTCGATGGGCAGCATGGTCAGCTTGCGGCACATCATGCTGTTGCCGTCGAACTGGGGCTGCTGGAAGAACTCCGGCATATCCTTCACGTCCACGCTCAGCATGTGGTTGGGCAGCAGATCGCGGGTGTAATCGAACCAGAATTTGCTCATCTGGGTGAGCACGGTGCCCTTTTTGGTGACCTTGTTTTTCAGGATGACGTCAAATGCAGAGATGCGGTCGGTGGCAACCATGATGAGGCTGTCGCCGTTGTCATAGATCTCGCGGACCTTGCCTTCTTTGATGGGCTTGAACTCAGTCATAATCAAACACTCCATTTTCCAGTGCCGGTTGGGCGGCGGTGTATCTTACACCGATATTGTACCATGTCCGCGGACAGTTTGAAAGAACCAGAATGAAAGGAAAATGCGGCTGTTTTTGTGTTTTTATCGTGAAAAGTGCGCAAAAAACAACGCCAAAATTCGGCGTTTTGACGACAAAAGTCGTACTTTCACAACTTTTGCTGCTGCTTTTTGTAAAATGCGGGCATAGACAAGGAATCGTTTGTGCGGTATCTTATAATCAAAAAATAAAATAGGGAGGTTTTACTTATGGCCAGTTTCCCGAAAAGTTTTCTGTGGGGCGGCGCAACGGCCGCCAATCAGTGCGAGGGCGCATGGCAGGCGGGCGGCAAGGGCCTTGCCACCGTGGATGTGACCCCCTTTGGGCCGGACCGTATGCCGGTGGCCCGGGGCGAGCTGGAAATGCTGGAATGCGACGCAGAGCACTATTACCCCAGCCATGAGGCCATCGACCTGTATCACCACTATAAAGAGGATATCGCCCTCTTTGCCGAGATGGGCTTCAAATGCTTCCGGCTGTCCATTGCGTGGACCCGCATCCTGCCGAACGGCGACGACGCCCAGCCCAGCGAAGAAGGTCTTGCCTTCTACGATGCGGTGTTCGACGAGTGCCATAAATATGGCATCGAGCCGCTTGTCACCATCTGCCACTTCGACACCCCCATTGCCCTCATCAAAAAGTATGGCGGCTGGAAAGACCGCCGCATGGTGGATGCCTATGTGCACTACTGTGAAGTGCTGTTCGACCGCTACAAGGGCAAGGTGAAGTACTGGCTCACCTTCAACGAGATCAACATGCTGCTGCACCTGCCCTTCACCGGTGCGGGCCTTGTGTTCCACCCCGGCGAGAATGCCGAGCAGATCAAGTACCAGGCCGCCCACTACGAGCTGGTGGCCAGCGCCAAGGCTGTGAAGCTGGCTCACGAGAAGATGCCCGGTGCCATGGTGGGCTGCATGCTGGCGGCAGGCCAGTATTACCCCCGCACCTGTGCGCCCGAGGATGTGCGCGCCGCGCAGGAGGCCGACCGCGACAACTATTTCTTCACCGATGTGCAGGCCCGGGGCGCTTACCCTGTGTGGGCGAAAAAGCGCATGGAGCGTGCAGGCATCGTGCTGCAGACTGAGCCGGAAGACGAAAAGACTCTGAAAGAGGGCACTGTGGATTTCGTCTCCTTCAGCTACTATTCCAGCCGCTGCATCACGGTGGATCAGGAGATCCTGGCCGGGGAAAAGGCCGACGGCAATGCGGTGTTTGAAGCCACGGTGAACCCCTACCTGAAGGCCAGCGAGTGGGGCTGGGCCATTGACCCCATCGGCCTGCGCGTGACCCTGAACACCATCTACGACCGGTACGAAAAGCCCATGTTCATCGTGGAGAATGGCCTGGGTGCAGTGGACACCGTGGAACCGGACGGCTCCATCCACGACAGCTACCGCATCGACTACCTGCGGGCCCACATCGAGCAGATGGAAAAGGCCGTCAACGAGGACGGCCTGCCCCTGATGGGCTACACCACCTGGGGCCCCATCGACCTGGTGAGTGCGTCCAGCGGCGAGATGAAAAAGCGCTACGGCTTCATCTATGTGGACAAGGACAATGACGGCAGGGGCACCCTGGCCCGCAGCCGCAAGGACAGCTTCTACTGGTACAAAAAGGTCATTGCGTCGGACGGCACCGACCTTGCCTGACTGCTGCGGCGTGCGGCAGCTTTGTGAGGAGCATAAAACAGAGAGGAACGACCGCATTTTATGACACCTGAGATCATTGCACACAGAGGCGCATCCTACCTTGCGCCGGAGAACACCCTTTCCGCCTTCCGCAAGGCGATGGAGATCGGCGCAGACGGCGTGGAGATGGACGTCCAGCAGACCAGCGACAAAAAACTGGTCATCCACCACGATTATATCATCGACCTGCACACGGATATTTCCGGCAAAATTTATGATATGACCGAGGGCGAGCTGAAGGAACTGGACTTCGGCAGCTGGAAGGACATCGCCTACAAAGACGAAAAGATCGCGACGCTGGAGGAAGCGCTGGCCCTGTGCAAAGAGCTGGACGTTGCCCGCGTGCAGCTGGAAATGAAAGCCCCGCTGCTGTACAGCGACGCCTTTGTGGAGCAGGTGGTGGAACAGGTGCGGGCTGCCGGCCTTGGCGAAAAGCTGGTGCTCACCTCCTTCAACCACGACCATCTGAAGCTGGCAAAGCAGCAGATGCCCGAGCTGCAGGTGGGGGCGCTGCTGTTTGGCGCAGTGGAAACGCTGGCCCTGCCCAAAGGCACCTGGGAAACGCTGGGCCTGCAGAACGGCCTGGACGAAGACGAGGATGAAGATGATTTTCCACAGCTGCCTGTGCCCACCGTGGAAAACATGGACGAAGAAAACTGCCGCGAGCTGACCCGCTGGGTGAACGACAAATACAGCATGCTGCAGGCGGCCTTCCCGAACGAAAGCCTGAGCGGCATCCTGTCCAAGCTGAACCGCCAGCGCGACCCGGCGCAGTACATCCAGACGCTGGATTTTCCGGTGGAGTGGGTGAGCTGTGAGTACCACACCGCCTACAAAAAGGTGAGCATGGTGCAGAAGCTGCACGACCTGGGCGTGAAGACGGCGTTCTGGACGGTGGACACCGAGGCGGCGCTGAAAGACCTCTGGCCGCTGCAGCCGGATGCCATCGTGACGAACCGCCCGGACCGCGTGCGGGAATGGTCCGGTGAGCTGGAGACGAGCGAATAACGCAAACAAAAAACGGAAGGGACTGCTTTGCAGTTCCTTCCGTTTTTTGTTATACGATGCATCCGAAGCTGCGCAGTACGAACAGCCAGAAGGTCAGGCTGAAGGCGCTGAACAGGGTGGTGGTGACGCATACGCTGCCGGTGAGCACGCCTTCGTGGCCCATCTGCTTTGCCATGACGTAGCAGCTGGGGGTGGCGATGCTGCCCAGCATCACCAGCAGGGCCACCAGCTTTTCATCGGTGAAGCCGAAGTGCACCGCCAGCGGCAGGAACAGCGCGGGCAGCACCAGCAGCTTGACCACGGTGGCCACGGCGGTGGGCTTTAAGTACCCCAGCGCCTTGCGGCCCTTGAAGCCTGCGCCGATGGCAAGCAGGGCCAGAGGGCTCGTGAGCCCGGCCACGCTGGAAAGGGTCTTGTTGAGCATGGTGGGCATGGAAAGCCCCGCAAGGCTCCACGCAAAGCCAGCCGCGATGCCCAGCAGCGTGGGGTTCGTCAGGATGCCCTTCACGCTCTTTTTCAGCCGTGCGGGCAGGGAAGATGCCTGGGCAGAGCCGGGGCCCTCCAGCATCAGGATGACCACGGCCATGATGTTATAAAGCGGCACGCTGCCGAGGATCATCATGCTGGACATGCTGGCGGTGCCGTAGATGCTTTGCAGAAAGGCGGTGCCGAGGATGGCCGCCGATGAGCGGTAGCACACCTGCACGAACTCGCCCACAAGGGCCTTGTTCTTCAAAAACAGCTTTGCCAGCGCCCAGACGGCCAGGATGCTCACCAGCGTGACCGCAAAGCAGAACAGCACATAGGCCCCGTCAAAGCTGGTGCGCACGTCGGTGGCACCAAGGTCCCGGAACAGCTGCACCGGCAGGGAAACATAGAACACGAATTTGTTGGCCCCGGCCACGAACTCGTCGCTCAGAAAGCCGGTGCGGTGCAGCACATAGCCCAGCAGCATGACGAAAAACAGCGGCATGGTGCTGTTCATGCTGAACAGGATGTTTTCCAGCATGGCTCACACCCCGCCGTGGCGGCGCTGCTCGGCGGCCAGCTCCTGCTGCAGGGCGGCTTTGCGGTGGTCCAGCAGCAGGTCCTTGTTGTACTGGAAGTAGCGCTCGCAGCCGTTCTCGGTGAGGAAGGCGTGAGAAGCCGGGTTCACGGTGAGTTCGGTGACGAACACCACCATCTCCTGGCTTTCGGCGAACGCCTGCTCCATGAAGTCGAAGGCGGCTTCCAGCGCGGCGCTGGCGGCCTGTTGGGCCGTCTCGCGGGCGTCGGCGAGGGAACGGAACTGCCCGCGCAGCAGGTCGAAAGCTTCCTGCGTCCCGGCGGCGTTGGCCCGGCGCAGCTCGCCCTCCCAGCCGCGCAGCACGGCAAGCACCTGCAGGCGGGTGGTCAGGGCATCTTTGCTCAGCAACCCGGCTTCGCGCTTTTGCTGGGTCTCGGCGTCATAGTCGGCGATCTGCTGATGGAACATCTCGGCCGAACCGTCCGGGATATCCTCAGGCACGGTGGCGAGAGCCTTTTTCGTCTCCCGCAAAAAGGCATAGCAGCTGTCGGCCACGGCGTCGGCCTGATGGGAAGCGGTGAAGCGGGTGCTGAGACCCGACAAGATCAGGCTGACCAGGCTGAGCCGCTCGTCAAACGGTGCCTGCAGCAGCCGGGCGAACACGGCGGGCTTTGCCTGCCCGGCCAGAATTTCCTCCACGCCGTAGTCGTCGCGGTACTTATAGTAAAGGTCGAGGTAGGCCGAGAAGTCCTCGGCAATCTTCGGATGCTGGATGTACTCGCGAATGAGGTCCTCGTCGGCCTGCAGGCCCAGCGTTTCGTAGGTATCCAGCAGATTCGAGAGGTCTTCCCAGCCGCGGGCGGTGACGAACTGGGTGCCGTCCACGTCGGCGTTGATCTGGTAGAAGTTCTGCGGGTGCAGCTCCAGATAGCTCAGGATGGCGCTGTGGATGTGGGCGGCGCGGGCGTAGTCCTTCCACACGGGCAGGTCCGGTTCAATATCCATGCGGCGCACACGGTCCAGCGTAACGATATCGAAATCGCGGACAGATTTATTGTACTCCGGAGGGTTGCCGGCCGCCACGATCACCCAGCCGGCGGGCACGGCCTGATTGCCGAAGGTCTTGCACTGCAAAAACTGCAGCATGGTGGGTGCCAGTGTTTCGGAGACACAGTTGATCTCGTCGATGAACAGGATGCCTTCTTTTAAACCGGTGGCTTCCATTTTGGCGTAGATGCTGGCAATGATCTCGCTCATGGTGTATTCGGTCACCGAAACATCCCTGCCGCCGTAGTTGCGCTGGCGGATGAAGGGCAGGCCCACTGCGCTCTGGCGGGTGTGGTGGGTGATGGTGTAGGCCACCAGCGCCACCCCGCACTCCCGGGCCACCTGCTCCATCACCTGCGTCTTGCCAATGCCCGGAGGCCCCATCAGCAGGATGGGCCGCTGCCGGATGGCCGGGATGGCGTATTCGCCCAGAGCGTCCTTGGCGAGGTAGGCTTTTACGGTGTGTTCAATTTCTTCTTTGGCTCGTTTGATATTCATAACAGGTCCCTCACGAATTGTTCAGATCACGGTAGAGGTCGTCTTCTTCGGCCAGTGCGTCGGCAAGGGCGCTCTGCGGGCGGGCCGCCGCGCCGGTAAATTCTTCCTCGTCCAGCACCACCTTCATGGCCCAGGGCGGCACATTGGCGTCGTCGAAGCGGTCGCCGAGGAACAGGAAGGCCGTGTCGTAGGCCGGGCGTTTGGCCGGGTAGGTGCCCATGCCGTCGGTGAAGTACAAAAGGCCCCGCAGGTTCGAGAACTTCTTCTCGGCGCACAGCTGGTTCACATAGTCAAAGGCAGGACGGAAGTCCGTTCCGCCGCCGCCCCGCAGCTCAAAGTGGTTCATGGCGTGGATGAGCTCGTCCTCGTTGTGGATGAGGATATCCTGCCGGATGGCATTGTCTGCCTGAATGAGGTGCAGGTTCATGCGGTGGAAGAAGTTCTCGCGGCCTTTGAGCAGGGTGTAGGTCTCGGCCAGAAAAGCCCGCACCAGTTCGCCGGAGGTGGAATAGCTGGTGTCGATGACAAGGGCCAGCTCCTCGATCTTTTTGCTCTCGCGGCTTTCCAGCGGTTCGATGAGCGGCAGGTTGCCGTAGACCGAAAGGCCGTAGGTGTAGAAATTCAGGTCGAACTCGTCCGGGTCCAGTTTCACTTCCTCGCGCAGGATGCAGAACCGGCGCAGGAAATCTTTGTAGCTGCGGCGGCTGCGGTTGGCGGCCTTTACCTGCTGCTTCAGCGCGTCGGCACCGTCGCCCGCTTCCTTGTCCCGCAGGTCCAGCTCGGTCTGCATCCGTTCACCGATCTTCTGCCACGTTTTCTGCGGCAGGGGCGTGGGCATCTGCTGGGGCTGTTCGGGTGCGTCCTTCGGCCACAGGCGGTGGTCGTCGGTGGTAAACTCCCGCTCCAGCTGGCGCAGTACACCGGGCGTCTGGCGGGCGAGCCACCGGTACACCGGGGCTGCGGCCACCACTTTTTCCTCGGCGGCAATCTGCTGGTAGGCGTTCTGGCGCACATAGGTCAGCGGCCGTTTGACGCTGGCGCGGTTCAGGTTGTCGATGACGTTTTCCACCGCGATGTCGCAGGCAAGGTGCCACAATTGCGGCTCCCGGCGGCCTTTCAGCCACAAATGCCGAAATACGCAGTGGAATATCACGTGCAGATACAACCGGTTGAGATACTTCGGGTTCTGCTGATAGAGCTGTAAAAGCCGCGTGGGCTGGTAGTACAGCATCTGTCCGTCGGTGGCCAGCACCCGGCAGCGCTCGTCCGGCGCGGGCGTCAGGGCAGAGAGCGCCATATCCAGAAAGCGGAAGTCCAGATACAGCCCGCTGCGTACCACGGCCAGCACTTCGCCGCCCATGCGCGCCTGCCACTCCTCGTGGGTCTCGGGCCGCTGGGACTGGAACGGTTTCCGCGGGTCAATGAATTTTTCTTTTGGCAAGGGGGTCACCTCACTCAGAAATCAAAATCGTACCGGTCTTTTTTCTTTTCCGCTGCATATTTTTTATGCTCCGCATCGGCCAGCAGGGCAGCGGCAGAAGCGTTTTCTGCTTTGGCGGCAAGGGTTGCAGCTTCGGCAAAGCCGTCTTTGCCCAGCACATCCAGCGCAATGAGTGCCCGGATGCCCTCGTTGTCCTGCGCTTTCAGCAGGCGGGTGAGCACCCGGCCTGTGTTGGCGGCAAGGAATTCCCGGTAGTGTCCGGCAGCGGTGTCGCTCAGCTGCCAAGGATACCGCAGGCGGTCAAAGCAGAGCATGGCCATCACGTTGGCGTCGTCGGCGTCGTGCCCCTGCGGGAAAATGGCGTCGTATTCTGCGGGGAGGAATTTGTTGTCGAGAAAACACTGTCGGTAATGATACCCTTGCCCGGAAAAGGTGTGCAGCAGGATGTGTGCAGGCGTTTCTTCAATGTCCTCCCAGTAGGCGGGGTACCAGAGCGCCGCCTGCGGAGCCGCTGCCCCGGCAGGCCAAAACTCTGCCCGCACGGCCTCGGTGATGTTGTTCACGAGGGCGAACAGGCCGGTGGCTTCCGCAGGGCCCGCCTGCACCCGGAGCGTCTCCAGCGCAAAGCAGTTCAGGAACACGTCGCTGCCCATAGTCAGATTGCCTGCACCCACGGTGAGCAGGCGCAGCCTGCGGCAGTTGTAGAACGCGCAGCTGCCGATGACCTGCAGCGTGTCCGGCAAAATCAATTCTTCGAGGAAGTTCCCGCACACCGGGTGCAGGTCGTCCGGGTCCGAAGCCGGGGCGTCAAAGTCAAAGTCGTACCGGCGGGCTGTGCCGCCCACGCTCTGCCCAAAGGCACGGGTCAGCCGGGCGGTGCCGTCCGGCGTAATCTCGTAGCGGCAGGTCTTGTCCGCACCGGGCAGGCTGCGCGGCTTTTCGGAGAAGCAGTAGTCGCCCAGCTCTGTGACGGCAAAGCTGCCGCCCTCCGGTGTAGGCAGAGCGCCGGGCAGTGCAATGCACGGCTCGGTGCCGTACACCCGTACCAGCCGGGCTGTGTCTGCCGAGAGCGGCAGGATATCCAAGGTCAATGTGCTCTCCGAAACCACGATGCAAAACCCCTCAATTTGATAAAATCATTCAGCTTTCAGTATAAACCAATGGTGAAATAATGTAAAGCAAAAAGAGCGGGCGCATTGCTGCGCCCGCCCTTGAGGAGGTAGGGAATATCGTTAGTTGTCGGCCAGATTGCCGGTGTAAAGCTGGTAATACTTGCCCTTTTTGGCGATCAGCTCGTCGTGGCTGCCGCGCTCGATGATGCGGCCCTGTTCCAGCACCACGATGCAGTCTGCGTTGCGGACGGTGGACAGGCGGTGCGCGATGACGAAGCTGGTGCGGCCATACATCAGACCGTCCATGCCGCGCTGCACCAGTGCCTCGGTGCGGGTGTCGATGGAGGAAGTTGCTTCGTCCAGGATCAGCACCGGCGGGTCGGCCACGGCTGCGCGGGCAATGGCCAGCAGCTGGCGCTGGCCCTGCGACAGGTTTGCACCGTCGCCGGTCAGCATGGTGTTGTAGCCATCCGGCAGGCGCTGGATGAAGCCGTCTGCGTTGGCGAGCCGTGCAGCGGCCACACACTCCTCGTCGCTGGCGTCCAGACGGCCATAGCGGATGTTCTCCATGACCGTGCCGGTGAACAGATGGGTGTCCTGCAGTACGATGCCGAGAGAGCGGCGCAGGTCGGCCTTTTTGATCTTGTGGATGTTGATGCCGTCGTAACGGATCTTGCCTTCCTGAATGTCGTAGAAGCGGTTGATAAGGTTGGTGATGGTGGTCTTGCCGGCACCGGTGGAGCCGACAAAGGCGATCTTCTGGCCCGGACGGCCATAGAGGTTGATGTCGTGCAGGACCGTCTTCTCCGGCACATAACCAAAGTCTACATCCGTGAAGGTGATGTTGCCTTCCAGCTTGTGGTAGGTGGTGGTGCCGTCGTGGTGGGGGTGCTTCCACGCCCACAGGCCGGTGCGCTCGGTGGTCTCCACCAGATTATCCTCGCGGTCGTACTTGGCGTTCACGAGGGTCACATAGCCCTCGTCGGTCTCGCTTTCCTCGTCCATCATTTTGAAGATACGCTCAGCACCGGCCAGCGCCATGATGATGCTGTTGGCCTGCATGGATACCTGACTGATGGGCATGTTGAAGCTCTTGTTCAGAGAAAGGAAGGCCACCACGGTGCCCAGCGTCATGCCGCCAATGCCGCCCACAGCCATGGCTGCACCAACCAGTGCGCAGATGGCGTAGCTGATGTTGCCCAGCTGGGCGTTGACGGGCATCATGATGTTGGCAAAGCTGTTGGCCTTGTTGGCGCTGTCCTTCAGCTGATCGTTCAGCTCACGGAAACCGGCCAGAGCCTTCTGCTCGTGGGTGAACACCTTGACCACCTTCTGGCCTTCCATCATTTCTTCGATGTAGCCGTTCACCTTGCCGAGGTCGCGCTGCTGCTGGATGAAGTACTTGCCGGACTGCTGGGTGATCTTTTTGGAGCAGAACAGCATCAGGGCCACCATCAGCATGGTGACGATGGTGAGCTGCCAGCTCAGCAGGCACATGCTGAAGAAGACGGACACGATGGTGATGACGCTGGAAACCAGCTGCGGGATGCTCTGGCTGAGCATCTGGCGCAGGGTGTCCACGTCGTTGGTGTACACGGACATGATGTCGCCGTGGGGGTGCTGGTCAAAATACTTGATGGGCAGGCTCTCCATGTGGGTGAAAAGCTGGATGCGCAGGTTGCGCAGGGTGCCCTGGGTCACGTTGACCATGGTGCGGGCGTTGAGCCAGGCCGCCAGAGTGCCGATGACATAGATGACGCCCACCCGCAGCAGGGCTGCTGCCAGCGGGGCAAAATCGGGGTTCTGCTGCTGAGTCATGGGCACGATGTAATCGTCCATCAGCGTCTGCAAAAACAGGCTGGCCTGCACGTTGGCCAGCGCGCTGACCACGATGCACACCAGAACAAGGATGCAGTGGGGCAGATAGTGCCGGAACACTTCGCCCATGATGCGCTTGAGCAGCAAGCCCGGGTTTTCCACTTTGGGCTTGGGGCCCATGCCGCGCGGGCCGGGGCCGCGTACTTCTTTTGCCTGTGCCATTACTGCTCACCTCCCTGCTTATCGAAATCGCCGCCGCCCTGGGTCTGGCTGTTGTAAACTTCCTGATAGATGGCGTTGGTCTTCAGCAATTCTTCGTGAGTGCCCAGACCATTGATCTTGCCGTTGTCCAGCACAAGGATGCGGTCGGCATCCTGCACCGAGGAAATACGCTGTGCAATGATGATCTTGGTGGTGCCGGGGATCTCCTCGCGGAACGCCTTGCGGATCTTGGCGTCGGTGGCGGTATCCACGGCGCTGGTGGAGTCGTCCAAAATCAGCACCTTCGGCTTGCGCAGCAGGGCGCGGGCGATGGTCAGACGCTGCTTCTGGCCGCCGGACACATTGGAGCCGCCCTGCTCGATCCAAGTATTATATTTATCCGGGAAGCGCTCGATGAACTCATCGGCGCAGGCCAGCTTTGCCACGCGGATGCATTCTTCCTCGCTGGCGTTCTCGTCGCCCCAGCGCAGGTTATCGAGGATGGTGCCGCTGAACAGCACGTTCTTCTGCAGCACCATGGACACTTCGCGGCGCAGCACGTCGAGGTTGTAGTCGCGGACGTCCACGCCGCCCACCTTCACGGTGCCGGTCTCGGCGTCGTACAGGCGGGGGATCAGCTGCACAAGGCTGGACTTTGCGCTGCCGGTGCCGCCGATGATGCCCAGCGTTTCGCCGGGCTTGATGCTGAAGGTGATGTCGTTCAGCACCGGCTGGCCGCTGCCGTGCTTATACTTGAAGGTGACGTGCTCGAACTCAATGCCGCCGTCTGCCACCTGCTGCACCGGCTGCTTTGCCGGGGGCAGGTCGGTGCGCTCGTCCAGCACCTCCACGATACGCTTGGCAGAGGCGGCGGACATGGCGATCATGACAAAGGCCATGCTCAGCATCATCAGTGCCATGAGGATGTTCATAATATAGCCGAACAGGGCGTTCAGCTGGCCGGTGGTGATGGCACCGTGCAGCACATACTTGGCACCCAGCCAGCTCAGGGCAATGTTGCAGCCGTAAACGGCGGTGAGCATGGCGGGGTTATTGAAGCTCAGGCGGCTTTCCGCGTTGACGAACTGCTTGTACAGACTCTCGCAGGCGGCGGTGTATTTTTCGTTCTCAAAACCCTCGCGCACGAAGCTTTTGACCACGCGGATGGCAGAGACGTTCTCCTGCACCGAGGCGTTGAGGTTATCGTAGTTCTTGAACACCCGGTCGAAGATGCGGAAGGTGGGAATCATGATGGCAGCCAGAACCGCCACCAGAAAAGCCACCGCCACCACGAACACCAGCGATAGCGGGCCGCCGATGACCACAGCCATGAACATGGCAAACACCAGATGCACCGGGGCGCGCACGCACATGCGTTCGATCATCTGGAAGGCGTTCTGCACGTTGGTCACATCGGTGGTCATGCGGGTGACAAGACCTGCCGTGGAAAATTTGTCGATGTTGGAAAAAGAGTAATGCTGGATGTTCTCATACATGGCATCGCGCAGGTTGCCGGCAAAGCCGGTGGATGCCTCGGCGGCGTACTTGCCGGCCAGAACGCCCAGCAGCAGAGCAACGGCTGCCACCAGGAAAGTGAGCAGGCCGTACTTGATGATGGCATGCATGTCGCCCTTTTCAATGCCCAGGTCGATGATGAAGGCCATGATGGTGGGCAGAAGCACATCCATGACGGCTTCCAGAGCGGCAAAGAGCGGTGTCAGGACTGCGGCGCGTTTGTACTCGCCCAGATGTGACACTAACTTTTTGATCATCTGAGTTACCTCCTGTTAATTTTATTTGTTTGGTACAGAACAATTCTATACAAAACATTTTAATTGTCAAGTCCTGCGGAAAAGTTTCGAAAAATGTTCATAATTACTAATTTAACGAACATATTTTCAGCAGGTTGCACGGGAAAACTACAACTGACCCGGGGCGGCGGGCCGGGAGTTTCTCCGAAGACCGTCCGCTGGGGTGGGACCCTGTTGCCGAAGGCAATAGGGCGGGCGATGGAATGGCCTGCAACGACGGCGACCGCCGCCAGTGGCGGAAACAGGGAGCTATTGTTGGGGCCGCGGCCAGCAAGACGCAAGCGGTAGCGAAGCGGATGCTGGGAGCCGCAACCCGAACTCGCGTCTGAGGAGAAAGCTACCGACACACCGCCCCTTTTGCGTCACTGCAGTGCTTCCCGCAGTTTGTTCAGCAGCCGCAGCAGCTCGGCGTTTTCCTCCTCCGTCAGCAGACCGGCCACATAGTCGTCGGTCTGGTGGAAGGTGAGCATCGTTTTTTCGTGGAACTGCACACCTGCCTCAGTGAGCACCAGCTGCTTGAGCCGGGCGTCCTGCGGCACGCTGCGCCGCTCAATGTAGCCCTTGCGCTCCATCAGCTGCAGGATGTTGGTCACGGTGGAGCGGGTGATGGAAAACTCCCGCTCGATGTCCCGCTGGAACACCGGAGTGTCCAGGTGGCGGTAGAGGTATTCAATGATCCACCCATGCATGGGGGTGGCCTGTTCCACCTCGTTTTCGCGGGAAAACTGGTTGATCTTGCGGAAGATCAGGTTGTCCACGCGGCGAATTTGTGCCGGGATGACCTGCGGGCCTTCCCAGGGGGGATCGGTGCATTTGCAGCACTCGTCTTTGATCTCGTCACACATAATGGTTTTGTCCTTTTGATTGTTTTGATGCTGAACAGTTTCTAATAGAACTGTTTGATAGCATACATATTATACAGCGCTCAAAGGGATTGTCAAGGGGAAGAAAACGATTTTAAATGCCCTCCGCTTTGCTCTGGGCATATTTAGCGGAAAGGTATTTTAATAATAGAGCAACAGCAGACAGCCTGCGGGCTGTCTGCTGTTGCATTTTCACAGGAAAGGTCCAAAATGGAAACCTCATCTGCTGCGCTTATTTCCTTCGGAAATTGCCGCGCAGCCGGAAAATATGCTGCTTGCAACTGCGGCCCCTTCCGTGAAAAAGCAAACCAGCCAAGCCCGTAGGCTTGGCTGGTTTGCAATATTAAAAATAATATTTCATTATTTTATGCCCAGAGCGAAGCGGAGGGCATTCTAAATTATTATTCCAGATTGTGTTTTTTGCAGAACTGTTTGCTCACCCAGTACATCCCGCCCCACAGCAGAACGGCCAGCACCAGATACAACGGGTTCTTCATGGAACTGACCAGCGACTGCCCAAACACTGCCATCATGGCAATCATCACACCCTTGCCCAGCAGCATGGTAATGAGATAGCGCTTTTCGTCAAAGTCCGAGATGCCAAAGGCCAGATGCATAAAGGAGCTTGGCGCGAAGGGCAGCAGCGTGAGCATGAACAGCGACGAAGTGTCAAAGCGGTTCACCCACTGCTGAGCCTTTTCCAGCTTGGGCGAGCGGGAGGCAAACTTCCAGAAGAAACACTTGACCACCCGCCGCCACAGCAGGAACATGATGCTGCCGCCCAGCGCCACACCGGCCCAGCTGTACAGAAAACCCAGAATGCCGCCGTGAGCCGCTACATTCAGCGCCACAATGGCAATGAGCGGAAGCGGCGGAAAAAACGACTCCGCCATGGCCAGCATGATGGGGGCAATGGGGCCAAGGTTGCCAAAACTGTCCAGCAGAGTTTCCCAGAACTCCAGCGTTCCCAGCTGGCGCAGACAAAAGTTCATTGTGCACATCCATCCCTTCCGCCTGCGCTTTCCCATCCGCAGGTTCCTCTATCCGTAGTATATCCATATTGTATGACAGAGACGTGAACAGAAAGCGACTTTTTTCGCCCTGCCGTGTCTCTCTGTGAACTGATACGAGACAGCCGGGCGTTTTCCTGCAAAAAAGTGCGTGGTAAGTCTGTGCGTCGGAAGCTTTCTCCTCGGACACGAGTTCGGGTTGCGGCTCCCAGCATCCGCTTCGCTACCGCTTGCGTCTTGCTGGCCGCGGCCCCAACAATAGCTCCCTGTTTCCGCCACTGGCGGCGGTCGCCGTCGTTGCAGGCCATTCCATCGCCCGCCCTATTGCCTTCGGCAACAGGGTCCCACCCCAGCGGACGGTCCTCAGAGAAACTACCGACGCGCAGACGAATACAACAGCTCCCCGCTGGTCTGCTTTACTCTGCGCTCTACTTCTCCGCGCGGGCCTTCAGGCGTTCCAGCTGGGCGGTGCGCTGCTTCTCCCACCGGGCGAGGGATGCTTCGTCCGGTACCTGCAGGCAGCGGGCGTAGCTCCAGTGCAGGCCGTCGCGGCGGGCCAGCTTGTACCGCTGGAAGACGCCTTTGCCCACGTCATTGCCGCTGCCGGCGCAGTGGGGGCACTGGCTCAGGGTGTACCAACTGTTGCTGCCCTTTTTCAGCCACACGTCGTCCGGCGTCAGCGGTGTGCCGCACTCCGGGCAGTGCATGGTGTAAATTTTCGGGTCGGTGCGCCAGGCGTACTGCTCCACATAGCCGTGGAAGACTGCAAAATCCCGGTAGTCGCCGGGGGCGGGGCACAGGCTGGCCCGCAGGGAGTCTTCCTCGGTGGGGTAGGCGGCAAGGCCTGCCCGCAGGTCGAGCAAACGGCAGACATCGGCGGTGTAGAGCGTGTCGGACAGGGCATCGTGGAACTGTCGCTCCATGGGGATGCCCATCCGGGTGACGACGCTTTCCAGCGTCATGCCCTCGCCCTCCTTGCGCGGGTGCTCCCGCAGGAACACCTGCTGCAGGTCGTACCAGACAGTGGGCTTCGATTCGTCGATGTTGCAGAGAAATAAGTTCTGCTTGAGCACCGGAACATCGTCCATGCCCCACTCGGCAAACTCGGCGTCCGGGCCGCACCACTGCATGAAGCGGCGCAGACCCTGCACGATGGGCTCGCCCTTGTCGAGGTCGGCCTGGGTCAGGCCGGTGACCTTGGCGATGTGGTGCTGCAGCTTGCGGAAGATGCGGGGCTTCAGGTGGATGGAAAAGGTGTCCAGCACGTTGGCGTCCTCGTCGATCTTCACGGCACCGATCTCCACGATCTCGCCCCGGAAGATCTGCTGCACGCCGTGATAGTTAAAAGTGTAGGGCTGATAGCCGATGTTCCATTCCAGATCAAATAAAACCAGATTGCGCGGCATTGTTTTGTGTTCCTCTCGTTACTCTAAAATAAACTTCTCCACCGCTTCGGCCACGCCGTCGTGGTTGTTGTCGGCGGCGGTCACATAGTCGGCGCAGTCCTTCACGGGCGGCTCGGCGTTCTGCATGGCCACGCCCACCCCGGCAAATTCGATCATGGAGCGGTCGTTCAGGCCGTCGCCGCAGGCCATCAGGTTCTCGCGGCCAAGGCCCATGCGTTCCAGCAATGCGGCCAGGCTGCCGTCCTTCGCCACGCCCAGCGGCACGGCCTCGATGAAGAACGGGCTGGAGGGGTACAGGTCGGCGCGGCCCGCAAACTGCTGCTGCCCGGCGGCGCACACCGCGTCCCGGCGGGCCGGGTCCAGCGTGATGAGCATCTTGCAGATGGGGTAATCCACATACTTTGCCAGGTCGTCCACATGGATCATGGGCAGCTTTGTGGTAAAGCACTCCTTGTTGGCCCATTCGTCGGTGTCGCGCTCGCACACGATGCCCTCATGGTTGTAGGTCAGGATGGCGATATCCTGCGCGGCGGCAAAGGCGCACAGCTCGGGCACCAGGGCCGGGTCCAGCGTTTTTTCCACCAGCGTCTCGCCGGTGACGCAGTCCACGATCTTGCCGCCGTTGTAGGACAGGATGCACCCGCCCTTTTTGTCCAGCCCCAGCTCCTTTGCCAGCGGGGTGATGCCGGCGGTGGGGCGGCCGGAGGCCAGCACGACGGTGACGCCCTGCGCGATGGCGGCGTCCAGCGCGGCGCGGGTGCGGGGGGTGACGACCTTCTGGTCGTTGGTCAGGGTGCCGTCCAGGTCCAGTGCCAGAACTTTGATCTTGCTCATCTATAACATTCCTCTCTCTTGCGGAAATAAGACACTTACATCTTCTATTGTACAATGAAATGCGCCCAACTTTCAACCCTTCCGGCACGGTTTGTGGGAAAAGCGGGATTTTACACACTTTTCCAGGGCTTTACATTGGGCGGGGAACACCCGCGCCGGTTTTACCAAAGCTTTGCAGCGGCATGGTTTTTTGCAGCCCGGCGGCGCGCTACAATAAAAGCGTTCCCGCAAGATGACAAAACGGGGCCTGAGGCAGGCCCGCAGCGTTTGATGAGATGAAAAGAGAGGATCACGTTATGAAAGAAAATAAGATCTCCCGCCGCAGCTTCCTGAAGTTTGGCGCAGCCGCTTCCGCCGCCGGTATGCTGGCCGCAGCACCCGTTGCCGCCCAGGCAGCCGAAGCAGATGCTTCCACCGCAGCAGACGAGGAAAACTGCCTGCTGGACCTGTTCAAGAAGCCCAAGTACATCTTCCTGTTCATCGGCGACGGCATGGGCACCGCCCAGATCCAGTCCGCCCGCTTCTACAAGGGCACCGTGGACAACAACGGCGCTGTGACCGAGGCCGACCTGAGCTTTACCAGCTTCCCGCAGGTGGGCAGCGTGACCACCTACGACAGCACCTCCTTCTGCCCGGACTCCGCTTCCACCGCCACCTCCATCGCCACCGGCCACAAGACCGAGAGCGGCGTTATCAACATGTGCCCCTGGACCCGCGACGTGCCCTATGAGACCATCGCCGAAAAGCTGCACAGCCAGAAAGGCTACAAGGTGGGCGTCATTTCTTCCGTCAACATCGACCATGCCACCCCGGCCGCTTTCTATGCCCACCAGAACAGCCGCAAGAACTACTACCAGATCGGCGTGGAGCTGGCAAACTCCGGCTTCGAGTATTTTGCAGGCGGTGAGTTCCAGAAGGTGAACGGCGACGGCACCGGCCCCAACAACCACGAGGTGGCTGCACAGGCTGGCTACAATGTGGTCACCACGCAGGCAGGCGCTGCTGCCCTGGCCGCAGGCGCAGGCAAGACCCTGATCATCGCCGAGAACCTGGCCGACGGCAAGGCCATGAACTACGCCATGGACGCCGCCGCAGGCGAGTGGCAGCTGACCGACTACGTGAAGAAGGGCATCGAGCTGCTGGACAACGACAAGGGCTTCTTCCTGATGACTGAGAGCGGCAAGATCGACTGGGCCTGCCACGCCAACGATGCCGCTGCTTCCATCCACGATGTGCTGGAGATGAGCAACGCCGTGCAGGCCGCCGTTGACTTCCAGAACAAGCACCCCAACGAGACCCTGATCCTCGTCACCGCCGACCACGAGACCGGCGGCATGGCCATCGGCTATAAGACCACCAACTACGACACCTTCCTGACCAACCTGACCCACCAGAAGATGTCCTACGCAAAGTTCGATTCCACCTATGTGCAGGGCTACATTGCCAATAAGACCCCCTTTGAGACCGCCATGGCTGACGTGAAGGCAAACTTCGGCCTGACCCTGCCCACCGACCCGGCCGCCGCCAGCGCAGGCAAGCTGCTGCTGACCGACTACGAGGTGGAGAACCTGCGCACCGCTTACGAGCGCACCCTCAAGGTCGGCTCTTCCAGCCAGAGCAAGATGAGCCAGCAGGATTATGAGCTGTACGGCACCTACATCCCCTTCAGCATGGCCATCTGCCACACCATCAACCACAAGTCCGGCATGGACCACACCACCTATGCCCACACCGGTGCCATGGTGAACATCTACGCAAACGGCGTGGGTGCTGAAAACTTCGGCGGTGTGTTCGACAACACCGAGATCTACCACAAGCTGGCGGACCTGACCAAGGTGCAGTAAGTCATCCACCGCTTTCCTTCGCGAATGTGCAAAAAGCTCCCCGCTCTGAAACCGCAGCGACTGCGGCAGGGTGGGGAGCTTTTGTATCTGTTATGCCGTCGGCCTTTGCGGCTCTGCGGTTGAAAAAGCAAATCGGGAAAGTCCGCAGACTTTCCCGATTTGTAATTTAAAAATTTAATTGTTGATCTCCGGGAAGCCTTCCAGCTTGCTGGTGCAGTGGGGGCAGCGCACGGCCTTGATGGCGATCTCGCTCTGGCAGAAGGGGCACACCTTGGTGGTGGGCTCTGCGGGCGCGGCGGGTGCTTCGGGCTTTTTGTGCAGGGAGTTGATCGCCTTGATGACCACGAACAGCACGAAGGCCACGATCAGGAAGTTGATGATCGAGTTGACGAACTCACCGATCTTGATGCTGGAACCGCCCAGGTCGATGACCACGCTGGAAAAGTCAGCCTTGAAGAACAGGCCGATCACCGGGTTGATGACATCCTCCACCAGTGCGGTGACGATGGCCGTGAACGCGCCGCCGACGACCACGCCGACTGCCATGTCCAGCACGTTGCCGCGCATGGCAAATGCCTTGAATTCTTCCAGGAATTTCTTGATGCCCTTGATCTCCTTTTCTGCCATAAGTAAATCTGCTCCTTTACGCCCCTTATGCCGCAGGGGATTTCTATTTATCTCTATGATAGCGGATTTTCCGCCTGTTTTCAAGGGAAAAAGCCCTGTTTCGGCGTTTTTTCGGGGCCCAAAATGCTGCGCCATTTTGGGCGGCAAAACAAACACGGGAAAGCCCGCAGGCTTTCCCGTGTTGTGGCTATAAAACGGAAATTACTTCTCCGGTGCAGCAAAAGCGATGGGGGTAGCGCCTGCAGCGGCATCCACGTTCTTCAGAGAGATCGGGGTGGTCTCGTAGTGCAGGGTCTCAAAGCTCTGGGTCTCGCCGTCCTCGGTGGTGAACTCCAGCACGTAGTTCACATCGGACTGCTTGTCGGCGTCCTCGTCGCGGGTGATGACAACGCTCTCGCCGTCAGCCAGACCGTTTTCGCCGGCCAGATTGTCGCCCTTCTCCTCGCTGCCTGCGTCGTACAGGTACAGCTCGGTGACGGTAGAACCGGTGGTGTTGTACACGGTGTACTCAGCGGAAACAGCCTCGGCCTCGCTGGAAGCAGCCTCGGAGGAAGCGGCAGCAGAAGAAGCCACAGAAGAGGAAGCAGCGGTGGAGGATGCGGAAGAACCGCATGCGGTCATGCCGACAGCCAGTGCCAGAGCAGCAGCAACGATAGCAGCATTCTTGAGTTTCATGTGAAATATACTCCTTATAGTCTTTACTTCATGTTTGAATTCAACCAACAAGGTGGGTTGGCTGACGAAGATGATTATACGGGAATTTGGACAAAAAAGCAAGAACTTCATGCGCATTTTCCACGATGAAGCAGGAATTGTTACCATTTTGGCATGAAATTGGAACATTTTAGCATGAGCTAACATGAAGAAAACAAAAAGAACCTTCAAGATGGAAGGTTCTGGCAAAAGACATTATTTGGAACTTGATTCGGGAGGATCATCTTCCAGGTTGTCTAAAGCGTATTCAATGCAAAGCACGGTCAGTTTATTAAGAGAGATGTTTTTGTCGTTGCAGATCGTCTCCATGCGGTCAACCAGCTCTTTTCGCAGCCGAAAGGTACGGTTGATGTATTCTTCTTTTGGAATCTTGAATGCCACGATACACACCCCCTATGCTTCTATTATAAAAACATGATACACAAAATCTACGCATTAAATTGTGCGCTATTTACACTTGAAAAATAAGTGCAAATACAGTAAACTTAAGAAAATCTGGCAAAAAGAGGCTGGCGGAGACCAACTTGCCAGAAAACGACCATAAATGAAACCTATGAGGAGGATGATCTTATGGAGATGTTTGTTTTTATTGTGTATAGCGCGCTGGCTTACTGGGCGGCAGGGCAGACGATCTACGCCAATAAGATCCAAATCGGCACAATGAAGAATATTTTTCTTAATCGTCTTGTGGTGGGCATCCTGCTGGGGGTGATCCTGATTCCGGTGGCGATTCTGAAAAAGCTTTTCAGCCATTGAACGGACGAAGTGAGGAGAAAAGCGATGAGTGAACCAATGAAGATCTACGACGGCAGTGCCGAGGCCAAAACCGCCCGGAAGCAGGCCAAAAGCTGGAACGGCTTCCATCTGCTGCTGACAGCGCCGGCCCGACGTGCTGTGATGCTGAGCAGCCTGAAGATCCCGATGCTGGTCGTCTTTATTGTGGGTTTGGCGGCAGGCATCGCTGCAGGAGCCGGCGTCGGGTTTGGTTTGGGATTTGGTACAGCGTTGGCGCTGGTGATCTATATGGGTTACCAGAACGATGTGTATAAAAAGCTGTACGCGCCGGAACGTGACCAAGGCGTTCTGACCCTGCCCGAGGGCATGACATGGGAGCAGGCGGTGGAGCGCATCCGACACGGCTTTGCGCACCCGGACGTGGAACAGGTGACCGATACGCCGGAGGATATTACATTCCACAGCAAAAAACGCGGTACTTACCAGCTGAAAAATACGCCGGACGGTCTGCGGATGACCATTCTGGCAAAGCCGTCCCGGAGCGGCAAAAAGGAATATCTGTATGCGGTGTTCGGCAGTATGCTGCTCTCACAGGTGATCGCACTGCTCTACCCGGAAATGATCTCTGCCGCGCAGGTGGAAGAAGAAAAAGCCCAGGTGAACAAACTGTTCAGGCGGCACGGTCTGCCCATGCTCATTGAGTGGGTCATTGGCATCGTGGTGCTGGTCGTTATGGGCTGGATGCTGTATATGGCACTGTACTCGGATGCGGCCCGCTCCAAAGGCCTTTCGGAGGGTCACTACAGTGCGTTCCCCGCAGAAGCCACTGTGGGCGAAGTGCTGGATGACTTTTTTGTCAACGGCAAGTGGGATAACTACGAGCAGAGCGGCGCGACCTTTGTCAGCTACACCGGTGAATGTGCGGACGCGCAGACCGGCGGGACGATCACCATAGGGTTCTACTTCAAACAGGAGGATGACGGCTCGTTCAGCATGGACCGGATGACATGGAACGGCGACACCATGAACCTGCTGAAGCAGTATGCTGTGCTTTCCAAGATCAGTGAGAGCTATTGCCAGCATCATGGCATTGCAAACTCCGGCAGTAACCCGCTGGATGATGCGCTTGATTCACTGGACGACATTTTGAACGGCGACTTAAACGATGCTACCGGCGCCGTTCCTGAGCCGGAGAGTGAGCCGGAAGAACCTGCAGCTGAATCAGTAAGCGAGTCGGTAAGCGGTTCTGATGAGGAGAGCGAAGCGGACAGCGAATGGGACGATTGGGACTGGGGCGAAGACCTTTATACACGCATTCAAGTGGACGCCGGTCTGGCTGCGGATGGAGAACTGGATAATGAGGAACTCAGCTATTTGCGTGCCATGGGAGAGGATGCGTTTTTCGACCAGTGGGAATACACCATGTGCGATGATATTGAAATGATCGGTTCCAGATACGATTACGAAACGGCGTACAGCATTTTTGAAAACTATGTTAATCTGTACGAGGTCGTATTCCCGAATGGCAGCCTGGCGGATAAATACATTTCTTATTGCTATGAGTCGAGCACACCGGAAACGGAGGATCAGGCAGAAAATCGAGTACACGACATTACGGGTGAACTCCGTTATTACGACGACTGAGAACGATCTATAAGCGAAAGACGAAGAAAGCGGAGCTTCCGCACAGCACAGGCTGTGGGAAACTCCGCTTTTTTGATACCTCGAAAAGCTTACTTGGGCTGGCGGCCGATGTAAGCCAGAATGCCGCCGTCGGCATACAGGATCTGGCCGTTCACAAAGTCGGAAGCGTGGCTGGCCAGGAATACGCAGGGGCCCACCATGTCGTCCGGCTCACCCCAGCGGCCTGCGGGGGTCTTGGCGGTGATGAACTGGTCAAAGGGGTGGCGGCTGCCGTCCGGCTGAATCTCGCGCAGGGGCGCGGTCTGGGCGGTGGCGATGTAGCCGGGGCCCATGCCGTTGCACTGGATGTTGTACTCGCCGTACTCGGAAGCAATGTTCTTGGTCAGCATCTTCAGGGCGCCCTTGGCGGCGGCGTAGGCGGAGACGGTCTCGCGGCCCAGCTCGCTCATCATGGAGCAGATGTTGATGATCTTGCCCTCACGCTTTGCGATCATATCCGGCAGCACGGCCTTGGAGCAGTTGAAGGCACCGCCCACATGCACGTCGATGACACGCATGAAGTCGGCGTGGCTCATCTCGATCATGGGCACGCGCTTCATCAGACCGGCGTTGTTCACCAGAATGTCCACGGGGCCCACTTCGGCCTTGATCTTGGCCACCATGGTGTTCACGGCGTCCTCGTCGGACACATCGGCCACATAGCCATGGGCCTCGATACCGGCAGCCTTGTAGGCAGCCAGGCCCTTTTCCAGGCTTGCCTCAGAAGAACAGTTGAAGCAGATAGCTGCACCGCATTTGGCCATGCCCTCTGCGATGGAAAAACCGATGCCGTGGGCACCGCCGGTGATCAGGGCCACCTTGCCCTGCAGATTGAAAGCGGAAAGATCCATGATTTTCTCCTTATCCCAGTTAAATTTTTAGCAAAACGCCCCGTACCGGTCCTCCCGGTACGGGGCGTTTGAATGGTGCTTTTTAGCGCAGGTCAGTGGTGGCGATGTTGTCCATGTCGTCAAACTCCATGTTCTCGCCGCCCATTGCCCAGATAAACGTATAGTTCGAGGTGCCTACGCCGCTGTGGATGCTCCAGGAGGGGCTGATGACAGCATCCTCGTTGTGCATCACGATGTGGCGGGTCTGGGTAGGCTCGCCGCACATGTGGAACACCACCTGCCCCTCGGGCAGTTCAAAGTAAGTATAGATCTCCATGCGCCGCTCGTGGGTGTGACTGGGCATCGTGTTCCAGTTGGAACCCGGCTCCAGCTCGGTCATACCCATGCTCAGCTGGCAGGTCTTCAGCACATCCGGGTGGATGAACTGGTTGATGGTGCGCTTATTGCAGGTCTCGACGCTGCCCAGAGGACGGTGATTGGCGTCAGCCATCTTGATCAGCCGGGTCTCGTAGGAGCAGTGCGCGGGAGCGGACACCATGTAGAACTTGGCGGGATGCTCCGGGTCGGCGGAAGCAAAGGTGACTTCCTTGGTGCCCTTGGTGATGTACAGGCAGTCCTTGTAGCCCAGCTCGTACTTCACGCCGTCGGCCACCACGATGCCGGTGGAATCCTTGCCGATGTTGAACATGCCGATCTCGCGGCGCTCCAGAAAGTAGTGGGTGCCGAAGTTTGCCCACACATCGATGCCCTTGTCGATGGACACGGTCTCGTGCACCGGCATGCAGCCCAGGGTGACCATACGGTCCACATGGCTGTACACAGCAACGACCTCATCTGCCTTGTACAGGCCGGTGATGAGCATTTCGTCCCGCATTTCCTCGGTGGTATAGCGCTTGAAATCCTTCTGGTTGCAGGAGTAGCGGATATCCATTCTGGACTCCTTCCTGCTCTTAGCGCTGGATACGGCCGGAACCGTCGCCGCCAGCCAGCTTCTCGACCTCGGACACGGTCATCATGTTGTAGTCGCCCTCGATGGAGTGCTTCAGAGCAGAAGCAGCAA
>ERZ1106951.758-NODE-758-length-31387-cov-4.074780_pt1 | contig 31387 bp, 24 predicted proteins | sample MGYA00403676_ERZ1106951 | MGnify/ENA primary metagenome ERZ1106951 (study PRJEB35170, sample SAMEA104062398) | human gut metagenome | biome: human gut; feature: human-associated habitat; material: faeces | place: Denmark | collected 2012-04-23 ...
ACCAGCGCCGGTGTGAAATAATTATTCCAGCTGCTTACAAAAGTAAAGATCATCTGCACTGCGATAGCAGGTTTCATCAACGGCATTACGATAGTATTAAATGTATGAAATTCTCCTGATCCATCAATGCGCGCTGCTTCGATCAGTGACAACGGCAATGTACTTTCCATGTACTGTTTCATGTAGAAAAACGTAACCGGAGCGGCAATTGCCGGTACGATCAGAGGAATGAAGGAATCCTCTAATTTCATGCTGGAAACAAGTTTGATAAATCCAAGTGCCGTTACCTGTGTCGGGATCATCATAATCATCAGGATAAACGGATAAATATATTTTTTCAGTTTGAAATCATATGCATGGATCGCATAAGCTGTCATCGTCGAAAAATATACACTGAGTACTGCACTAAGGGAGGAAACGATCAGACTGTTGATCATACCGTTCCACACCGGAAGTGTTCCATTCCTTAAGTTTTTCCAGTTTTCCCAAAGATGGCTGCTCGGAATCAATGTAAAACCTGACTGCAACTCACCGTTTGATCTGGTCGCATTGATAAACAGCACATAAAACCAGAATAAACACAAAACAGAGACAATCGCTAATACAACATATGCAATAAATCTTCTTGCATGAATTCCTACACCTTTTTTTAAATTACGGTTCTCATTCATACTTTTCACCCCTTCCTCTTATCATTGCCGGTTATCTTAAATACTACCAGACTTAAAATACCTGTAATGATAAACAGAACAACTGCCAGTGCCCCAGCCATACCATAGTTCTTACTATAGAGATGTTTATTTAAGAACATGATCAGTGTCATGGTAGAACGCATCGGGTCACCGGTTCCATTGGTTAAGATCTGTGGCACATCAAATAACTGTAAACCACCGATCAGAGATGTGATAACCACATATACAAGGATTGGGCGTAACAGCGGCAGTGTGATCTGCCAGAATACCTGCGAAGAAGTTGCCCCATCGACCTCTGCTGCCTCAAACAGAGAGGTATCGATACCCATCATGCCTGCCATCAGAAGGATCGTCGTATTACCAAACCACATCAGACAGTTCATCAATGCGATCAGCCCTCTTGCACTTCCTACATTCGATAAAAATTTATACGGTGTATCAACCAATCCAATCTGCATCAGCATTGAGTTGATGGGGCCTCCATCAGAGAACAACGTAAAGAACAACATGGAAAATGCAGATGCCATGATCAGATTCGGCAGATATACAACTGTTTTAAAGAAACGGGTTCCTTTTAATTTAAGACGTACATCGGAGAACCAAGCGCCAAGTACCAGTGATAAAATGATCTGCGGCACGAAACACATGATCCATAATACCATAGTATTTTTTGTATAAACCCAGATATCTCCATCAGAAAAGAGTTTTTGATAGTTTGCAAGTCCGACAAACTTTGGTCCGACCTGTGTCAGTCCTGACATATAGTTTTCAAAGAAACTGTTGTAAATAGTGCTGACTAATGGGATCAGCTGAAAAATAACGTATACTACAATAAATGGAATCAAAAAGATATACCCCCATTTATTGTACCTTACTACCTTTCCACTACTTTTTTTCATGATAATCTGACCTCCTTTTTCAGAGTGTATTATTTTCATCCACAGAGCTCACAGCATCCTTCACCTTTATCCTGTGTAAACATGCTGTCAGCTCTGCGCTTGGCATTTTAACCTGAATAAACCGCACCTGCCTTCCTTATTGCATTCCGGCAGGCGCAGCTTTTCATTCATAACAACAGAATATCCGCAGAGCGTGCTTTCCATTGTTATTTTTAGATCATTCATCTTCTTAATATGTTAATTCCGGATATTTCTCTAAAACTGATTTGTAAAACAAGTCTAATGCCTCTTCTTTCGTTGCACTTCCTTCAAAATAGTTCTTCATTGCATGCTGAAATTCTTCGTTGCATCCCTGATCGTATGAAGAAAGATTACTTAAATCAAGTTTGGATACACCCTCATTATAAATACCAAGTGGATTCTGTCCGCCTAAGATTTTACTTGCGTAAGAGCTGTCTGCCATCTCAACGATTACATCCTGGTTGTTTACAAAGTCATCATCTTTCTCGATGATCTCTCTCATAACATCATCATTGGTTGTCATCTGAAGCAAGATATCTTTTACAAGACTCTGGTTATCCGTTCCTGTTGCTGCACAGATCCATGTACCACCCCAGAAAAAGCCCTGTGGTCCTTCGGTTGCACCCCAGCCGCCGTTGTAACCGATACTGCCTTCGGTATCTGCCGCCATTGAGAAGTTTACTAACCATGCAGGTCCAAAGTAGCAGAATACATTTCCTTCCGGATAGAAACCTTTCTTCCAGTCATCACTCCACAGTTCGTATGTTCCTGTCTCGCCTGCATCTACAAGTTCTTTGGAATCATCAACCCATTTCATAATGTTATCATCAATATTGATTTTGCCATCAACAACCCATTTGGAAGAAACGTTGTTGGAATATACACGGTATGTATCATTTACGGAAGATGTGATGGTGTAGCCGGCATCTTTCATCTTCTTTGCTGTATCATTAAATGTATCCCAGTCTTTCACATAATTCTGAACCTCTGCCGGATCATCAGAACCTAATACTGCTTTTGCTGCATCTCTGTTATAGAATAATACGCCAGGACAGCCCTGCCATGAAACACCTTTTAATACGCCGTTAGAATCTGTAACAACATCTTTGGTGTACTGATACTGTTTGGAAAGATCTGAATCAGTAATTCCAAGATCAGATACTGCCATTGTGTAATCGGTATCTACATATTTCAATGCATAATCAGCTTCTACTAAGAAGATATCGATCTTGTCATCTGCTGATGCATCAGCCTGTTTTAATAATGTTGCATCCAGATTGTTCTGATATGCATTGTCATCGTTTGGTGTAATGTTCCATTTTACAGTTACATCACCGATCGTACCTGTGGTTGCATCCACCTCAGTATATCCCGGATAATGATCTGTAACACGGCTCTTAAACTCTTCGTTCCAGCAGTAGATGTTAAGTACTTTTCCTTCATCTGAAGCACTTGCATCAGATGCTGTTTCGGTTGCCGGAGCAGCTTCGTCTGTGGCTGCTGCGTCACTGCTGCCCGTATCTGCTGAGCTGCTGTTTCCGCTGTTTCCACTGTTTGTGCTGGTGTTTGCTGCGTTATTACCGCCGCATCCTGCCATCATGGTTACAAGCATTGCTGTACATAATAATGTGCTAACGATTTTCTTCTTCATAGAAAACCCTCCTCCTTAATATGTGGTCTTTTGACCATTGTTTTTGTTGTTTTGCTGCTTGTAAAGCAGATAGTTCAGAATCTTTTGCTGCTCTTTTGTATAAACTTCTGTAAAAGCGTCATCTGCATGTAGCTGCAACTACATTTAAATGCGTCCAACGGATTTACCTGCAACTAAGATCCCTTCTATAACGACTCTCTCTACGAGAGTTGTTCTCGGTTTCTCAATGGAGCCAATCAGCCGCTTGGCTGCCTCACTCCCGATCAGCTCTGTGTCCTGTCTGATCGTCGTAAGCTGAGGATGTAACAACTGCGACATCCTCGTTCCGTCATATCCTGCAATCGAAATATCCTGCGGAATCCGAAGTCCCATCTCTATGATGACGTTCCTTCCTCCTATTAAAGAGGTGTCATCCGGATAAATGATACAGGTTGGCGGATCTTCTAAATTGAGCAGCTCTTTTGTCTGTTTTGCTGCCTCCCTGGTCTCTAAGTAATCTGCTGTCCGGATGTATTCATCCGGAATCTTCAGACCAAGTTCATCCACCGTCCGGTAGAAACTTGCCAGCCGGTCTTTCGTAACGTAAGAAGCCTGCTGCCCATGAATATATGCAATTTTCCGATGTCCCTGCCCGTATATATATTTTACAAGATCTTCCATACCCTGAATATTGTTGGAACTGACTGCCGTACAGTTATGATGTACATAATCAATCGTAACGACCGGCAGGTCACTATTCATCAGTTCTAAGACATCCGGGTCATTGAAATCGGCACAGACGATCGCAACTCCTTCAAAATTCCGGTATCTGCAATGTTCATAATAGGACATCTTGCGATTTTCAAAACAGGTATTGATAAATGTAATGTCATATCCCTGTTTCTCCGACTGAACTTTTAATCCATTCAGCACTCCGGAAAAATACTCATGTGTCAAACCGCTTCCCGCCTCTTCTTCAAAGAGAACTCCTATATTATAAGAACGGTTTGTCTTTAGTGCTCTCGCCGCCGCATTTGGAAAATAACCAAGTGCTTCTGCTGTCTTTCTGACACGGCTCTTTGTCTCTTCGCTGATATCTCTCTGGTCATTTAAAGCCTTGCTTACGGTGGCAGTAGATACTCCACATTTCTCTGCAATCGTTTTTAATGATACCATGGAAACCTCCAGCTTCTCTTCGAAAACGAAATCCTGTTTCTGAAATATTTCTTAATCGTTTTCGTACTTTTACTATATGTCATCCATAAGCAAATTGCAACTGGTTTTTGGCAATTCGTCGCTTTTTACACTTTTTTGCAGTAGTTTTTGTGCATTTTTACATTAAATATTAGACCAATTATCTGTAATCTCAGTACTTTGTATCTAATTCTTATACGTTTTCGTAAAATATTTTAATTATTCATCAGAAAATAGCTATTGTCGCTTTCATCCATAAAAGTATATTTTTTTTGTCTAATCTGCTATATTTGCCTGTTTTTCAATGTTTTGTATTGATTTTTATTCTTTCTGAATATATACTTTTTATTAAAGGATGAAAACTTAATCGTTTTCGAAATCGTTACTTATCAATATTTATGTATATGGAGGATTTTATTATGAAATTCGGTTATTTCGATGACACCAACAAAGAATATGTCATCACATCTCCAAAAACACCACTGCCATGGATCAACTACCTTGGTTCCGAGAACTTCTTTTCCCTGATCTCAAACACCTGCGGCGGTTACAGTTTCTACAAAGATGCAAAGTTACTCCGCCTGACCAGATACCGTTATAATAATGTACCGCTCGATTCCAATGGACATTACTACTATGTTAAAGATGGTGACACGATCTGGAATCCGGGCTGGATGCCTTCCAAAACAGAACTGGATGCTTACAGCTGCCGTCACGGTATGGGTTATTCCGTATTTAAAGGAACCAAAAATAAACTGACCGCAGAGCTTACCTCTTTTGTTCCGGTCGGTGAGACATGTGAAGTTGGAAAACTCTCCCTTACCAATGAGAGCAATGAAATCCGCAATTTTTCTGTTTTCTCATATGTAGAGTTCTGCCTGTGGAACGCAATGGACGATATGACCAACTTCCAGCGTAACTTCTCCACCGGTGAGGTTGAGATCCACGGTTCTGCTCTTTATCATAAGACCGAATACAGAGAGCGCAGAAATCATTACGCTGTTTACGCTGTCAACGCTCCGATCGCCGGTTTTGATACAGACCGTGACTCGTTCTTAGGCGCTTACGGTGAAAACTCTGCTCCGGAAGTTGTTGTAAACGGAACTTCAAAGAATTCTGTTGCAAGCGGCTGGGCACCGATCGGTTCCCATCACCTTGAAGTTTCCCTTGCTCCGGGCGAGACAAAGACCTTCGTTTTCGTACTTGGTTATGTTGAAAATCCGGTAGAGGAAAAATGGGTTGGACGTGCTGAGGATGGAGTCATCAACCGCAAACGTGCCGATGAACTTCTCTCCCGTTTTGATACCGCAGAAAAAGCAGACGCGGCACTCGCCAAATTAAAAGATTACTGGAACGAACTGCTGTCCCATTTTACCATTTCTTCCAGTGAGGAGAAATTAGACCGTATGGTAAACATCTGGCACCAGTATCAGTGTATGGTTACCTTTAACATGAGCCGTTCCGCATCTTACTTTGAGTCCGGTATCGGCCGTGGCATGGGATTCCGTGATTCCTGTCAGGATCTGCTCGGTTTCGTACATCTGATCCCTGACCGTGCGAGAGAGCGTATCTTAGATATCGCAGCTACCCAGTTCGAGGACGGAAGTGCTTATCATCAGTATCAGCCGCTCACCAAAAAAGGCAACTCTGACATCGGAAGCGGCTTTAACGATGATCCGTTATGGCTGATCGCCGGAACTGCAGCTTATATCAAAGAGACCGGCGATTACTCAATTCTCGACGAGATGACACCATATGACAGCGATGCTTCCAAAGCAACCACTTTCATGGAGCATTTGCGCCGTTCCTTCCATTATACAATGGAACATCTGGGACCGCACAATTTACCGCTGATCGGACGTGCCGACTGGAACGACTGTCTCAACTTAAACTGCTTCTCGACTGAGCCGGGTGAATCTTTCCAGACTTTTGGTCCTTCCGAAGGCCCGAATGCTGAATCCGTATTTATCGCAGGTATGTTTGTCCGCTACGGAAAAGATTATGCAGCAATCTGCCGCCATCAGGGCATGACGGAGGAAGCAGAACTTGCAGAGAAAGCAATCGCAGAGATGGAAAAAACCGTTATGGATGCCGGCTGGGATGGCGAATGGTATCTGCGTGCTTACGATCATTACAAAAATAAGATCGGTTCAAAAGAATGCGAAGATGGCAAGATCTTTATTGAGCCACAGGGCTTCTGTGTTATGGCTGAGATTGGTTTAGAGGAAGGCTGCTGCTTAAAGGCAATGGAATCCGTCGAAAAATATCTCGACACGAAATACGGTATCGTACTGTTACAGCCGCCTTACCACAGATATCATGTGGAACTTGGTGAGATTTCTTCTTATCCACCAGGATACAAAGAAAACGCAGGTATCTTCTGTCACAACAACCCATGGATCTCTATCGCGGAGACTGTAATTGGCAGAGGCAACCGTGCCTGGCAGGTATATACAAGAACCTGTCCTGCATACATTGAGGATATCAGCGAGATCCACCGCACAGAGCCTTATGTATACTCCCAGATGATTGCCGGAAAAGACGCCCCGAACTTCGGTGAGGCAAAGAACAGCTGGCTGACAGGAACCGCCGCATGGACCTTCCTCAATGTTTCCCAGTTTATCCTTGGTATCCGCCCGGATTATGATGGTCTGACTGTTGATCCTTGTATTCCATCCAAATTAGATGGTTTTACCGCCAAACGTGATTTCCGCGGTGTCAGCTACCATATCACCGTAAAGAATCCAAATCATGTGGAAAAAGGTGTGCTTTCCATGATCGTGGATGGACAGCCGGTAGAGGGAACTACGATTCCATTCTCGGCTGAGAAGAAAGATGTAAATGTAGAAGTAACGATGGGCTAACCTCCCTGCCTGTCTTTACCTGACAAAAGAAGCCTTCTTTTTATGAAGGCTTCTTTTGTATCCCAAACTAAAATGTTTCATTTTTTCTGTATTTGCGTGGTGATATACCTTTTATCTTTCGAAACGAATCCCCAAAATAGTTACTGTCATTAAATCCACATTCAAAAGCAATATCTGTGATAGATTTATTCGTTTCCAGCAGCAGCCTGCATGCATTCTGTATCCGGAGATTAATAATATATTCTTTAAACCCGAACCCCGTCGCTGTCTTAAATCTCTTAGACAAAAATGACTTATTCATGTCAAATTTATCCGCCACATCTTCCAGTAAAATATTTTCCGTATAATGTTCAAAAATATATGTTGCAACTTCCTGGATTTTTCGGTTATCAACATCAATCTCTTTTATAACATTGTCCTCATACTCCTTGCATCTTATGATAAACAGCAAAAGTTCAACAAGTCCTGCTTTTATAAATGCCGTTGATAATATGTCCGGCGTATCATTTTCAAACATTAACTTATCCAGCAGGGAATCCACATAGTTTCTGCGTTTTTCCGGTATATTGATTACCCCCGGAACCATACAGTTCTTAAGATATTCCGCTCCGATCTGTTCTTTGATCCAATCCGTAATCTCCTGCCGGAAACTGATAACAATCCTTTCATGAATTCCTTTCCCGGTATATACTGTCTTATGCAGACAGCCACCCGGAACGATTACAAGATCACCTTTTCCAAACTTATAGATATTGTGATCAATAAAGCTGGTGCACTCTCCACTGGAAAGATAAAAAATTTCATGAAATGGATGTACATGTGGCTCGCAGTTACTTTCAGATATCGTATTACTTCTTCTGATCTTCTTAATATCAAAATCTTTTGACATATCCTGAAACATATAATTCTCCATTTTTCTGTACTTTTATGTGTTTTTATCATTTTTTTCAAGGAATATACTGTTTTTTTGTCATATTATGAACCATATGAATACAACCTGTCAACATATTTTATAAATCCACAAGGAGCTCCTATGCCAAAACAAATATCTGAAAATAAACGAAATATGATTCTAAATGGAAACCTGTCCCAGGCAATCCTTATGCTCGCCGTTCCGGTCATGATCAATAGTTTTATCCAGTCGATGTATAATCTTACGGACACATTCTGGCTTGGACGGATCGGAACAGAAAACCAGTCTGCCATAACGCTCGTATCACCATTTCAAAATATCCTTAACAGTTTTGGCAGCGGCATAACAACCGCAGGTGCAATTCTTATATCGCAATACCTTGGTGCCAGAAAAGATGAACAGGCAAACAAAATGGCAAATCATATCTGTATTACATCCCTTGGTTTCTCCCTCATCTGTGCATTACTGTGCTGGCTGATATCCCCGGCATTAGTCACCTGGCTCGGTGCCAGGGGAGTGGTCTATGAGTACGGTCTTACTTATTTAAGAATTGTGGTCCTTGATATGCCATTTCTGTTCATGATCAATTTATTCACAGCCGTGAAACAGGCGCAGGGGGACACTGTAAAACCCATGCTTCTCAATCTGCTTGGTATCATGATCAATCTGATATTAGATCCTCTTTTCCTCATTGTGTTCCACTTTGGAATCGGAGGCGCAGCATTTGCCACGCTTATAGCAAAAATCCCCTGCGCTCTCATTGGACTGATCCTTCTTACAAAATCAAATCAGCTCATACGGATTTCTTTTAAAAATTTTGTCTTTGACCAAAAAATGATACGCGCCATTATCAAAATTGGTCTGCCAACTGCGATTGGCGGCAGCACCATGCAGCTAGGTACGCTGATCATGACCAGAAATGTAAATGTTTATGGTTATATTGCAACCAGCGCCTATGGTATTGGCAACAAAATCAACAGCCTTATCACAATGCCAGCCAGTGGTGTCGGTTCCGCCGTTTCTACTATAGTTGGACAAAATATGGGAGCCGGAAACACAGAGCGGGCGAAGAAAACCTTCCATTATTCATTAAAAATGTGTACCTTATTTTTACTTATTCTGGGATTCATTTTTTCAAGACGCCCTGTTTCCCAGACTATGGTATCATTCTTTTCAACAGATGCCAAAGTCATCCCTCTGGCTGCAGACTATTTATCCATTATTGCATTCTGGTGCTTTACAAACGCTTTTTATAATGTATCACAGGGATTGTTCCAGGGATGTGGGCATACACTGATCACAATGCTCGTAGATGCTTCCCGGATATGGCTATTCCGTCTGTTGTCTCTTTGGATATGCGCAAATGTATTTCATATGGGAGTGGCATCCGTCTGGTATTCCGTTGTAATCAGTAATGGAACCTCTGCCATAATCCTGTATCTGCTATACTGGACCGGAATATGGAAAAAAGGATATGCAGACCCTCTCTAGAGCCTTTCATATCCTTTTCTCTTTCACTTTAATCTTCTATTTCCAGTCAACAAAATTTGTTGCAAATTAATTTGCTGTCACAAGTCCGTTCTCACAATCCAATTCTACATATGCACTGGATTTTAAGACATCAAGCGCATGTTTTGCACCGATCAGGACAGGAATATCAAGGCTTAATCCTGCAATCGCCGCATGGCAGTTTTCGCCGGATGCTTCCACGATCAGTCCGGATGCCTCACGCATCTGTGTCATCATGGCATTGCTGGTATCTTTTGCAACAATGATATCTCCGACTTTAAAGTTTTTTAAATCCTCATCGCTGTGACATACACAGAGGTTTGCAGAAATCTTCTGTGTTCCGATTCCTTGTCCCTCCACTAAGATATGTCCTGCCACCTGCACCTTGATCAGGTTGGTCGTACCGGATACACCAAGAGGAACTCCTGCGGTTAAGACAACAACATCGCCCTTTGAAATGATTCCTGCTGCTTCTGCTGCATCGACTGCATAGTCAAACAGCTCTTCTGCCTGTGTCTTTTCCTCGATCATAAGCGGGATCACACCCCAGGATAATGCAAGCTGACGGTAAATCTTTTCTGTCAGACATCCTCCGATAATCGGACAGTTTGGACGATATTTGGAAACCATGCGGGCGGTACGTCCTGATTTTGTTACCGTAATGATTGCTGCCGCATTCAAATCTCCTGCCATTGTACATGTCGCATGGGAGATTGCATTGGTCACATCCGGGTTGCTCATGGTTTTGCGCATTTTAAAACGCTGTAAGTAATTGATATCCTGTTCCGTACGGACTGCAATACGCACCATAGTCTTTAAAGCCTCGATCGGATACATACCTGCAGCTGTCTCTCCGGAGAGCATGATCGCACTGGTTCCGTCGTAGATTGCATTTGCAACGTCAGTTGCCTCTGCTCTGGTCGGACGCGGATGTTTCATCATGGAATCAAGCATCTGAGTCGCTGTGATAACCTTCTTGCCTGCATCGTATACTTTTTTAATTATCATCTTCTGGATCACCGGTACATCCTCTAACGGGATCTCAACACCCATATCACCACGCGCTACCATGATTCCATCGGAAACACGGATAATATCGTCAATATTCTGTACACCCTGCATATTTTCAATTTTTGCAATGATATTGATATCCTCGCCGCCTTTTTCTGCAAGGATCTTGCGGATTGCAAGCACATCATCTGCGGTACGGACAAAAGATGCAGCAATAAAATCATAATCATGCTCTACCGCAAATACGATATCACCATAATCTTTTTCGCTGATATATGGCATGGACAATTCTACATTTGGAACGTTCACGCCTTTTCTGTTGGAAATCACACCGCCATTTAACACCTGGCAGATGATATCTTTTGGCTTATTGCCATCTTTATCTGCCTTTGCGCCAGATGTCACCTTGATTTCTTTTACTTCCATTCCGATCAGACCATCATCGATCAGAATGCGATCTCCCGGTTTTACATCCTCCGGCAGGTTTTTATAAGTAATGGAAACACGTTTTGCATCTCCCATAATCTCATCGGTTGTCAGGGTAAAAGTCTGTCCATCCTTAAGTTCGACTTTTCCGTCCGTAAAATCTCTCAGGCGGATCTCCGGTCCTTTTGTGTCAAGCAGTGCTGCGACTGGACGCTTTAATTCCTTACGAAGTTTCTGTAACATCTGAAGGCGTCCTAACTGCTCCTCATGGTCACCATGGGAAAAATTAAAACGGGCAACGTTCATTCCCTCTTCGATCAGGCGTTTTAATACACCTTCCTTATCTGTTGAAGGTCCTAAAGTACAAACAATTTTTGTTTTTCTAAACATCTTTTTTCCTCGTAAAAAAATTTATTTTCGGCAATCGATTCAGTCTTATTATTACCATAAAAATGGCAGTTTATTTCGTGATCATCGTACCCGGTCCACCGCTCACATAGGTGCCGTCTTTGTTCAGCTTTGTAATAAGTACGGAACGGATTGCGGAATCTCCAATAAAATCAATGGCCGCCTGAATCTTTGGCAGCATGTCATCCTCTCCGAACTGACCTTCTTCCATATACTGTTTTGCTTCTGCAACAGTCATGGTCGAAAGAGGTTTCTCATTCTCTGTGCCGTAATTCAGACATACATTGTCCACACTTGTTAAAATGACTAACATGTCAGCATCTAAAAGTTCTGCTAATTTTCCTGCTGCAAGGTCTTTTTCAATGACTGCACTCGCACCTTTTAAATTATTGTCCTGTGCAAGTACCGGAATACCGCCACCTCCGCAGGCAACAACAACCTGATCTGCATCCGATAATGCACGGATCGCATCGATTTCAACGATATCCATTGGCTTCGGTGCTGCAACGATACGGCGGAATCCTCCTTCTACTGCTGTGACATGATTTCCTTTTTTCTCCTCTGCCTCAGCTTCTTCTTCTGTCATCACACGTCCGATCACCTTACCTGGTTTGTAAAAAGCCTCATCATATGGATCGACAACAACCTGTGTCAGAACTGTGGAAACTGTCTTATAAATTCCCTTATTCAGCAGCTCGGCACGGATAGCATTCTGTAAATCGTAACCGATATATCCCTGACTCATTGCAGAACATACAGACATTGGCGTAGCGGTATACTCCGGATATAATCTGCAGAACTCATTCATTGCTGTATGGATCATACCAACCTGTGGCCCGTTACTGTGTGTAATGACTACCTGATAATCATCGCGGATAAAGTCAGCAACCGCTTTTGCAGTGCGTTTTGTTGCCTCTTTCTGCTCCGGTAACGTGGTACCAAGTGCTTCATGACCAAGTGCTATTACGATTTTTTTCTTTTTCATGGCTATCCTCCGATACTGACTCTTCGTCATAGTGATTATTTTAGCATGAACCTCATACAGGCGCAATCTGATAAGAGTTTGCTTCCTGTTAAGATTTTCTGCTTTTTGTAAATTTTTATAGTTTCAGCATACCATATTCTGACATATTTTTAAACAGGCTATTTTTCTTCCTGCGGCAGCACGAAAGAATCGATCAGCTTCCAGATCTCGTCACGCCCCTGCTTCGTCTCTGCAGAAAACGGAATGATCGTGGTTCCCGGCTGTACATTTAAGCCCTCGCGGATCGCTTTGACATTTTTCTGGATCTGGCTTCGTTTGATCTTATCGAGTTTGGTCGCAATAATGATCGGTGCAAATCCCTGATACACCATCCACTCATACATCATTCTGTCGTTTGCAGACGGATCGTGGCGGATATCGATCAAAAGAAAGACTGCCTTTAACTGCTTTGAAGTGTGAAGGTAATTCTCGATCATTTTTCCCCACTTTGCCTTCACTTCCTCGGATGCCTTTGCATAGCCGTATCCCGGAAGATCGACAAGGTACATGGCATCGTTGATATTGTAAAAGTTGATGGTCTGCGTTTTTCCAGGCTGTGCGGAAGTACGCGCCAGTGCTTTGCGGTTCATCAGCGCATTGATCAGAGATGATTTTCCAACGTTTGATTTTCCTGCAAAAGCCACCTCCGCATATGCGGTATCCGGCACCTTGCTGGTCACACCGCAGACAATTTCCAGGTTTACATTTTTTATTACCATGTTTTTCTCCTTTTTACAAATGCCACTTCCAGCACTTCCTGCATTTTTTCCACAAATACAAGTTCAAGACCTTTTTTGATTTCTGAGGAAATTTCCTCCACATCCTTCTCGTTTTTCTTCGGAATGCAGATCGTTTTGATTCCGGCATTCTTCGCTGCAAGGATCTTTTCTTTTAAGCCACCAATCGGGAGAACTCTGCCGCGCAGTGTGATCTCTCCTGTCATTGCGACATCCGCACGGACCGAAGTCTGTGTGATCGCAGAAAGCATTGCCGTCGCCATCGTGATACCTGCGGACGGTCCGTCTTTTGGCACTGCCCCCTCCGGGATATGGATATGAATGTCATTTTCCTGAAAAAACTTCTTTGGAATATGATATTCTTCCCCTACCGAACGGATATAACTTAAGCCTGCCTGTGCGGACTCTTTCATCACATCTCCGAGTTGTCCGGTAAGCTGTACTTCGCCTTTGCCCGGCATCACGTTGACCTCGATCTCCAACGTATCACCGCCGACGCTCGTCCATGCCAGACCGCGCACGATTCCGACCTCATCGTTCTCGTTTTTCTGATCAAACGTATATCTCTCTTTTCCAAGATATTTTTCTACATTCTGACCTGTAACTTTTACGCATTTGACTTCGGATTCGTATACTTCCCTTGCAGATTTTCTTGCAATTTCAGACAGCCTGCGCTCTAAATTACGCACACCTGCTTCCCTTGTATAACCGGAAATGATCTTTTGCAGCGCACGGTCACTGATCTTTAACTGTTCCGGCTTTAAACCGTTTTTCTCTTTTACTTTCGGCAGCAAATGCTCTTTTGCAATATGGAACTTCTCATTTTCCGTATAGCTGCTCACCTCGATCAGTTCCATACGGTCAAGCAGTGGACGCGGGATATCCTGTACAGAGTTCGCCGTCGCAATAAACAGTACCTCTGACAGATCAATCGGAACCTCGATATAGTGGTCGCGGAACTTACAGTTCTGCTCTGCGTCGAGCACCTCAAGCATGGCAGATGCAGTGTCGCCCTTATAATCGCTGCTCATTTTATCGATCTCATCAAGCAGCATCAGTGGGTTTTTCACGCCGGCACTGCGCAGACCATTGACAATACGTCCCGGCATCGCACCGACATAAGTTTTCCGGTGTCCACGGATCTCTGCCTCGTCACGGACGCCGCCTAAACTGATTCGAACATACTTTTTATCAAGTGCACGCGCCACGGAACGGGCAATGCTCGTCTTTCCGGTACCAGGCGGTCCGACTAAACATACGATCGGGCTCTCGCCCTTTTTCGTCAGATTACGCACAGCAAGGAACTCTAACATACGCTCTTTTACTTTTTCCAATCCGTAATGATCTTCATTTAAAATGCGCTCTGCATTTTTCAGATCCTTGTTATCTTTGGATGCCTTATTCCACGGCAGTTCTAACATGGTCTCGATATAACCGCGGCTGACTGCACTCTCCGAAGAACTTCCACTGATATTTTTAAAGCGTAAGATCTCTTTTTTGATCTTTTCTTTGACTTCTTTGTCTGCCTTTAACTTTTTCAACTGTTCTAAATAGGCATCCGCATCTGACTCCGTATTATCCTCGCCGAGTTCTTCCCGGATCAGCTTCATCTGTTCACGCAGGATATATTCCTTCTGGTTCTTATCCACACGTTTCTTTACTTTTGCCTGGAATTCATTTTTGATCGCAGTGATCTCAATTTCTTTTAAAAGAAGCGCCATCAAAACTTCATAGCGCTCCGTCAGTGAAACTGCCTCTAATATTTCCTGCTTCTGTTCATAATAAAAAGGAAGATTGTTGGCGATCAGATCCATGATCTTCGGCAGATTCTTTTCTTCCCTGACCTGTCTGCGCATTTCACCTCCGACACGCGGGTTGACAGTTACATATTTTTCAAATGTGTCCTGTACACTGCGCACCATAGCCGTTTTTGCCTCGTCCGACAATCCCTCATCAATTTCTTCACACCGCGTGAGTTCCACCTCTAAAAAGTCCGTTTGGGAAACAAAAGCGGACAATTGTGCCCGCTCTGTTCCTTCCACTAAAACTCTGACGATGTTGTTTTGTAATTTTATGACCTGCCTGACCTCTGCAATAATACCGATATGATATAAATCTTCGATGCCAGGCTCTTCCTGCTCCACATCACGCTGTGCAACAAGGAAGATCTTCTGTTCATCCATCATACTCTGTTCTACTGCATGGATCGACTTTTCACGGCTCACATCAAAATGTGCGATCATCCCCGGAAGGATGACCATTCCGCGAAGTGCCACCGCAGGCATTTTCATCGCTTTATTATCCAACCTGTTTTTCCTCTATCTTTTCAAGTTCACGTTCTTCGATCGCAAGCTGTTCATCCACCATCTCTTTTGTGATCTGGCACTGTGTAATAGATTCATCCGATGGAATGTGGTACATCAGATCTAATGTAACAGCCTCCATGATCGCACGAAGTCCACGCGCTCCTGTCTTGCGCTCTAACGCTTTATCTGCAATCGCCTCAAGTGCTTCTTTGTCAAAGTCAAGCGCTACACCGTCTAACTCAAACAGTTTCTGATACTGTTTGGTCAGCGCATTTTTCGGCTCCTGTAAAATGCGGATCAATGCGTCCCTGTCAAGCATATCCAAAGATACCGTTACCGGCACACGTCCGATAAACTCAGGGATCAACCCGAACTTTACAAAATCCTGTGGAAGTGCATGTTTTAACACATCACCGATATTGTAATCTCTCTTGTCACGGATATCTGCATTAAATCCGATCGTCTTCTGATCCATTCTGGTCTCAATGATCTTCTCAAGTCCGTCAAACGCACCGCCGCAGATAAATAAGATGTTGGTCGTGTCGATCTGGATCAGCTCCTGCTGCGGATGCTTTCTTCCACCCTGTGGCGGCACAGACGCAACAGTTCCCTCTAAGATTTTTAATAATGCCTGCTGTACACCCTCACCGGATACATCTCTGGTGATGGATACATTTTCAGATTTTTTGGAGATCTTGTCGATCTCGTCGATATAGATAATTCCGCGCTGTGCACGTTCAATGTTATAATCAGCCGCCTGGATGATCTTTAAAAGGATATTTTCAACATCCTCTCCAACATATCCGGCCTCCGTCAGTGTGGTCGCATCTGCGATTGCAAATGGAACGTTTAAGACTCTCGCTAATGTCTGTGCCAACAGTGTTTTTCCGGAACCGGTCGGTCCTAACATCAGAATGTTGCTCTTCTGAAGCTCTACACCGAGGTCATCTCCGGCCATGATTCTTTTATAATGGTTATAGACAGCCACAGACAGCACTTTTTTTGCCTGATCCTGTCCAATGACATAATCATCCAAAAATGCCTTTAACTCTTCCGGCTTTAACAGATTAATCTGCTCTTCCGGCTCTGCCACTTCACCTGCTGCCTCATCATTTTCTAATTCTTCATCGATAATTTCAGCACAGATATCCACGCACTCGTCACAGATATATGCACCGTTTGGTCCTGCAATCAGCTTGCGAACCTGATCCTGCGTCTTCCCGCAAAAGGAACAACGGAATTTATCGTCATTTCTTCCTGCCATAATTGCTGTTTCTCCGTATTCTATCGATTTGTGATGACATCATCAATCAGACCATATGCCTTTGCTTCTTCCGCAGACATATAATAATCACGCTCTGTATCTGCTGCGATCACATCATATGGTTTTCCGGTATTTGCAGCAAGGATCTCATTCAAACGTTTTTTCGTCTTTAAGATATTCTCTGCTGCAATCTGGATCTCTGTCGCCTGACCTTTTGCTCCGCCGGACGGCTGATGGATCATGATCTCTGCGTTCGGAAGCGCAAGTCTCTTTCCTTTGGTACCGCCGGAAAGTAAAAATGCTCCCATACTTGCTGCAAGTCCGATACAGATCGTGGATACATCACATTTGATGTACTGCATTGTATCATAAATTGCAAGTCCTGCTGTTACCATTCCACCCGGGGAATTGATATATAACTGGATATCTTTTCCAGGATCTTCTGACTCTAAGAAAAGTAACTGTGCTACGGTAAGACTTGCTGTTGTCTCATTCACTTCTTCTCCGAGGAAAATGATTCTGTCTTTTAATAAACGGGAGTAAATATCATAATTACGCTCTCCCCTGCTGGTCTGCTCAATGACGTAAGGTACTAAACTCATTTTGTTTTCCTCCAATCCATTTTGTTTATAAAAATTTAATTATTGCTTATATGCTTAAACAGACCGGCCCGAATGAGCCAGTCTGTTGTATGTTGTCCGCTTTCGACGAAGCCTCTCTTATTCTTCTGCGTTTTCTTCTGCGTTTTCTTCAGCTTCCGCTTCTTTTTCTTTCTTAGTCTTAGCTTTTGCTCTTTCTTTTACGTTCTCCATAACAAGATCAACTGCTTTTGTTACGGAAATATCTCTCTTCATGGATTCTTTCTCAGCGTCGCCCATGTATTCTTTGAGCTTGTCTGCTTCCATGCCATAAGCTTTTGCCATTTTCTCGATCTCAGCGTCGATCTCTTCCTCGCTTACTTCGATGTTCTCGTCTTTTGCGATCTGCTCTAATACAAGACTGCTCTTAATACGTGTCTCAGCTTCCGGACGAACCTGCTCTTCTAATTTGTCTAATGTAAGACCGGAGAACTGCATATACTGCTCCATGGAAAGTCCGCTCTGAGCAAGTCTCTGAGCAAATTCATTTACCATGTTCTCGCACTGGGTTTTGATCATTGCTTCCGGAATCTCCATTGTAGATTTGTCAATGATCTTCTGGATTGCCTCATCCTCTTTTGTGCGTTTTGCTTCGTCCTCTTTCTGAACCTCTAAGTGTTTCTTTAAGTCCTCTTTGTACTCTTCTAAAGTATTGAACTCAGATACATCCTGTGCGAACTCATCGTTTAACTCCGGAAGTTCTTTTGCTTTTACTTCGTGGATCTTAACTTTGAATAATGCAGGTTTTCCTGCTAAATCTGCTGCCTGATATTTCTCCGGGAATGTAACGTTTACGTCTACTTCATCTCCGGCATTCTTTCCTACTAACTGATCTTCGAATGTATCGATGAAAGAGTGGGAACCGATCTCAAGCGGATGATTCTCTCCTTTGCCGCCCTCAAATGCAACACCATCAACGAATCCTTCGAAATCGATCACTGCTGTATCTCCCTCAGCGATCGGTCTGTCTGTTACAGTAACAGTTCTGGAGTTCTTCTGTCTCTCTTTTTCAAGCTCTGCTGCAACTTCCTCATCAGATACTGTTGTATCGATCTTTGTTACCTGTACGCCTTTGTATTTGCCAAGTTTTACTTCCGGTCTTACAGCAACTTCTGCTGTGAAGATGAAAGGTTTGCCAGCTTCGATCTGTACCACTTCGATAGTCGGTCTTGAAACGACGTCCACACCGCTCTCTTCTACTGCCTGTGCGTAGTTCTCCTGGATCAGGGTATTTGCAGCATCCTCATAGAATACGCCTGCTCCGTACATTTTCTCGATCATCTTTCTCGGCACTTTACCTTTACGGAAACCTGGAACGCTGATCTTTCCTTTCTCTTTCATATATGCAGCCTGGATTGCATCCTCTACCTTCTCAGCTGCAACTTCGATCGTAAGTTTTGCCATGTTCTTTTCTAAATTTTCCACCTGTACACTCATTATTACTCATTTCCTCCTTCAAACTTTATATGAATACTTGATGTACTTTTTTCCGTTCATTTCATTCTATGTTCCTGTCGAGCACCCCCGTTTTTCAAGGGTTTCGCCTGTCTTTCGGAAAAAAGGGCGTACTACGACTATCACAGTCATTTTAGGATTATAACATATTGTGTGGGAAAATACCAGTTATTTTTTCAAAAAACCGCCGACTTCCGTCTTCTGCGGCAACCTTTCCAAGTTCTGCCGGATCGAGGTCATAATAGTACTTTCCGGTTGTAAGATCCACCGACAGGCAGTCAAGTGGAAATCCCTCCCTGCGGATTCCATCCGGGTGCGGGACCGACGTGATCAGAAATGGTTCGCTCGAGAACGTTTCATCCATCGACTCATAAATATGTTCCTCATCCATGATAAGACAGATGGCATTGCGGTAGTATGCATGCAGACCACCATACTCTGCAGCAAGTCCGCTGTAATATGCAAGCATTTCCGCGTCTGACAGATTTTTTCCATTCACCCTCCTGACATGAACGCCCGGCTGTTTATCTTCCGGGACATTTTCAAAATACAGACCTGTGTCACAGGAAAACACCGGAATCTGAAAAACATCGTAATAACACTTTGCCTTCTTCCTTGCATTTTCCAGCGGCGATCGCCATCCTCGTCTGCCTGTGGTACTGCCACATCAATATCCGATAACCCAACGATCTCTATCTGCAGCTGTTCTAAATTTTTCCGCATCAGACTTAATTTTGCAGGATTTCCAGTGCCGTAAAGCAGACGTTTCCCGATGCCCTGTTTTTTCCGCTCAAACAGTGTCGGTGTGATCGCCGGATAAGTCAGTTTTTCCGGCAGTTCGTCAAAGGTGCGTACCTCTGCCATCTCACTTTCCGGCATGGCTGACAGCTTTTTTACCTTTGCAAGAAAGACACGTCCATTTCCTTCTTCTTTGGTCTGCACCTCTCCCGCCCAATAGTCGCACAACGGCTCTATCTCAAAATCCACTGCCCCGGACTCCTCGTAAAGTTCACGCTTTGCCGCCATAAGCGGTGTCTCTCCCGGTTCAATCTTTCCGCCCTGTGTCTCCCATGTGGTGCGTTTTTTGTGTCTGCTCAACAAAATTTTGCCCTGATATTCAGATAAAACTACTACATATTTATAAGCAGGCAGGGTGCCGACCGGGTAAGTTTTTGTTATCATTTTTCTCTCCTTTGTTACCGACCTGTCACTCTGCTTTCTGTTCTTTCCCGGCAATGATAAGTTTTTTATCGACCAGCGTATCGCCTTCGTATACCAGCTTCAGCGAAAAATATTCCTCACACTCATCCAAAAGCCGCAGGAATATTTTGTCACCTTCCCACAGTTTCAGGTCTTTGATCTCCTTTTTCGGAACCCAGACAAGTTCTCCCTCGTCGCAGTCGGTTATCTCCCCGGTAAACTGGTCTGCCGTAAATAAATGCATATATTCGATACCCCACTCGTTAGAAATAAAGGTAATGACGCCCCGCGCGCGGTAGGATGTCAGGGTGAGACCTGTCTCTTCCTTTACCTCACGCATCATACATTCCTCCGGCATTTCCTCCGCCTCAAACTTGCCGCCGACGCCGATCCACTTGTCATGGTTCAGGTCGTTTTCCTTTTTTACCCGGTGCAGCATCAGGTAACAGTCATCTTTTTCGATATAACAAAGTGTGGTTAAAAACATCGCATCCTCCTGTAGAAATTTTCTGTTTCGTTTTTGCTGCCGTTCACACGTACTGTGTGAGCAGCAAATATTTTTTTACTCCTGCAGACCTGCAAACTGCGCCATATAAAGTTTATAATAAGCGCCCTTTTTCTCCATCAGCTCTGCCGGACTTCCTTGTTCTAAAATACCGCCCTTGTCGATCACAAAAATGCGGTCCGCATTCTGAATCGTGGAGAGTCTGTGTGCGATCACAAAACTGGTTCTGCCGGAAAGCAGCGCCTCGATTCCCTGCTGCACTAAAAGTTCTGTATGTGTATCAATGCTGGATGTTGCCTCATCTAAAATGAGGATTTTCGGCATGGAAATCATCGTTCTCGCAAATGCGATGAGCTGTCTTTGTCCGATGGATAGTCCTGCTCCATGTTCTTTTAATTCCGTGTCATAACCTTTTTCCATTTTCATAATGAAATCATGCGCATTGACTGCCTTTGCAGCCGCGATCATTTCTTCATCTGTCGCATCTAATTTCCCATATAAAATGTTGTCACGGACTGTTCCATGAAAGATAAAATTATCCTGCGTCATAACACCCATCTGACGCCTTAAGCTCTCAATGGAAACCTTTGTCAAGTCGTAACCATCCACTAAAATTTTGCCGTCTTCAATGTCATAAAAACGGCTGATCAGATTAACGATCGTTGTTTTTCCTGCTCCGGTCGGTCCTACCAGTGCGATCGTCTCACCCGGTTTTACAGAAAAACTGACATCGGAAAGTACCTTTGTTTCCGCCGGTGTTCCCTTATCATAAGTAAAACTTACATGTGAAAATTCAACACTTCCCTCTATATCCGGCAGTTCCGTCACATCCTTTGCGTCCACAATGTCAGCGTCGGTATCTAAGATATCAAAAATACGCTCTGCCGCCGTAAGATTTGTGACAAGATTGTTATAAAAATTGCTCAAGTTCATGATCGGGTTCCAGAACATATTGATATAAGTTCCGAATGCAACCAGAAGTCCGACCGATACTTTTTCAAATCCCAGAAAACGGATGCCGACCAGATAAAGCATCATCGCACCAAATCCCCAGCAGAAATCAATGACCGGGCCAAACATGTCAGCATAAGTTACCGCATCCACAAATGATCTCTGATGTTCGTCCGTCAGTCCTTCAAAAATCTCCTGTGTCTCATCTTCTGCCGCAAAACTCTGAACCACATTCATTCCGGCAATATCCTCATGCACATAAGCATTTAAGTTTGATGCCTTTTTCCGGAATATCTGCCAGCGTTTGTGGGATGCCGTCTGTACAAACCAGATCCCCGCGATCATAAGCGGGATCGTAGAGAGTGATGCAAGCGCAAGCCGCCAGTCTTTTACCAGCATGATCACGACAACCCCGACTACCGTCACAAATTCCGGCACCATCGTCGTGACCACATTGACCAGCACATCTTTTAAAGAATTGACATCCCCGATGATACGCGCAAGGATTTTTCCGGTCGGTCTGCTGTCAAAAAATGAAAACGACAGCGTCTGGATGTGCTCATAGAGATCCTGGCGGATCTGAAGCAAAATTTTGTTGGAGATCACCGCCATTGCATACATTCTGAGTTTTACCATCACAATAAAGATCAGGTTTAACACGAGTGCAAAAATTCCAAGCCCAATCAGCCCATGCAGATCGGACTGTGCAATATAGTGATCGATTGCTTCCTCGATCAAGAGCGGGTTTACCAGTGAGATCGCCACCGTAATTCCCATACATACTAACACGGCAATAATCGTGCCTTTATACGCAAGCAGATAGGAAAACAGCCGCCGCATGATTTTTTTCTTGTCGGTATTTTCCATAAATTCGTCTTCACGATACGAATTGACTGCCATTACATCGCCTCCCCTCCTAAGAACGTGCCATACTGCGCCATGTAAGTTTCATAATAAAGTCCGCGCTTTGCAAGCAGTTCCTGATGCGTTCCGCGCTCCGCAATCCCTCCGTCTTTCAGATAGATGATCTCATCTGCATGACAGACCGCAGAAATACGGTGCGCAATGATCACTTTCGTTGTATCTTTTAATTCATTTAATGTTTTCTGGATCTCATGTTCCGTCTCCATATCAAGCGCGGACGTGGAATCGTCTAAAATCAGAATCGGCGCCTTTTTTGCAATGGCACGCGCAATACTGATACGCTGCTTTTGTCCGCCGGAAAGTCCGACACCGCGCTCACCGATGACGGTCGCATACTGTTCATCCATTTTTTCAATGAAATCCTTTGCCTGTGCACAGTCTGCCGCTCTGCGGATCTCATCGAACGGCATTACCTTTCGCTGCCCCATCTTGATATTTTCCTCGATCGTGTCGGAAAACAGAAATACATCCTGCAATACAACAGAAATACTGCTGCGAAGCTGTTTTAAAGAAAGTTTCCGCACATCCGTGCCATCCACTTTTACAGCGCCGTCCGACACATCATAAAAACGCTGCAGCAGATTGACGATTGAGGATTTTCCTGAACCGGTCGCACCCATGATTCCGATGGTTTTTCCTGCCGGAACCGTAAAGTTAATATCAGAAAGGATATTTTTTCCCTCAATGGAAAATGAAACATGTTCGAAAGAAATGCCCCCTTTCACCTGTTCTAACACGACAGGCTGTTCCTCATCTTTGATCATCGCCGTCTCCCCGTAAATCTTCTTGATCTTCTTATAAGAAGCAACGGCAGAGGACAAATCATTCGTCAGCCAGCCGAGCATCTCCATCGGCCAGGTGCAGTTTCTGCTGTACTCTACAAATGCAACAAGTGCTCCAAGTGTCATATTTCCATGCATCACGGAAATACCACCCAGGATCGTCATTGCAACCGGCAGTGCTTTTCCCACAAACTGGAAATACGGATAGTATTTCACTAATACTTTAGACTGACTGATATTCAAGTCATAATAACGTTTATTGTGTGACAGGAACTTCTCAATTTCAAATTTCTCCCTGGCAAATGCCTTTACGGTACGCACACCTGCAAGATTTTCCTCCGCAACCGTGGTCAGCACCGCATTTTCCTCACTGATATCCTCGTAAATTTTATCCAGTTTCCGCTCCATGATGATCGCGATCGCACCGCAGGAAATCATCGTCACAAGCGGTATCAGCGCCAGTTTCCAGTTCAGATGAAACATACAGTAGAGCACCATGCTCACATGGATGACGACCTCGATCGTCAGCATGCCGACATATCCCATCGCATTCCAGATCTTGTCAACATCATCCTTGACTCTCGCCATCAGTTCTCCGGTGTTCGTATTGTCAAAATAATTCATCGACAATGTCTGAATGTGCCGGAACAGATCCTTACGGATCTGTGCGCCGATCTTAGAACTTAAGACGTCAAACGAAAACTCTTTGCAGTATCCAAAGATGCAGCGTCCGATCCCAACCGCAACGATTCCCACCAGAAGCCCGGTGAGCATTTCCATTTTCCCGCCGATGATGACCTCATCCACGATCCGCTGTGTGATCTGTGGATAAACCATATCCAGTCCGGTCGCTATAATCATGGAACATATTGCAAACAAATACCCATACCAGTAATTTCCGATATATGTATGTAACTTTTTCATAAATTCTTGTGATTCCTCCTTACTTTCCCCTCTTACACTCCCCGGTCTCTGACATATTTTTGTACCGTGACGCACCACTCTGACAGCCGCCTGCACGCTTCACAAGCAGCCCCCTTAGCACAAAAAATCCCGCGGTGTCATATCTCACCACGGGAAGTATGTCAAAAAACATTCTATTTACTTTTGCATGAATTTATGCCAGCGTAACAGAATTAACCGAGGTAATTGTATGATGATTATGCAGTTCATTGATTGTAACATTTGTTAATCTAATCATTACTTTTACCTCTCTTTCTTCAAAATTTTAGATTACTTTGCAAGTATACGCTTGAGGGGGTGGGTTGTCAAGGGGTAGGAAAAAATTATGCGGAATTTGAAAATCGCAACGATCTAATCTAAGTATTCTATCAGATCAGGATATTTTTCTTTATTTTCCCTTATGTAATTTCGCTTGAATGCAGCAAATTTTGATTCTCTTCGCAGCAATGACTTCACTTTTCTTAAAGCCAGTTTTTGCTGTGATGGTTCTTTCATTTCTTCCAATGAATCATAAAGTTTATTCATTTCGCGGTTTAATTCCTGAAACCTGAAATCACTTTTATACACCCTCATCCCTGTATTTTTCAGGTTAAATACTTCTGTTATTAATTTTGCCGTCAATACAGCCTGTCTATTTTTATCGTTTATTGCGTGTACATCAATCTCATTTTCCTGCAGCCGAAAACTAACCATCTCTTCTGGATCATCCTTACAGCAATCGATAATCCCCTCGTCATAAATACGCTGATTTTTCACATTATTACAGTGCCCACATGACCAGAAAAGATTATTCCAGTCAAATTTGCGTTTTGGATATTTTCCGTCCAAATGTGGCAATAAATGTTCCACCTGTGCATCCTGCAGTTCATTTAATTCACATATATAACATTTATTATGGAAATCTTCCTTCAACTGTTTTACGACATCCGGCATCGAATAACTTCCATTTGCTTTCTGTGATTCCAATGCCAATGATGCCGGAGCAGGAAAACTGCGTTCTACTTTTACCATTAAATATCCTCCCTGCTCCTTAACACTTCCTTTAATCTTTGATATTCTGTCGTAATATTAAGTGCAAGATAGTCTGGAATTTCATTTAAATACATCTCCAACTCTGATATTTCATCATAATCCTCATCTGTAAGTTTTTCTTTATTTACCAGTTCTTTATAACGATTGAATTTTTTCTGCAACAGCATTGACATTTCATTTGAATTAAAATAGCCTTCTACAATTCCAGCATATGGTACATCTGACAAACCATTTTCAACAAGAAGATTCTTTTCCAGATCATAAATTACTGCATTATCCACACTATTGATAATAAACGGTGAATGTGTCGACAAAATAAACTGGATATTCGGGAAAATTGATGTCAACAGGTCAAGGATTTTTCGCTGCAGCTCCAAATGAAGATGTGTTTCTATTTCATCGATCAAAACAATTCCCGCTACCGAAAAATCGAATTTTCTATCTGACTGGCTTTCCATACGAATGATCAGATCAACCACAATATCTAAAACTGCCGCATAACCACTAGAAAGCGTATTGAAATCAAACGAATCTCTGTCATTCATATGAATGGTAAACTGAAACGTCTCCTCATCAAATACTAACTCTACCGAATCATCATCAAAGATTCTTTTTAACAGATCGTCAAAATTTTTAAACCATGCTGCTATCTGCTCTGCTTTCTCCTTTTTCCACCCGTAACAGCCAAAGCCTGTGTCATTTTCAGATCAAGAAGATATTTTACAAAATCCTGGCGCGGCGTTTCTTCAATAGAATAATCTTTTTTCAGGGTAACCTTTTCTACATGCTGTGGAATCTGGGCTTTAAAGATGCGATCGGCTTTGTAGTAGGCGGTTACGAATTTGCCTTGGGAGAACAAAGACGAAGTATTCTCAGCTAATTCATTAAATTGTATTACCACACCTGTTTTCTGAAGTGAAATTTCCTTTTCATACACCAGAAGTCTTTTTGATGTTCCCTTCTCATCTTTTGAGCGCTGTTCTATCTTGTATAAGTTATTTTTGCCAAATCCTACATCAGCAGGATATAAGTTTTCACATTCTATAGTTTGTTCATTAAAATAATCCGGTCTTGTAATTAAATAAATATAACGAGCCAACGCATCCAACAGACTCGTCTTTCCACTCCCATTTTTTCCAGTAATGATCAAATGTTTCATATGATTCTCTGATAAAGGAATTTCAATATTTTTCAAATGACGCACATGATCTATTTTAATGTCGGTAATATAAATCTGATCCACTTTTCCCTCATTTCCGATTTTGCAAAATCCATTCTTTCCTAAACGGTTATATTAATTAACTTTATTATACACATTGATGGGCAATTTTCCATTTAATTTTTCGGCAATCCCATTTTACACTCACAAACTTCAAATTCCATTTTACTAAATGTATCAATGAACTGTTGTTTATAACTTTTCACTTTGTCAGCAGATACAAAAACCGTCAACTCCTTTTTCACTCTGGAACACCCTACATAAAATAATTTATACGCCAGCAAAATTTTCTTTATTTTATTAATGTTTGCATACTCACTTATATACTTAAATGTCCTTTCACTTTTAACGATTTTCCGATAATTAGCCTGATAACAATATTCATAATACCGATTTCCAGCAAATTGAGCATCTATTTCTTGTACACATTTTTTTACACTTCCATAAACATCCTTATTATGTCCTTCTCTCAATTCTCTTTCTGTGGCATTGCAAAGTGAAGTCAATGTACCTGTTCTGGATAATATAAACAAGCAATCCGGTCTCATAAGTCTGTTTGTCATTAAATTCGTATTATGAGAAGTCATAATAATCTGACATTTAGGATATTTTTTCTTGAGAAAATTCATCACATTTTCGGACATTTCATAATGATAAAATGCATCAAACTCATCCAGATATATAAAAGATGGAGTCCATGCTTTTGGAATCAATCTACGATACATATCAACTAATGCCAGTGTTCCACTTGAAGCAGTTTCATAAAAAGATACTAATTTTTCATGAGAAAAATACAATTCTCTTTGTCCATCCGGCAGTTTTTTTAATACCAGCTTACATATAATCCCCATACCATTCAGAAAATCTTCTAAATCTTTTAATCTGTCTGGTTCTTCTAAAGCTTCATAGAAACTATCCTTCACTCTCATAGGAGAATATGCCATAACATTACTTGCTGAAATATCTGTCATTCGTCTGACATAACTTCCCAACTTTAATAAAATAGAATCATTTTCCAACGCTACATTGCTAATCAACCATCTAAGAAACGGTAATACATGTTCCGGGATTTCATTTTCCATGCCTTCCGAACCCATAGACTGTATATATCGATCTATATTAGTGCTCTCAGCATTTATATAATTCAGGTTTTCAAAATTATATTTTTTTTGTTCAAAGTCACATTCAAAAATGAGCTGATCATCAATTATCAATTTTTCTTCTTTTAAATCCTGATCCGAAAATTTAACATACTGGTATACTAATTTCTGTTCTCCAAATTTAAATTCATAAGTAAATCTCGCAGAATCTTCTGTTGAATCAGCATTTTACTGATAATTCCATCTGTAATGCAATCCTGACTAAATTGATACCCTGAAATGCCCTGAAAATCTATTACTATTTCTTCTTTAAAGTTCTTATAATTTTTTAACATTCTTTCTGCTGTTTAAATTCTATTGTCTTACTTTTTCCACCTGTTCTTCGTATCAGCTCATCCTGTCCTATAATCTTAACAAGATTCGCTATCTGCTGTCCCATCACATCCCGATTGAGATAAAATATTGTGGTATATACATTCTCATTCAGGATAAGTTCTCTTAAAATATCTTTATCTGTTATATCAAGGGAATGTCCAAAAATATATACGTTATGCATTTTACATTTCTGATCTCGAACTGCTGATGCCTGTAAACGATGCATCATACGTTGTACATCATTCCCCACATATTCATTTGCCCGATTGATTATTCTCTCCTTTTCCTGTAAAAAATCATCATATTCTTCCCGAATTGTCTCCACCCAATCCTTATATTTACATCCAGTCTCTTTATAAATTCTCTGATAAAATTTCTTAAAAGCAATAAACTCCGTTTCCCGGTCTTTTCTTTCATCCGTAAGATACTCATCAATCCCAAGAACCATATTATTGTTTTCCACGGTATTAAAGAGTTTTGCCTTGCCATGGATATAATCAATGCTATTTTGTATCTGCTGTTTATCCAGATAAAGCCGTTCATATGTATTGGTATAATTAAAAGACAACACTTTACAATATTTTATCTGCTCCTCCCCGTCTGCCCCTTTAACATTTTCTTTTACAATTTCCTGTATATCCGGTAAAACACAATTACATTCCTCTTTTTCCACATAATCCGTCAGATAAATTTCTAATGCCCGAATCAATTTATTCAGATCATTGTATAACCGGTCTCTGATTTCTTTATAGGTAATGCTTTCACCTTTACCATGTGTCAATGCACTTGCAGTTCTCATAGCTGCCGTATATTTAGAATACTTTTTGTGCAAAAAAGGATTGGATAAATTCTGCATTTTCTCCGACAATTCACTTTTTTCCCCATCCTTAAAAAACATATCCTGATCAAGAGACTGAATTACTTTGCTTATCTCGTTTTCAAAGTCAATCCAATTTTCCTTCTGGTACATCGGATTCTGAAGAAAATATTCTATCCATATATTATCTTTTACGAGCTGTTCTAACTCTTTGCAAAGCTGCTGTTCGTTAAAAATAAGATGATCGATATATTTATACACAGTCTTTTCAGTATTCTTTAATTCTCCCTGCCGCAATATCTGCGGTGTATTGATAATATTTAAGAAACGCTCAACAAATCCAAGAAAATCATTATATCTTGTAGGCAGCTTATGAGCCAGATCAAATCCATTTCCAATCACAAGTATATTCATCGAATTATTCTCCAAAATATGTTAAAAGTTCAAGCTAAACTTTTTTATCTCTTATCTTTTTATTTTGATCCAACAGGATTCCAAACAGGTTAAATAAATCCTGATTGTTTCCATTATGAAAATACAGATTGTTCTGTCTTGACTCCATCAGAAGTATCCTGTAGTCATTGACGTAGAAAACACCTTTTCTTATCGTCTCTGCAAACAAAAATCATATTTTACCCTTCAATTCTTACATATCCTCGACAATCGATTCGTACTCCAGATCCGATTCTGTAAGTTCATTTTTTCTTCCAATATATTTTACATATGGACCATCCATTGACATATCTAATATTCCCAATTTATTTTTTTCTTCCAACAATACATAAAATGCGTAACACATTTTTTCTTTATATGGATCAGCATCTGATACCATATTAATTGCATTATTCATATAGGTTAATTCTTTTTTATCCGGATCAATATTAAATTTTTGTATATAGCGTATCTTTTCAAGTATATAGGAATTAATCGAAAATGGTTTCGCCTTTTCCTTATAAAATTCTTTGCTTTCTATGAGATTTTTCATTCTGGCTTCACCCTCTGCAAATAGTTCTTTTGCCTCGTTATAATCCATCACATAGTTTGCATGCCTTAAGTAATTTCTTGCAAGCGCATGTTGAATTTTATATGAATTGGGTCTGATACTTGCTGACATTTCCAAATAATTATAGGAAGCAACAAAATCGTTTACTTTCTGCTCATATAACCCCAGCTGCAGCCAGTAATAACTTATAGCTTCATATTCTTTTTTCACACTGAAATAAATTCTTTTGATATCATTTTTTTTCAGCTTCAATCTGTTTTCCAAAATATCTTCTTTCAAAAGACATTGAAATATAATATACCAAATATCATTTCTACGTTCCGAAACATATCTTGACACATATCTTAAAATATCAATAATCCTGTCACCCAATTCTTTTTTGTTACTTATCAGGATATATTTCTCGATAATGGCATTTCGCAACGACAAGCCATTCTCATCCATACGAACATAATCCACTATTTTTGCCATATTCCTAGTAACATCTTCATCCAACGAAATTCTTTTCCCATAACGTTCTGTAAATAATTCGCGTGGATAAATCTCAATATCTGCTGTATCAAATATTGCTAATTCGATCAATAATTGCTTTTCTAAATCCGAAAAACTTTTAAATGTGATATTTAATTTATTTTTGTTTCTCTTAAAAACATTGCCATATGTTAAACTTGCAATCAGATTAGCCATGCTTTTCTGCTTATAAATTTCATTAGGCTGCGCATCCTCTCTTAAAGATGCCATGTAAGACAAATGATTTTTTGCTTTTAATTTGTCTCTCACTATAATCGAATCATCTCTTGAAAATCCATCCTTCTGTTTATAATCGCAATAACAATTTCCCTCCAGATAATATTTACGCTTCTGATGATAATATGTCCTCGATGCAGTTAAAATAACAAGTTTCTTATCTCCTATATTTTTCGTAAATATCCTTTCAATTTCTTCATAATAGAAACTTGCATTGTCAATGATTATCGCAAATTTATTGTTTGCACTTGTATTTACATAATTAATAATGGAGGTCAGCGGTGTCTTGATATCGTGAGATACATTTGTAATCAGATCTGTCTTTAACCGCTCACTTTTCATATTCTTCTCGACTGCCGCATCAAGTCCGCTTCCGATAGAATTGACTTGTTCTGCAATCTTGCGTTGTTCTCCATGTATATCTTCGAAATCAATCTTGTAATCCAGCTCTCCTTCACTGATTTTCTCAATACCTTCTTTAATTTTCTGTCGTCCGACTGCCCAGTTAACAAGGATTACAAATCCTGCTGTCTGCACAATGAAAATCACGAATGACCAAAATGCACTTGGCCAGCCTGATGCCAGATATGCCACCCAATGTACTGCTGCATACGCAAGATATAAAACAATTATTTTTGCTATGTGTCTGGCATTTCGAATCAATAATTTCACAAACTCTACGACACTGTACAGAAAACTGTTCTTCCATGCAATTCCTGCTTTTATTCTTCTGGCCAGACTCAAAATACCAACGAGAAACATATTACATAGATCGGAA
>ERZ1106951.800-NODE-800-length-30457-cov-7.274028_pt1 | contig 30457 bp, 28 predicted proteins | sample MGYA00403676_ERZ1106951 | MGnify/ENA primary metagenome ERZ1106951 (study PRJEB35170, sample SAMEA104062398) | human gut metagenome | biome: human gut; feature: human-associated habitat; material: faeces | place: Denmark | collected 2012-04-23 ...
TGAGCAAAGAAGTTTCCTTCAAAAATCGTGACCGTTTCGTACAGCTTGGGATCGCTATCGCGGCGCTTCGAAAAATGCGTGGCTTATCTCAGGAGAAGTTGGCGGAAAGAGCCGGCGTCAGCCGCTCCCTTATCAGCACGATCGAAGCGCCGAACATGGCCCACGGGTTCTCTCTGGATGTATTCTTTGATATTGCCGATGCGTTGGAGGTCGATCCTGCCGATCTTATCAATGCCTCTGTATTCTCGGATCGGACCTTGAAATCAAAGTAAGCTCCCAAATGCGTCCCACGGTGGGACGCATTTTTCGACGATTTGTGTCTGCGCCCATGACGGTTCAATTTTCACTTTACCATATTGTGGGTTTATTCACAATATGATTTTCTCAAAATACCACATATAATTTCATTATTCGGCAGGAAATGTGGTGATGGCGATAGTCGATTACGGACCGTTGTGGGAAACCATGGAGCGGAATAATGTGACGCAGTATCAGCTTTTGCAGAGCGGCATTGATAACCATACGCTCGATTCTCTCAAGAAAAACAGGAACATCACGATGATTACACTGGAGAAGCTGTGCAGGATCATCGGCTGCACGCCGGATGATGTTGTATCGTTCAAATAACGGCTGTCGGCACTTGCGCCGGTGGCCGTTATTGTTTTAGGCCAATATGAAAAAAGCAGGGCAGGGACAGCGTCCCCGCCCTTGATAGTAGGCAGAATGTGGGTATACAGGAAGTCAGAGCTTGTGCTATAATGATGATGCGAGAATATGTTTTGCGGAGTGTGATTCGATGGATCGGGAAGAGCTGAGACAATTCGTATTGAGCAACTACAGCGCAGAGCCGGACCGCCCGTGGCTCAACCATCCCCGCTTTGAGGTGTTCCGTCACAGCAATAACCAAAAGTGGTTTGCCTTGGTAATGGACATACCAAAAAGCAAGCTCGGCTTGCCGAGCGCGGATATGATAGATGTCGTCAACCTCAAGTGCGATCCCATTCTGGTCGGATCGTTTCGGGGCGATGCCGGTATCTTTCCCGCGTATCACATGAGCAAGGCGAATTGGATCACGGTCGCTCTGGACGGCAGTGTGCCGGACGAAAAGCTCAAGGTGCTGCTGGATCTGAGTTACGAGCTGACGGCGACAAAGCCGAGAAAGTGATAAATGGGTACAAATATCAGCGCACCGGCGTGAAGTGAGATAAAAGCCGTTTTACTTTGCTGACATCTGCGTTGCAGCATCCGGCACAAAATATTTCCGCCACGGAAAACGGTCGCAGAACGTCCAGTGCTTTTCATAGAATGCGGAGAATCGTCCGATGACATAGCCGTTGACCAGCGCGCACAGGATCGTCCCCCACTTCACGCCCTCGAAGTGCCAAAGCCCAAAGGTAAGAAAGCTCATCGCCACGCCGATCAGACAGCTCACACAGTCATATCCGGTTTTGAACCGATTGATATTTGCGCCAAAACGGGCAGAGACCTCTTTCACAAAAAGCTCGTAGACCTCGGGTAAAATGTAGGTGTGGAACATGGCGGAAACACCAGCAGCGCAAAAAAGCATCCCCAGCACATAGTAGATCGCGCGCAACCAAACGCTGCCCGCCGGAAGCATGGCGCCAAGCAGCATGAAGGCGTCCAGTACAAAGCCGTAGACGACCGCCGTGACAAAGGAGAAGAGATACGACACGCGGAAGCGCCGCAGCAGCAGGCACATGGCGAGCAGCAACACCGCCTGCAAACAGTATTCCGCCATGCCGAAGGTGACGAAACTCCACGCAGGAGACAGCCAACGGTAAAGAAGGTATGCAGGCGCTACCACCATGGAAACGCCGAAGTCGGCCTTTTCCATCAGGACAACTCCCCATGCAACAAATACGATGCCGAGTACATAGGCAAGCTCCGTACTGAATGTTCTCTTCATTTTTGATCCCCCAAACAAAAAATGAGCTTTTTCCGTTTGGTATAGAAACGGAAAAAGCTCATTTGTATTGTACCACGCTTGTCAAGCGATACAGAGCTTCGGCGGCGCCATGTCTCGCAGCTTGGACAAACCTATTGGGGAAAAAGATTATGTAACGGCATGGCGGCAGAAATAGAAATTCCGATTTGCCGCGCCAAATAAAAAAGCCCCTTTTGGGGCCTATAACAGCAAAAAAAGATGAGCCTTGACTACCAACCGAAGCAGTCAAGGCTCATCCTTGGTTCTTGGTATCTAACATCAATTTAACCTCGCTTTCCTGAGTTGATGGGGTTAGCTGTTCATTGGACTCACCCTTTCTATATCTATAAGATAGCATAAGAAAGCAAAGAAATCAATGCAAGAAACAAACAACTTTTCTTTCAGAAATATGTCTATTGCAATGAAATATGGTGCAGACACGCAAGATTGGGTTGACGCCTCTGCATAATTGCTGTATCATAGGGTTGTTGAGGGCTTTCACAGCGTATGTGAAAGCCCTCAATCATTTGTGTAGTATACGGGACGACCGACCACAACAAAGCCTTCCTTTCCGGTAATAACCACGTTGTTGTAGCTGCTCGCACAATGCACGATCTGAATGCTGCCGTCCTTGTCCCAGCCTGCCACAATGCCGACGTGTTCATCATCCGGATAAAAGGCGAGGTCGCCGATCTGTGCGTCCTCCCAGCGGACTGGCGTACAGTAGCTATGCTGCATAGCTGCACCCCCGCCGTGGCCGATAACATAGCTGCCGTCTGTTGCGTTGTAAAAAGCCCAGTCTACCATGCCGGAACAGTCTAAACCGTATGGTCGGTAAGTGCCGGTGGTGGAGCTGCCGTCCGCTGTGACCTTGGCAAGTTGCCCCCAGCGGTCGTCCCAGCCGAACACAAGGCTTTTGCCGCCCCAGAAGTAGTTGACCTTTCCGGCGAGCGACAACGCCCGTTCCACCACGGCGCGGCGTTCTTTGGATAGATTTCTTGGCAGGGCGCGTCGCAGCATGGCGGCGTCGTATTGCAGGCTGTCGAGGTCATGGAGCAGTGCATCAAGGAGCGCAGGATCATCCAGCAGCTCGGCAAGAGCCTTTTTCTGGTACGCTGTGAAGCGATAGTCTGTACTCATTTCTTCCGCTGATTTTGCTGCGACGGCAAGGTGCAAAATGTGTTCTGTCCAGTCCTCACCATTCTCACCGCCGTCATGGTAGATCGTATCGACCTCGGACGTGATCTCGGTCATATCCCAAAAGACGGCCCTGAGCCTGTCTACACGATCAGCATCCATTGTAGCAACATCTACTCCGTTTTCTGCGCCTGCGGTCCTCACGGCAAAAACCGCTATGACCTCCCGCCAGCCTGGGAGTGCGCCGGTCAGGTCAATGCTGTCATAATCGCCATCTTGCAGCTCCGCCAAAGCAGAGCAAACCTCTTTGCCGACCTCTGCAACAGCGGCGTTGAGCGGGATCGTATCGGGAGACGGTTCGTTGGCAAAGAGAATGCCGAACGGCGATGCCATGAGCGCCGCAACGAGGACGATCCCGCTAAAGAGCACGAACGCAGTCACGGCGCCGCCTGCTGCGAGAAAGAACGAGGTCAAAGCCTTTGCGCCTGCTGTCGTCACAGCCGCACCGCGCCGCAGCCAGTCAAGAATTTTTGCACCGGTTCGTTGAATCAATGTTGTTGCGCGCTCCTGCCGTTTGCGCTGCATGGCAAGACGGCGGCCACGCTCGGACGCTGCTGCTTGTCGGCTGCTTTGCGATGATGCGGGCTTGGCTGATGCGCGAGCGGATCTTGACCTCGCACGATATTCTGCCCTTTGTCCATTTCCCGTAGAAACAAGTCCGCTGCCGCTGTACTCTGCCTGTATTTTTTTGCTCATCTCCTCCTTTGCCTGCTGCCGCCATGCGTCGGCAGGCTTTTTTGCGTTCCACGGCACCGTTTCGTCCGGTGCCGTGGTCGCTTGATTCGATGGATGGATAGATGGGTTATTATCAGAGAACTCTTGTTCGTTTCCGATTCGATTTTTCTTTCCGTGCAATAGAAGAGTGGTTGCTCCGCTGGCGAGCCGCGTTGCGCCCTCTTGCGTTAAAAGCTCGGCGCTCTGTTCGGCCTGCTCTGCGGCACGGCTCTCCGCGGTCTGCTCTTGCCGTTTCTTTCCGGCCAGCTCTTTCTTGAATTTGGCGGTAAGCTGGCGCTGTGATGCACGGTGCTTTTGTGTACGCCTGCTTTTCTTTTTTACCAGCTCGCGCCTGTAATCCCGCTTGTGTATATCTGACATGACAGGTCTCCTTTTTGAGTGTGAAAATGCGTCTCACGGTGAGATTTATTTCTTTGAAGCCTATTCCCGCAGCGCGGCGGCGATGCCCGCCATGATGTAATCGGCACATGGCAGCGCGACCGAATTGCCGAGCGCCCGATAACGGTGCATCGACGGGATCAGCTCACCGTTTTCACCGTACTTTGTCCAGTTGTCCGGCAGACCCATGAGCCGTTCGCTCTCAATTTCTGTTGGGAAACGGATGCAGCCGCCCGCCGGATCATCCGCGTACCAGAAGGCAAAGGGCGTGACGCCACTGGCTAATAGAGTGGGAAAAGGGTCTGCTGCCCGTCCAAAGCTGCCGCGGAACTGCGTGTGCTGCCCATGCTTGGCTGCTCCCCGCATCCGGTAGAGTTGAAAGGGCTGGAGGATGGGTACACGCCCCCCTGCTTCAATAACAGAGCCTCGATCTCTTTCGGCGGCGGGCAGCCCGCCCGCTGTGCAAGGGCGAGGAAGTGTGAGCATTGCGCGGGGCTTAAACAGTATTTGGTGAGCACACCGCCCTCCAAAATCGGCCACGAGGAAAATTCGCTGCCGCCGCGCCAATCGTCCGGGGCCTGCCCAATAGCGGGCATCCATAAGCCGCCAGGCGAGATCAGGACATCGCCCTCGCACCATTCCGGCACCTGCCCAGCTTCCAGAAGCAGGCATTGAAATCTCGGTGTCCTCGAACGCTCCGAGCACGGCTCTAAAATCCATCCCGTCATTTGATGTAAACGCTCCCATGACGTTTTCCCAAAGACAGATAACTGGAAGCTTACCTCCACTTGCATCCCTCATTTCGTGTATGATCCGAATTGCCTGAAAAAACAGGCTTGACTTCTCTCCGGCAAGCCCTGTGCGTGTGCCGCAGAGTGAAAGGTTTTGGCATGGGGAGCCAAAGGTCAGTACATGGACGGCGGGTATCTTCCCACCGTTCAGCTTTGTAATATCGCCTAAATGCAGCATATTGGGAAAATGCCGTCTGGTGATGGAGATAGGATATTTCTCGATCTCGCTCGCCCAAACCGGCAAAATGCCGTTGCGCTCGGCGGCATAGGGGAATACTCCGATCCCGTCAAAAAGGCTTCCTAACGTAAGCAAAAATCAGCCTCCTCTCGTCGAAAAAATGTGTCCCACCGTGGGACACATTTCGTCATATTTCTATTCATGATTCAAAACTTTTCATTCGGCGTCGTTGTCATCAGGCGGTACAGCTCCGTGTCCTTGGGGATCGTGTTGACGAATGGAACGAGTGCGCCGCCCATCCGCAAAAGGCCGTGACCGGCTTCCACATTGGTCACATAGCCCATCTGCGTATCCGACAGGCGCAGCAGCTTCCCCAGCTCCGCGCGGTCTGTCGCCGCCTGATTGAAAAGCAGCAGAAATTCGCTGTTTGCCAGCATGAGCCGCGCCGTCTCCGATTTCAGGCATTCTTCCACATTCTGTGTCGCGGCGGTCAGCGGCGCGCCGTATTTGCGCCAGCGCTTCCACGCACGGTACAGCACATCGGCAGAGTATTTGTACTTGAAATAGAGATAGCACTCGTCAATAAATACCCATGTGAATTTACCGCGCTTGCGGTTGGCGGCGACGCGATTCTGGATCGCCTCCAGCGTCACGACAAGCGCCGTGGGACGCAGCTGCTCACCCATCTCATAGAGGTCAAGGGCGATGATGCGGCTGTCCATATTGACGTTGCCGGCGTGCGCAAATACATTCAGACTGCCCTCTGTGATCAGCTCAGCCGCCAGCGCGATCTCCCGCGCTTCGGGATCGACCTGCCGCATGACTTCATTGCGCCAGTCCGTCAGGAGCGGTGCAGGCTGCTTGCCGCGGCTTTTAAGATAGGGACGGTAAACATTGGCCGTGCAGCGGTCAATGATGGACTTATGCGAGCCCGTGAGCGTTCCTGCGCCCATCTGCTGTTCCAAAATGCTGGTGATGACTTCTGCCTTGACTGCGATGGGATTCTCGTCGGCATCGTAGCCCTCGCCCAGCTCCAGCGGATTGATGTGATGCGGGCTGCGCGGGGAAATCTCGATGATTTCGCCGCCCAGCGCACGGACAAGATCGCCATACTCCCGCTCGGCGTCGATGATGATAATATCATCGTTGGTCGAGAGCGCGATGCTGGCAACGGTATTCTTCATGCCGACCGATTTGCCGCTGCCCGATACGCCGAGATAAAAAGCGTGGGGCGAGATCAACCGCTTGCGGTTGCAAATGAGGAGATTTTTGCTGACAGCGTTGACGCCATAACAGATGCCGCCTGCGTCCTGAATCTCCTGCGCGCGGAACGGCATGAGGACCGCTGTACTTTCGGTCGTCAGCGTCCGCAGCGCCTTGATCCGGCGCAGGCCGTAAGGCAGGACGGTATTCAGGCCATCCTCCTGCTGGTAGTAAAGCGTGGCGAAATGGCAGGAGTGCTCCCGCCCAATCGTGCGCAGCGTCTCCGTGTCGGCGTTGAGCTGTTCGAGCGTATCGGCAATATGAACGAGCGTCACGACGGCGAACATCATGCGCTGGTCGCGCACGGTGAGATCGTCCAAATACTCCTTGGCCTCTGCGCGCAGCTGCTCCAGCTCATAGGGGACGGACGCGGAAAAGTTGTTTTTATCGTTTTGCCGCTGCTGCCAGCGCGTAATGTCCGTCTCGATGCCGAGGATACGGCTCTGTACCTCGCGTACCGCCTCGTCCGTGGGGATTGGCAGAATGTCGATGGAGAGGACAAGGCTGCGCGAAATGGCGGAGAGGTCCGCGATCATATCGTCGCGGAGATAGCTGCCGAAATCCTTGAGGAACAGGACGCGGCCGAACTTGTCCCCCATCTCAAAATAGCTGTCGCGGAAACGCAGCCCATCCGGGCAGATCAGGTCGCGGAAATCCATGCCGCGCCGGAGTACAGACGCCTGTTCATACGAAAACAACTCCTCCTCGCCGGGGCGAAAGAAGTCATGCAGCAGCCGTAGGCGCTCCTGCATGGAGATCTCCCACGCGCCCGAGTCCAGCCGACCAAAGCTCTGTGTGAGGTTTGCATCCACGCGCCGGAAGTAGGCGCGGCTCTCCTCGATCTTGCGCTGCGGGATGGAGATGGTAACATACTTTTCCTGCACAAGATTATTCCCTGCGCCGACCTGATCCGTAAGTATCCTGTTATACTCTGTGCGGTAACGGTCCAGCGCGTCGCCGTGCGGCTTCATCAGCACCGTGCGCTCAAAATCCGCGTGGTTCATGCGGCGGTTGAAAATGGTGATCTTCGCCGCGGCGTCGGTCGGCAGGGCGTTCAATACACTTTGATAGGAGCGAAAAATGCTCTCCCGATCCTCGTCCGACGCGGCAGCATAGTTGACATCGGCAAAGCGCCACGACTTGCTGTGCCGTGTGCCGACCTGCCACACACCGCCCTCGTAGATGTGGTGAAGGGGGATCGACTGCTGCACGCTGCGCGGAATGGAAAACTTGACTTTCTCGCTGCGCTCGGCGGCGGCAAGCGTTTTAATCAAAATCGTCACGCTCCTTTCGACCCAATGCGGTATAGTAGAAATTCTCCGAGACAAAGCCGCGCCCGCGCGCACAGAGAATTTGTGACTTGACAAAGGCGCACACAAATTCTCCAAAGGTCATGCCGTTGTAGTGAAAAAAGCCTGCGACAGCAATAGGGGCTGCCGCAAGGATACATACCCAGCCGGCCATCTCCTTGCCGACAACAGGCGTCAGGGCAAGGTAGACAATGACAGCGACCATGACCGCGCCGAGTGAACAGATAAATTGGCGCAGCGACAGGCCAAAGAAGATGCTTTCCCTGTGGCTGCGTATCTCTTTTGGTATCTTGACTTCCATGGTGATAATCCTCCGATTTTTTGACAGGTTTTTGCAGGCATGAGATAATAATAGTAGAAAAAATTGCAAGGAGGCTTGACAGCTATGACGATCCCACAGCAGCTTTTGACTGCGTTCCTGATCCTCGTTTCACTCCCGCTCGTGCTGAAGCTCTTATGGAAAGTACGGCTTCTGCCATTTGTGCTTGGCCTTTCGCTCCCCTATCTCATGGGGCAGCAATGGGCCGCAGAGCACAAAGCGGTATACCTCGTGCTCCTGATCGGCGGCGCGTTGTTCGCGCTGGCGGTCTGGACGTACCGCATCGTGGATGCGGTACGCACGGAGCGATGGTACCGAAAGCGCCTTTTGGAACGGGCAACGCCGCTATATCACGAAGAAGAGAGAGACGGTTAACCGCCCCTCTCTTCTTTGCCGTCATAGCCCCAGCATCTCCTTCACGATCCGGTCCGCGCCCTTGACAAGCCCTGTAAGGATCAACATATTGAATACGAGCTGCCCAACATATTGCCACACCATTGTTACGGCCGGAAGTGTTGTATCTGCCGCCGGTGTGCTGCTGGAGAGGAAGGCAGAGTAGATCAGGCAGGAAAGCACGATCACCGCGCCCTCCATGCACACGCCGGTATAGGACTTCAAAAATGCCTTGCCCGCGGCGTTCGTTCCCTCGCCAGCAAAGGCAGCCAGCGGGATCGGCGCAAGCGCCGTATAAAGATAGAGCCGGAAAAAGCGCCCGTAGACAGTCAGGATCAAAATAAAGGACAAAACGGTAATAATCAGACTTCCCAGTACGGAAACAAGCCACAGTGGGATGGATTGCAAAATCGTCACATCCTCTATCGCCGTTACGATCTCGCCCGGCAGTGCAGACACCTCCGATACCGCGCCGCCCATACCGCCCACGACCGTACCAATGATGCCGCCGCAGATGTTGAATACAGCCAGCATCAGCTCCATGCCATGTCCTACGGCGACCTTTGCACACAGGAAGCGCACAAAATGCCGCAGGGCAAATTCGGGCCGCTGCATCTCACGGAACGACGCGGCAGATTGAAAGATGCCCATCGCAAAGAACAGCACGAGCAGTCCGTACCCGACACCTTGCAGCGCGGTATTGATCTGGACGATCAGCGCCCAGATGTCGCCGCCCTTGAAGCCCTCCGGCGAGGTCGTCAGCAGCGTCCAAATCTCGGCAAGTCTGCCGTTCCAGCCATCCAGCGCATTTTCCAGTGTTCGTATGATCCAGTTATCGCTGATAGAAAATCACCTCCATGCTTCGACAGGAAATGCGTCCCACGGTGGGACGCATTTCCTGCGTTTTCTTTTATCGCTCTTTTACTGTTTTGCAGGGTTGTCCGAAAAGCAAGCCCGCCTCACGGTCAAAGTCCGTATGCCGCGCCATAGAAAGCGCCTGCCGCTTTGAATAACCGGAATACAGACGGTGGTGGAGCTGGTCATTCGGCGTCTGCACATAGATCATGTAGCCGCGCGTGACCGTCTCACAGCTCAGAATACGGTTTTTCTTTCTCATACCACACCGATCGCCGACAGAATTTCCTTGGCAAAGGCGATCAGCAGCCCGCCGAGCAGGCAGAGAAAGCCCTGCGAGCGCTGGCTGGCATCGTGGCTCTGCACGCTCATACCGACCTGCACAATGCCCCAGCCAAGAATGATGACGCCGACGGCCTTAATGCAGGAAAAGATAAAATCGGACAGATTATTGACAATGGTGAGAGGATCGTCTGCGGCCAGCGCAGGGACGGTGCAAAGGGTAAGGCAAAGAATCAGCGCCGCGAAAAAACGGCGCTTTCTTTTGGGATTCATTTCCTTTTTCATAGGGATTCCTCCAATTCTAAAACTTCAATTTCATTCAAGGTCTCAAAGGTAAAGGGCAGATCGTCCACGGCATAGATGCAGGTCGCATGATAAACGTATGGTGCAGCGCCGCCATATTCCGTCTCGTGGATGTTTGGGTGGCGCATCAGTTCGTACTTCTCGTCAATGACTGGCTTTTCGCCGCGCACAAGGAGAATGGAGAGCCGGTTATCCAGCATCCGCACCTCGTCCGGCGTCATCAGCTCGCGGCCTATGAGCTGCGTACTCTTGCTGTATGAGCCGCTGCGTCCCTTGCTCTGGCTGACGCTCTGCGTCAGGATCGTCTCTTTTCCCAGCAGCTCCGATACATACTTGTGCGTGCTCTGTTCGTTCCCACCCAAATAGAGAAAGGCGTCCGCATTGCCAATGATGCCCTCCCAGCTATCCTTGAATAAGGCTTTGAGCTGAGAAATATTTTGCAGAATAATGGTCGCCATGAGGTTGCGACTCCGCATAGTCGCCTGCAAGCGTTCATAGCCGTCCGGCAGCGCAACATTGGCAAACTCATCGAACAGCAAGCGGACTGGGACCGGCAATCGTCCACCATGCACCTTGTCCGCACGGTAATAAAGCTCCTGAAACGCCTGCGTGTAGAGCATACCGACGAGAAAGTTGAGCGAGGTATCGTTGCTGTCGGGAATGACGCAGAAGATCGCCTGTTTACGCTCGCCGAGCTGTCCCAGCTCCAGTGTGTCGTGGCTGGTGATGCGCTGGACCTCCGGCAAGGTAAAGGCAGAGAGTCGAACGGCGGCGCTCACGAGGATGCTCATAGCCGTCTTGCCGGGAGCCTCCTTAAAAATGGAATACTGCCTCACAGCGATATGATTCGGCTCTTCCTCCCGCAGCGCCTCGAAAAGCAGGTCGAGGGGCGATTGGTACTCCTCATCGTCGTCATGCACGTCAGCGTAGTCGAGCATGGTGAGCACCATATCCATTGTCTGTTCTTCGGCAGGAGCCTCGTGCAGAAGATAGAGCATGAGTGCGCAGTCCAGCGCCGTTTCACTTTTCTCCCAAAATGGGTCGGATTGCGTAGCGTTCTTTGGCGTGGTGTTCTTGATGAAGTTATCCACCAGCCGGAACACATCCGCATCCTTTCGGATGTAATTGAACGGGTTGTATGCATCCGAGTGTGCGGGATCAATGAGGTCAAAAACGCGGACGATGTAGCCGCGCTTCAGAAGCAGCGGCGCGGTGGCACGCAAAATTTCCCCCTTTGGATCTGTGGCTATGTAGGATGTGTTAGCAAGCATAATGTTCGGTGCAATGACGCCGCGGCTCTTGCCCGCACCGCTGCCGCCGACCACGATCTGCAACAAATTCCGCTGATGCACACGCCCATCCAGTCCCATTTGGACATGCTTGGTGAGTATCACATTGTTATCGGGATGCTTGCGGTCTCGGTATTTACGGTCGAGGACGCCTGCGCTGCCCCATTTCGCGCCGCCGTGTTCTTCGCCGGGGCGCTTATGTTCCCGCTCCCCATAGTAGAGTGCGACAGCAGCGGCATAGAGCAGCAGCGCACGGGCAATGAATTTCAGCGTGCGGGGCGTCCAGTCAATGGCAAAGGGACGCTCCAGCACTTGACTGAAACGCCCCATCCATTGAAAGAGGTTCATACCGTCCTCATAGGCATAGGCGGCTATTGCCGCCAGCCATACCACCGCAGCGGACAGCGCCGCCCACATCGGTGCGACGCTGTGAAAATCAGTCTGTTTCGGTTTGATGATGGTCTCCTCCTATTGTAAGGTTTAGAAATACTGCGTGAGGATTCAATGTTCGTGAGGATTCAATGTTTTTATGTAGATAATTGTCGTGACTCATGTATAATATATGTATGCAGAATTTTCCCCATTAGCATGTAGCATTTCAGACATTATTACGGGAGAACCGGAACACCAAAATAGGAAAAGAGAGGTGTACACGATGTCAACGGATTACGATTTTTTCTTTGATGAATCATTTCACGATCGAAAGATAACAGCAAAGCAGTTTGCCCGAGAGAATTTCTTGGATTACTACATCGGCCTTTTTTGGGGAACAAGGAAAAGCAATATTCCTGCTGTTACAGAGGGCCTTGAAAAAATTGAACATACAGCAAAGAAACAGTTCACTATTCAGGGTGAGCTTAAAAGCACTATCATCAATGGAAAGCACTATACCTACGGATTGAAAAGCTTTAATTATTTGGATATTGATTTCTATAATTCCGTATTTGATTGTTGCCTTAGTCAAAAATTAAAGCTTCAAGTCAACTTCATAGGAAAAGGGGAGTTATTATGGCGGAGCGTTTTCCCATTCTCTGATTGGTATGATGCAAACGGCTTTCTCTACAAGAAATTTATTTACTCACTGGCAAAATTGATAAGGACATATCAGATTAGCGTTCATCCCTCATTGCAGGATTTTTATAATGGGGTAATTTCACAAGATGAGTTTGTAAGCTTGCTTACGGAAAAATTAAGGTCGATTTATCATGCGGGCAATGGAATAAAACGAAAAGCAAGAGAAATAAATGCTATTACACAAATTATTCACATTATTAGCAAACCGCAAATTCCCATTCGCAACCAGTATAGCGTAGATTGGACCTATCACGAATCTTTCGATGGCCTCTATAATCTGCTTAGAGATGACCTCCATATAAACTCCAACCGAGTCAATATCTTTATTGACAATGAAATCAATACTATCAAAGCCGCAAATGCAACACACCGATTCAAAAGCGTTGAAGAACTTGACTCAGCGAATAACATTTGCATTCGACTATCTGACTGGCTGGCAGGCTTTGTTGGTCGGTTGCTTTTTTCCATTGAGCATGATAGTGCAGCATTAGAGCCGAATGAGACTGAGCTTAAAAACACGGCACCAGCCGAATTTGCAAAACTCCGCTTACTAAGTGACCATTGGTTTGACTTGTCGAGAGATCAATTTGAGTGCTATCGCCGCGCACATAATGTGTTTATTGGAAAGCAAATGCATTATTGGACGTTAATGACTTGTGTTTCAATCGATGGAGTATCAAAGTTTTCTAATATGCTAAAATACTTTAACAGCTACGAATCTTATGAAGAATTTAAGAAAATTCCGGCGAAAACTCACTCAGAAAAATATAATCATGCAGTCTGTGTTGACCTTGAACATCACTATCGCCAGCTCGTATAGTTGTACTATGCCCTCTGTAAAAATGTCGAAATGCGTCCCATGGTGGGACGCATTTCGATGCTTCGGATATTAGTACCCTGTCTTGGGCAGCGTCATCGTCATCTTGGCGTACACCGTGGTGAGCCAGCGAGACACCGCCTGCACCCATTGGCCGTTGTAAAGACCGCCGACGTCCGCGCTGTTCACAAGGTTCGTACCGTTGGACAGACCGCCACAGACCGTTCCATAGAGCACGGGCGTTTCGACCTGTGCGAAGCCTGCCGGAACGGTGCCGAACACAAACATGATCTCGGTCACGCGCTCATTGGCGGCAAGGCCAATCACGGCAGGACGCATATCCAGCACATAGTTTTTCGTGGTGGAAAGGTTATCTGCCAATGTGCGATACGCTCCGGCACCGTTGACCTTGTAGACGATCTTATAGTTCTGCGCCTGATTGTAGGTGCCAGTGACGAGCCTGTTCACCGTGACCTGTGCAGGCAGCGTGTCGCGCCAGTAGAACGAATCGAGCGCAATGTTGGAGGTGTTGCCGATCTGCGAGAATGTGTAACGGATCGGCTGATCCGGCATGACCTCGGACGGGCCAGTTTTCTTGATGGCAACGCCGGTGTTCACGCTGGCGTTCGTCACCTCAAAGGTCACGATTTGCCCCTCATGATCAAGATAGGCGGTCATTACGGTCGGGTTTGCAGAATAGAACGCCGGAGAACGCACCTCGCGGATGGTATAGCGCGAGAGCGGGAGCAGCTTGGAGGTGGCTCTGCCGTTGCGGTCTGTCCGAATGGTGTCTACCACATTACCGGCTTTGTCGTAAACCTCGAATACCGCCCCCTCCAGCAGTGAACCGGCAGGCAGGCCGTTGGTGGGATTGTAGTCGGCAGACTTCTTGACGATCTGAATCTGACCGCGTATCGGCGTGTTGGTCCATTCAATTTCTGTCGTGGAGCCGTAGCGGAGATAGATCGTTTTCAGCTCAGGGTCGAGCACATAACCGTCCGCCGCTTTGATCTCACGGAGATAGTAGCGGCCATCAGCCAGTCCGTCGTCGGCGTAAATGTAGCCGTCCTGATCGGTCACATATTCTCCGATGGGATTATGATTACTGTCATACAACAGAAACACAGCGCCATAAATACCCTTGCCGGTATCCTTGTCTACCTTGTGCAGTAAGATCCTCGATGATTTATGGTTGGTAATTCCCAGCGTGGCGGTCTGGCCGTCCTTGACTTCGATGCGGTGTGATGCGGTATCCAACAGATAACCAGGTGCAACCTTCAGCTCTGTCACGGTGTACCAGCCGCTTTCAATCTCAGGGAGATAGATAACGCCATCGCTGTCCGTTGTGTAGGTGCCGACGATTTCGCCGTTTACCTTACGGACTTCAAACCTGACGCCAGAGATACGCTTACCACTGCTCTCATCACTCTTGATGATCTGCAAGCCACCTGCGGGAGTGTTATAAAAATACAAGGTCTGCGTATCGTTGGGATCAACCACGACGGTCTGTGTGCGGCTGTTCTCGTCGATGGTATAGCCCGGGATCGTCTCAACTTCTGTGACTACCACCGTGCCGGAAATACCGGAGAGGGCGATCTTGCCGTCCTTGTCCGTCCAGTACAGGCCGGTGGAGGAAAGCGTGCCGCTATCGGCATCCACATAGGAGCCATTGGCATAGACGATCTTAAACTGAACGCCCTCCAGCGGTGCCTTTGTCACAGAATCCTGCTTGACTACAATGAGGTTGCCCTTGGGCTGATTACGAAATTCCACCGTCACGACCTCGTTGGACTTGACCTTGACCGTCTGCGGGGTATCGTCGAGGATATAGCCATCCTTGGTGCGCGTCTCCTTGATGATGAGCGTGGTGTCGGGGATAATGTCAGTAATGGTGAAAGTGCCAGCGCTATCGGTGACGAACTTGCCGTTGGCGTTGCCGATGAGATTGCCGTCCGAATCCGTGACAAGGAACTCAACATCAGAGATGGGAGCATTTGTTACAGCGTCCACCTTTTTTACGAGCACGCCGCCCTTGGGTTGATTGCGAAACTCCAGCGTCATGACAGAGTTGCGCTTGATTTTAACGCTCTGCGGCGTATCGTCGAGAATGTAGCCATCTTTAGCGCGCACCTCTTTGGCAATGACCGTCATGCCAGGGGTCAGGCTATCAATACGGATGGTGCCGGCGCTATCGGTCACATATTTGCCGTTGGCGTTGCCGATCACGCTGCCATCCGAATCCGTGATAAGAAACTCTACGTCGGAAATGGGAACGCCGGTCACGGCGTCCTTTTTGACGATAAGCAGCGAGCCCATCTTATCATTTCCGAAGGTCACGGTGATAACGTCCTGATCCTTACCGGAGAGATAGACCGTTTCCGTGGCGTCGGTGATGACGTACCCGTCCGGCGCGGAGATCTCCTCACAGACGTAAGTGCCTGCCTTGAGGCCGGTTACAACGATGGTTCCATTGCTCGAAGTGCGGTACTCGCCGATAACCGTGCCGCCCGTACCGGAGGTGCCGCCGAGGAAGCGGATGCGGAACCATGCACCCTCCAACGGCTGACCGCTCTCGCTGTCCACCTTGCGGATGATGATGGCGGAAAGAGGCGTATTTTCAAAGGTCAGTACCTTGCTCTCGCCACCGGAAATGAAGCATTCCTGCGTGGCAGGCTCTTTAATGGAATAGCCATGCGGCGCTTCCAGCTCCGTCACCTTGTACCAGCCGTCCTTGACTTCGGGAAGGATGATCTTGCCGCTTTCATCGGTGTAATAAGTGCCAAGATCATTTAGCTCACCGCTATCGGTATGATTGCTGGCATACCAGATCTGGAACTTAGCACCCTTGACAGGATCGCCGGTCACACTGTCTACCTTGCGGATCTCCAGCGTCGGCTTGAGTGCATTGAAGAAAGTAACGGTGGAGGTTTCACCTGCCTTGAGCGCTACTTCCTGCGGGATGGGGCAGAGAATGACATAGCTGGGAACATTGGTCTCCGTCACCCGATAGGTGCCAACGGGGATAGAATCGAGGAAGATACGTCCGTGACTGTCGGTGGTGGCCGTGGTGGAGTAGCTGCCGTCGATCTGCTCGATGCGGTAGGTCACGCCCTCGATGGGTTCCCCATTGGCGATGTTCTTCTTGATGATCTCAAGACCCGGTTTTTCATAGTCAACGAAAGTAACTTCGCTCGTCTGGCCGGGGCGGAGCGCCACGGTCTGCTCCGTATTGGATAAGATATAAGGCTCAGGAACGGATCCTTCACGCACGACATAGACGCCGGCGGGAATGGCCGAGAGCGTCGCGGAACCATCCGTACCGGTCGTAACGGACGTGGAGAAACTGCCTGTGACTGACTTTACCGAGAACACCGTACCAGCGATAGGCTTGCCGCTCATGGCGTCGCGCTTGATAATCTTCATATCAGGCAGCGCGTAGTTCTCGGCAGTCACGGTGTACTGCTTGTCTCCATCGGTCGTGTCCACATAGACGCTGATGGGCGTGGAGTCTGCACAGTATCCAGCGGGCGCTTCGGTTTCCACGAAGGACCACAAGCCCTTGGTGACGTCCTTGACCTCAATGATGCCCCCGTTTTTGGTCACATCGCTGCCGACGATCTGGCCGTCACGGTAGATGTTGAATTTTGCACCGTCCAGCCCACGGGTCGTTCCGGCAGCCACCTTTCGCAAGGTAATGTCCGCATCTCCCGCGGGAGGAGTCGGCTCGTCACCGCCTTGCGGCGTATCCTTTACCACCAGCTCACGCGGGCCATAGTAGTTGAAAAATGACTGATTTTTGCGGTTGCTCGAAAGGGCAAATACCGCCCATTTTGCACTGTCGTTCTCTACGATGGATGCGACCATGCCCTGCGCGGCATATTCCTCGATCTGACGCTGAAATGCCGCGTCCTCCTGTGCCTTCTGCGCGAGCATCCAGTCGATGAGACCCAAGTACATTTCGTAGGTATCGGCGTTGGCGTAGCCGCCTGCATCGCCATCCCCGCCAGGTTCTCCCTTGTAGCTCTGATGGTCCCACACATAGGTTTGGACCGCCATAAAGAGCTGGCCTACATTGGATGCCTTGCTGTCGTTGATGTAGGTCATGAGCCACTTGACATTGGCAAGCGTCGCGGCGTCCATCTCACCAAGGCCGCTATTGGCAATGGCGGTCTTGAGCACGGTGTCGGCATCCGCATTGGTAGCCGAAGTGTAGGTATAAGAATCAAAGAATGACTGCGTGGCGTTGCGATAGCCGAGGCCGCTGTCGAGGCAGTAGAGCAGCTGTCCCGCCGCCATCGGTGGACGATAGCTGTACGGCGTGCCGTTGGCGAGCAGTCGGGTGCTCCAATAGGCTTGATCCTTTGTAATCGTGATGCCTTTGCCTGTGCCGGATGCGGCAAGGGTAGAGGTCGGCAGCAGACTTAAAATCGTTATCAATGTCAGAAGCAATGACAACAGGCGTTTCTTGATAGATCTCATAGAGTTCTCCTTTCCGATGAAGCGTAATAAAACAGAGCAGACCTTGCCGATCTGCTCTGTCCTGATAATAGTTGATGATTTACTTGTTTGTGGGGGTATCTACCCATGAGATGGAATATCCGTCATAGAGGAAAAGCTGCACGCAGTACCAGCAGGGATTTCCGTTATCGTTGACGCCCCTCGCCAATCCGATGCCAATTTCGGACAGCTTCGGATTGAGCATATTTTTATGGTGTGTCGTCGAGGCGTTCCAGTCTGCTACCGCTTGCTCAGCGAGCGTCTGTTCGGATAACGTCCAATCCGCAATACGATGGATATTTTCGGCCATGTAGGGACAATCCGTGATGGTATTGAACTTTTGACCATCCGGCCTTGTGTGCGAATAGGCCGTATGCGCGGCCATTTCATCGGCGCGGACCTGCGCCGCCTGCATGAGCTTGTCGTTGACACGCAGCGCGGCAACGCCATTTTCTTTGCGTAGGGCATTGGTCCGATCCACGATGTCCTGCTTCATGGCGTCTGCATCGTCGGCAGCTTCACCTTTTGCTGGGGCTTCGCCGGTGTAGGGCTTATCTGTCTCGATCTGGACGCTCCCATCCTCGGCGTTCCAATAGACGTTGAAGCCGACGGCCTTTCCGATGTCACGCAGCTTCATGTAGTTGTTGTCATGGATGGCGTAGGCTTCGATCCGGACCTCCTGCCCGTCCACAAAAATGTGGTTGGTGCTGTACTCGGCCAGAATGCCCGCGGCATAGGCACTGGTGCCGCCAAAGACGAGGGCGCCGACGACAAGGCCGGTGAGAAAATTTGCGTGTTTCATGGTGTCTGCCTCCTTTGATTTTGTTATGCTTTCAGTCTAAAGGAGACGGAAAAGTTCGTCAAATTTTCGCACGAGCCTGCACGCACCAGCGGTAATCCGGCTGATTCATCACGCAGGTGACGAGGGTGATGATATTCTCCGTGCTGTCATTCAGCACGCTCATATCATCCACGCTCACCTTATAGACGGCATAGACCTCATAAGTCCTCGTGCCGAGCTTGGTCGTCAGCTTGATGGTATCGCCATAGTCAAGCAGGTGAATGCGCCCGAAGTGATTATTGACGCCGCGATTGTGACCGGCGATGGCTACATTACCGTCCCAAATAGATGTGCTGGCAAAATGCCCCGCACCCTTGCGGAGCGCGTCCGCGTCCGTCCCCTGATACACCTTGACGGACAAATCAAGCGTGGGAATTTTCAGCGTCGCAAGATAGCCGCCGCTATAGTAGAGGTCACTTGTCACGGCGGTATAGCCGATGGGCTGATAGCTCCAACTCCCGCCTTCCGCTCCATTCGAGGGCAGGACGGTCACGCCGCCCGTGCCGCTGACCGTTCCCGCGGACGAGCTGCCCACAAGGTTCGGCGTCAGGCGCTCCTCAGTGTTCAGCGTGTAAGAAGTGGGAGAGCCAAAGGCAGGCGGGATATACGCCGCGTCCTTGCCGCGGTTCGTGTTGGCAGGCTCGTCCGTGGTGACATAGATGGTATCGTCCGAGGTGGGCCGTCCAAACAGTCCCGCGTCCGGCGCATCGAAGCTATACTCCAGCGCAGACGCAGATATGGAAAAAAATGTCAGCATACAGCAGACGGCGGCAAGTGATAGAATGTATTTTTTCATGCGGCGTAACCTCTCTTCTTGTTAATATAGCGCTGATAGCCTTTGTATCCAGCATAGCCCGCGCCGGAGAACACCAATACACCGAGCGCGGCGAGCAGCGGCGTTTTGTTCTCAAAATGCGTCTCACCGTGGGATGTAAAAATAGCAGTGTAGAGCACGGTGTCGCAGCTCGTCTTGGTAACATCGCCTTTGTATTCCACCGTTACGGCGTAGCCGGTGGCGGTCTTATAACTCGCCGTTCCGGTATAGCTTGCAGCCGCCGTATAACGCAAGGGTACTTCGTATCCGTCCATCGGATCGGTCGCAGCCTCCTGCCAGCTCACATTGGCAAGTGTCAGGGTGCGGCCATTTTCCTCCACCGTTTTCGGAATTAACGACACATCGGCGTCGGAGAGGTTGGGATAGGTGCGCTCTGCCGTCACCGTGCGGCTTCTGTTCTTGTAGCCGCTGGCTTCGACCTGAATGGTGGTGTAGTCCGCGGTCAGCGTGCCGGTATATCCATCCTCCGTAGTGACCTCCATGACCGGCTCAATTACCTTGATGATCTCACTCATGTCCTTGGTGCTGCTCTCCAGCGTAATGATCTCGATGTGCTCCTGCGTGTCCGTCTCCGTCTGGCCCGCTTTGAGCAGGTCAAGGAGCTCGTAGTGCCGTCCCTCGCGTTCAAAGTCGGCGGTGGGAATAGCGGCGGGATCGTCCTTTGTGCCAAGACAGTAGACCTTTTCCAGCCGGTATACGCCGCCGCTTTCGCTGCTGTGTACCTCAATGGGATAGACGGTCGGGATAGTGGGCGGCACGGTATCCTCTGCCGCCATGACGGGGACTGCTCCAAACGCCAGCACAAGCGCGAGCGCAAGGAGTGTGACTGTGCTTTTCTGTTTTCTCATGTAGGAAAATCCTCCTTCAAAATTTGTCCCATCGTGGGACGCGAATGGTAGAAATACTCATAAAATCAAAAAGCCGTCTTGCGACGGCTTTTGTGGTGTGTTCCCCTTGCTCACCGTATACGGCGGCGAAATGTGAGCGTCAAGGTCCGACCAGTCCGCAGACTGGTCGGCTCGCGGAAAATGCGCAAGCATTTTTCGGCCTTGACGCTTACGGGGCGACGGCGTATCCTCCGGCAAGGGAAACACACCGCTTTATCTTGTGTAGGCCGGACGGCCACGACGCTGCTCCTGCTGCTTGGGGTTGATGGTGCGGTCGATGCTGTCTCCAATGCTCTTTGCGGTCTGTCGCTGTTCCTCCAGATATGTACCGCGCATTGCGGGGTCGCATCCATCAAAGGACGCTGCCAGTTCGCTTGCATCGGGCAGCTTGCACGGCACACCGAAGCGTCGGCAGACCATGTAGCCGATGCTCTCAGCGTCGATCTGGTAGGATTCTCGGTTATACTGCGTGTTCCGTCCCTGATTGTGCATCCGTGCATGGACGCTCTCTACGGCGAGGGCTGCGAACACATCATGCGCGGGATGTTCGGTGTTGACGAGGATCGTCAGGGTGTTGGGATCGTAATAGGCGCTTTGCTCCAGCGTGTTATCTTCTTTGAGCGCAGCCCGCGCGCCCTGCATCAGCGGTTCCAGTGCGGCAATGAGCTTCGGGCTTCCCTCGGGAATGACCGCCTGCCCCTCCAACGGCCTGCCTGTGGTTTGGCTGATGTCGTAATAAACGCCCATAAAATAGCCGCGGGCATTTTTGTTGCGCGGCGGCACGAACACCTTTGCACCGTTCTGCATCGCCTCGTCCTGCACATAGCGTCCGACACTGTGCCAATAGTCGATCGAGCCGATCTTGCTGGCGTCGGGGAGCTGGATCAGGGTCAGCGCGACGTTGCCGGCACTGCATCGGATGTTGTCTGCCTGCAAGGTCAGATACTTCTGGTACAGTTCCGGCTCTGTGGTGACGACCTCAAATGCGGCGTCGCGCATCTGTGAGAGGTTTGTCCGTTCAGCCTGGCGGACTTCCCGCTGCTGCTCGCTCTGTGAGGTCGTTTTCTCAATAAGATCACGAATACTTATCATGGTGTAGTTCTCCTTTCTGCTTCATCGAATGTGTTCTTTGACCTTCATGCGGTCCGTGTTTCTTTCGGCGGAGAGCTGCCGCATGGCCTCCAGCTTCCCCAGCACAGAGGATCTGACATCATCCGTAGTCCTCTCCTGCGATGCTGTCGAGATACTCCCTCGCTCGTTCGAGGCTTTCTCGGACGGAGCGAGGGGGACTGCTTTTTTTGGCTCGTCCGCCTCCTTGACCGGCACGGGGTAGCCCAGCTCTTCCATAATACAGTTGAGATTTGCGGCATAGGTCTGCGTCGAAACGATGGTAATAAGGCCGCTGTCGTCCCCGCGCTTGCGGACCGGCAGATACAGCACACCGTACTGCTTTGCCGCCATCTTCCGGAAGCGCGAGAGGTCCTCCGCACGGATCTGAACGACTGCGGGAGGATTTGGGTCGCGGGCCAGCCGCGCGGCGCTGGCCTGCCCGATGACCTTATAATCCTGTTTGGACAGGGCAAGCAAGAGAGCGGCAACATTTTTGATTCCGCTCCCCGCCAGCTTGACCGCCGTTTCCGTTGCCTGCAAGCCTTCCTTGACTACCAGATCGGCAGCCTCTGCACTAACATCCATAAAGAATGCTCCTTTCTAAAATGTAAATGTGTTATCGTTCCTGCTGCTTGTGTTTTCTTTTTCCCGGTGCCTTTTCCGTCCTTTGTTCCCGATACTGCTGTGTCTGCGTCTGCAATCGCGGAATGTCCGTTTCGATGCTCTGGCAGAGGTTCAGGCTGCGCCGCGTCTGCCGCAGACGCTCATTCACGGCAGATAATTCCTGCGTCACATCCATGCCTCGCCGTTTCCATTCGTACAAGCCCTTGCGCCGCTCAGTCAGCGCGTCGATCTGCGCCTGCAAAGCGTCGTGGAGCATAGAGAGTTCCTGCACCGTCTCGATCCGGTTTTCGCGCAGAAATCGGAATTGCCGCTGGTAGCGGCGCAGCTTCGCCGCCTCCTGCCGGATCGTGAACGGCACGGGGCGGGACCGCTTCGGCGTCTTGCCGCGCAGGAGGTAAACATAGTAAAGGTAGAGCGCGTGAAAGCCCTTGACCCTTTTGCGCGGTGGCATCGGCGCGTGTACGCGATACTGCTTCACCTTGCGCGGTGGCTTGTCCGGCTGTAGGCGCTGCCGCTCGGCACGGGGAACGGCGAGCCGTGCGCGGATGGCGTCCTCGGTATAGTCCTCGCCTAAACTTTTTAGGCGCACATAGCGGCTGCTGCCACTTGGCTTGACAGCAAGGTATTTGCCTTGGGTCCTAACCTCATAGCCTTGTGCGCGGAGACGGGTGAGGAAGTCGGAAAAGCTGCGTGCCCGCAAAAGCGCGGCGTCCACATCGGCGCGGACCGTACCGCGCACGGTCGGGCGACTGTGCTTCTCTGCGTCCCATTCGGCGTAATGCCTGCCCTCGTGCTCCGGCTCGATGACGGATAAGCCGTGCTCGCGGCTGACCGCGTTGGATGTGCCGCGCAGCGTTCCAAAATAGCTTTTGAAGTCGCTGCGGTATTTGCTGCCATCCACCAGAGAGACGGAATTGAACACGATATGACAGTGCAGATGCTCGCGGTCGAGATGTGTGGCGACCACGGCCTCGTACCTTTCACCCAGCAGACGGCGGGCAAACTCCACGCCTGCCGCGTGTGCCTCCTGCGGTGTGACCTCGCCGGGGGCGTAGGAATGGATGATGTGGTAGCCGAGAATGCCGCCGCATTTGTCCCACCGGCGCTTGGTCGCCTGCATCTCTGCATAAGCGGTCTCCACCGTGCAGTTGATGCCGGTCCGCAAGCGGTCTGCATGGGGCGGCGCGGTTTTCCGCTCATTGCCGATGTAATGAAGCGCGGCGGCAAGGTCGGTTTTGTGCTCGTTCGCGGCATAGGCAAGGCAATGATCCAGCCGTCGCCGGATGGGGATGATCTTGTCGTAAGCCATTCACAGCGTCTCCTTGACGAGCCGCCACGCCCGACGGACCAGCGCCGCGGCCTCCTGAATATCCGCTTCGCTGGCGCTTTGCTGTGCGTTCGCCCAATATGCGATCTGGTTGACATTGTTGCCGATGGCGGACAGCTCGCGTAGTAGGGCGGTATAGGTGTCGGGCGGGCGTGGGCGGAGTTGGACGCCGGAAACAATGCTGCGGATAAACGGGTCGATCCCCATACCGGCAAGCTCCGCCTGCGCCCTCAAATGCCGGTATTCCTGCTCGTTCATCCACACGCTGATATGACGGTTCCGTGTTCGCATAGCGGCTCCTTTCAGTTTGTTCTAAATTGCGTCTCACGGTGGGACGCAATTCCCGCGCTCACCTGACACGGCCTGTCCGCGTAGGCCTCTCCAGCCTCCGCGCCAGCCGTTTCTCACGCGATGCCCAATACTCCGGCTGGCAGGCTTGAAGCACACGGTCAATGGCACGTTCAAATGCAGCGGCGTCTTTGATCCGATCCGCAGGCGGCGTCCACAGCTTCTTGTCCATCAGCTCACGCAGCACCACTTGCTCACAGCAGTCCTCTTCAAACCATAAATAGCCGCCCTCGCGGAACCCGCATTTCCTTGCCTCCGGAGAGAGCAGCATGGCTGCCTCGCGCGTCACTCTCGCTCCGCCATGGCTCGGTGTTGAAACAAGGTCTATGCCGGGGAGAACGAATATGACCTCATCCATTTGTCCCCATGGGGAAAATTCATGTTGTATGCTCATCAGTCCTTTCATATCTCACGGTGAGATTTCATTTCGTACCGGGGGTCTGGGGTACACCCCAGCAAGCGTCATTTGTGCTACCAAATGACATACTTGCTGGGACAGCACCGCCATCGGCGGCGCTGTCTGTGACTGCGGGATCAATTATCGGGTCGGGGAACAATGCTTTTTTGTCACTCGTTTCTGTTCCGATTGGCGCTCTACAGAGAGTGCAGCCTCCAATGCCGCCTCATCCTGCACCTCAAAGCGCACAGATTGGATGCCTCCGTTTTGCGGCCGAATGATTGGAAGATTCCGTGGGTAGTCCGCAAAGGGGACCGTGACGGTAAGACCGCTTTCATAGCGCAGCGTCACCAATGTGGCAGGGATCGCGTGAGTCAGAACACGCCGCACCTGTTCACGGTAGTCCAGCGGATGCACCGTCCCGACCACGATTCTACCCTTTTCCCCTATAACATTCACACGGTATGCTATGATCCCCTCCGGTTCATCCGCATAATGCGTCCAGATGTTATGTGCGCTGCTGCCACGGATAAATGCTTCGCGTTCCAAAACGCACCATGTTCCGCTTGGCCTGCTCATCCAGAAAAAGCAGCGTTCCTCCGGTGCAGCGGCTTGTGCCGCTTCTTGCAGCTTCCTGCTGTCGTAAAGGAAGTCCGAGCGATAGTGCTTGGTATTCTTCTCTGTCACACGAGAGAGAAAGGATAGGAGGTCGATTTCTTTTTGCATCCTATCTCCCGCCATTCTCTCCATTCGGAGACAGGTACTTTTCTTCAAATTCCTGCGGTGTCCAGCTTCCGGCCTCCGCATCCAGCATCAGGTCGTCCGGTGCAAGCTCACGCTGCCCGTTGTCCATTGGGATAGGAACAGGTGTGAGCACCGTGCCGAGGAAGGTGCCGGATGCCGTGTCGGACACGCGCTTGGGACCGTTGTTCACCGTTTCCAATTCGTAGCGGTACATTCCAGGATACACGGCGTCATGGTCGATCCGCTTCTCCGTAAAAAGTGCAGGGATACCGAAAATCCCGATTTCTTTCATGCGTTCCATCTTGCTTCTCCTTAATGGCTATATATTTTTTGCTTTCGCTCATGCTCTCGCGTGGGTACCGCAGCTGCATCAATGATCTCCGCGGCAGTTTTGCGGATGGTGTTGAGCGCCTCATGCAGTTCTCGCAGCTCCTTACTCCTGCTCCAGCCCGCAACATAGCCGAAGGAGTAATCGGACACATCGATGCCGAAATGTCGGCAGACAACGTAGGCGACGCTTTCCGCCTCGACTTCCTTTTGACCGCGCGTCTTTTCCCCGGTTTCCTGTAAGCGTTCCGCGTTGTGAAGCACGGCGTGTGCGATCTCATGCATAAGCGTTTTGACGGTCTGCACCTCGCTCATGCCGGAACGGAGGACAATACGCTGCTCGCGGTCGCTGAAATAGCCCTTTGCTCCGCTTTGCGCGATCGGCTCGATGCTCACAGGAACAGGAGAAAAAGCCACAAGGCGGTCGTAAATGCACTGGTAGTTCGGAACATCGCCGTACAGCTCAGCGACACCGAGGGATGGCAGCTCCTTGCCCTCGGTCTGACTCACGTCAAAGACGGTAACGACGCGGTAACGAGGGATGGTAATGATCGTGCGCTCCTGCATCGTGTTTCCATTCTCGTCCTTGACCGGCAGACCCGTAGCTGGGTCGATCTTGTCGTGATCCATCCATTTCCGCTTTGGGCAAGGCGCAAGAATCTGGATGCCGTGCTCGCCTGCTTTGACGCTTCTGCCGAAGTCCTTCTTCCATGCGTGAAAGCCAGCCACATGAGACGCATTGGGGTTTTGCAGAAAAATAAGTATGGTGTTGCGAAAGCTATAATGGTGGAATTTGGACATGACAGCGAGGTATTCCGCATAGCGTCCGCTCTCAAAAATATTCTGCGTGCCTTTTTCCAGCTGTTCCATCAGGTAATCCAGCCGCTCATCGGTAGTTCTGGCCATGCCTTAACGCTCCCGTTTCTTTGACTTCTTGTCTCGGTCAGGTACCTGCGCCTTTTGCCTCGGCTCGACCTTGAGTGTGATCGGCGTGTTGCCCTTTGCACCGATCAGCAGTTCGGCCATGCGAAATTTTTTCTTGTAGGTCTCCATCTGCTCCGCCGTCAGGCTGCCAAAGTGATCCTCCTCCAATGCACAGACAAAGAACGGGCCGAACACACCGCCGTAGCCGCCCTCCATACTGCGGTTAAATGGCATTCCTAAGCTAATGCTGTCATCGTTGCCTATCACGGCGACCGGCTCAGCAAAGGGGTAGATGGCGGTGATCGTGCCGCCTACGACATCCTGCATTCCGTGCAGACCCTCGATGTCCTTTTCATACGGGGCGTACCCCGGCTCCACAACTAATACCTTCATTTCGCCTTCCTCCTTCGGGTATGAAAAAAGGCTCTATCGCTGCTGCGTAGAGCCTTTCTTGAAAATGGAATCCTTTGCTTTCTGCTTTTCGTCCATCTGACGGCAGCGTTCCAGCTTGCCGTAAATGTCCTCCTCGATCTCGCGCGGTGTCATGCTGACGTCGGGATAATATTTTCGCAGGCGGTCGCCGCTGAGAATGACTTTGGTATTTTCAGCGCGTTCCTGCTTTCCCTTGAACGGATCGTCCTCCTGCTCCGGCACAGTGCCGGACGAGGCATCTCGATTCACAACGGAAACGGGGACCGCCGTGGTCGGCACCACATGAGCAGGCGGGACCGCCACATCAGGGGACGATGGGATCACGGGCGAGGGGGACGGCGCTGTAGCTGCGACCTGCGGGGCGGGCTGCACTGCGGCAGGTGAATTTTTCTCCTGCTTGACCGGCAGGGGAACGACTTTGGGCGGATCAAGAATATTTTCCCCTTCAAGAACCTTACGCATGGCGTCCTCTGTCAGCCTGTCCGCTTTCTCCACGCGCTTGAGGTATTCCACACGCTCCGTCGAGAGCCTGTAGCCGAGGTCGGAAAGGCGGACCGCCATATCCTGATTTTTGGGCTTCAGGAATGAGAGAGCAGATGCGATGGATAATGCGAGCGTGCCATCGTCCACCTTGCTGCACACATCCTTGGTCGCCTCGGACATACGCAGCATACGGTTGAATTTGCTGACAGTGATACCCATTTCCTTTGCGATAGCTTCATCCGTATTCAGCTTTTCGCCCAGCTCGCCTTTCTTTTTACGGCCGGCTTTCTGCTTCATGCCCTCCATCTTCATTTTCAGAGCACGGGAGAGGTCATAAGTGCTGATCTTATCGCGGTGCAGATTGCTGTCCGCGACGAGAATTTTTGCGTCGGCGTCATCAATACGCTGGATGATGGTGGGAATGGGATAGTTCAGCTCTGTGCCGATCAGGTGGCGGCGCTGACCGGAGAGAATTTCAAGTCCGCCGCCCTCCTTGGGGCGCGCCAGCACGGGGTCCTTGATACCGGCCAATTCCACCGCCTTGTACAACTCTTTGAAGTTGTCGCTGTCCTTATCGACGGAAAAATTGTTGTACTTTGAGCGTTCCAGATAGGCAGGATGCAGCGTGATGAAGTAGCTTTCGCCCTCTTTGGGGATCGGCAGGTCCTTGAGTGCCTTTTCGTCCGGTGGATTCAAGCGTGCATCAAATACCTGTGTGATGGCCGTTCCGGTCGGACCGACGGCGGCGGGACCGGCAGGCATTGCCGCGGGCTTAGCCGGTGCCGCTTTGGTCGAAGCTGCGGGAGCGGACTTCTCGGCTTCCTTGCCCTTATCCATTGCGGCAGGCGTGGCGGACATTTTTCCTTCCGTCTTGGCTGGTTCACTCTTGGCAGGAGTCGCAGCCGCAGGCTTTTCGGCTTCTTTGCTCTTGTCAGCATTGGCAGGAGCGGCGGCCGATTTCTCTTCCACCTTGACCGCCTCGCTCTTGGCAGGAACCACAGACGCAGACTTTTCGGTTTCTTTGTCCTTGTCAGCCACAAGGGGCACAACAGGCGTTTTCTCTTCCGCTTTGGTCGGATCAGACTTGATAGGAGCTGTAGGCGCGGGTTTCTCGTTCTGTTTGTCCTTATCAGCGGCAGGAACAGCGGGCGGCTTCTCCTCCGATCTGCTCGGCTCGTCCGCAGAGAGCGTCACCAGCTTGCCAGGGATAACTGCCTTGGGGTCGAGCGCCTGCGCCTTGTGATAAGACCGCGCCTCTTCCAATGCCATTTCGTATACAAGAGCAGGGATCGTGGTTTTCTTGGCAAGCTCGCTCGCCTTGCGGCGGCGCTGACCTGCCAAAAGCTGATACATTCCGTCCTCGCTGCGGCGGACGATGATCGGCTCACGGACGCCGACCGACTGGATACTGCTGACAAGGCCGCCTAAGTCCTTTGGCGTATAGGTGCGGATGTTCACGATGCCGGGGAGATCGCGTATCTGCGCGAGAGGGATCTGCTGGGGCGTAGGGGATGCGTTGCCGGGGGATGTGGTTTTGCTGGTTTCATTTGCCATTTCAATACCTCCAAGTTTTTTGATTTATGCTAAAAATGCGTCCCACCGTGGGACACATTTCTAACCAGTGTCATGCCGCACAGCGGCAGAATAATAAGGGCCCATCGTCAGCGGCGCATTGTAAAGCGTCGTGAGCAGATAAGCCCTTATGTTTCGGATTTGCGTGGTCGTCTGGCGCAGGCCGTCGATGACGTACCTGATGTGTTCGGCGTCAAGTTGCCGGTATCGCTCCTTGACAGCGCTCGCTGGAAGAATGTCTCCGCCGATACGCATGGTCGCCGCAGTGCTGCAAAGCGTATCAACAATCAGCTCCAACAGGCAGTCCACATCGTCATACGGATAGCTTTTCTGTAGGTCAACGTAGTTGATCTGCTCCATGACTTCTTTTCTGCACTCGCATCGCTCCATCTCCATTTCGCGGGACCGGATAGATGGATCAGGATAACTAAACTCAGGTTTATTTCTATTAGGATAACTTGCATCGGCTTTTCCGAGGTCTGCACATCGGGTTTGTCGAGGTCTTGACATCGACTTTTCCGAGGTCTGGAAATCGGAAAAATCGAGGTCTGCACCTCTGCCGGTATCAGGGCATGGCGGGGACGACTCAGCCGTGTCCGCTGGAAGCTCCCGCGTCGTAAAGCGCTTGACATATATTTTCGTCGGCTTACCCTGTCCCTGCTTGATCCGTTCGATCAGACCGACGCCTTTCTTCGTGTCCAGCTCGGAGAGCAGCTTGAGCGCTTTGTCGTTGCCGCAGCCCATGTCTGCCCGAATTTCGTCCGCGGTGTAGTAGATGTAGACGCGGCTCTGCTCGTCGTACCAGCCGTTCTTTGCAGACAGGCTCATACGGTCAAGCAGCATACCATAGAGCAGCTTCGCGTCCGTAGATAGTCCCTTGAAGCGCGGACTTGTGATAAGCAGGCGAGGGATTCGGAAGTAGCTGAATTGTTCGGATTCATCGCCGTAAAAGTAATCGGCCAGCAGCATCTCTGTCAAATTTTTCACCTCCTGCGGGCATGAAAAAAGGCACGATTTGAAAATCACATCAAATCGTGCCTTTTTTGCCTATTGAATTGTGTCAGTTCGGGTCGTTTTTCTGGTAACTGCCTCTAAATTTAACATTTGAAGTCGTGGGCTTTACCAGTAGAACCCCGACGGGCGCTTTTCCTTTTTGTGCAAAACATTTTCCGTCCACGCAAACATGGACGCGCCGCCGCGCATAGGTTGAGATAGAAACTAAGACCATTGGAGGCGGACCATGAAACAGACGCATTTTTTCCTCGGCGCGAACAGCGCGGAGGGTTTTTATGGGCTGTATGACCAGCTCCTCGACGCAAGGCTTTACGATCTGATCATTCTCAAGGGGACTCCCGGCTGCGGCAAATCGACCTTCATGCGCCGCGCGGCCGCGGCGCTGGAGGAGCGCGGGCTGGAGAGCGTATACATCCATTGCTCCGGCGATCCCGATTCGCTCGACGGCGTGATCGCTCCGGCCATCCGGACGGCCATCGTCGACGGCACCGCGCCCCACGTCCTCGAGCCGCGGTACGCGCTGGCGCATGAGCGCTATGTGGACCTGTCGCAGTGCTGTGACAGCGCGGCGGCGAAGGAGGTCGCAAACGGTCTGACGGCGCTGACCGACGCCTATCGCGCGTCCTACCACGAGGCGTACCATGTTCTGCGGGCGCTCGGCAGCGTGGACGCGGAGCGCCGCGCTCTGGTGCGCGCGCACTTCGACGAGGAAAAGCTGCTGCGCCGCGCGGCGGGGATCGCCGCGCGCGAGCTCAAGGGTCGCGGAGAGGCGCGGGGCCGCGCGGCGGACGTCTTTCTCGGCGGACTGACCTGCCAGGGCAGGGTGTGCCGCTTCGACAGCGTGGACGCTCTCTGCCCGCGTGTTTATGAGCTGTGCGACAGCTACGGCCTTGCCGCGCCTGTGCTGCGCCTGCTGCGCGACGCGGCGCTGGAGGCGGGGGAGGAAGTTCTGGCTTGCCGCGACCC
>ERZ1106951.801-NODE-801-length-30443-cov-4.620047_pt1 | contig 30443 bp, 27 predicted proteins | sample MGYA00403676_ERZ1106951 | MGnify/ENA primary metagenome ERZ1106951 (study PRJEB35170, sample SAMEA104062398) | human gut metagenome | biome: human gut; feature: human-associated habitat; material: faeces | place: Denmark | collected 2012-04-23 ...
CTCAGCAAAAAATATAGTGTGAGGTGATGGATATGGATTATATAAAAGAAAAACTATATCAGCAGTTAGCAATTGACTATTGCTGTCAGATTTCGGATATAAAGGATGATAAAAATCATTTTATGGAATATAAAAAAATTGAAGGCAGGAGACAGTTTGAAGAAGCTGATGATTGTGTCTTAAAGGTAATTGCTGTAAACGGAAAGCTGATATTTACAGGAAAAAAGAGTGTTGTTGACGTATGTCAAAAGCAATTTTCCAATAAATCAGGTAATTGGTTTATGGATGTTGTAAATTTTAGGAAATTGGATGAAATTTTAAAGAAAGAGGGATATAGGATTAAAACAGTCCATCCATTTTTCATTCCAAAGGATGATCATGTATATGAAATAAATGGTGTTGAAATAAAAAAATACAATCAGGAAGAAATTCTTCAATTTAAAGATGATGACAGGTTTGATGAAGCATTTTGTTTCAGTGAAGCGTCACCGGATGTACTTGCAGTTGCAGCAATTATAGATAATGAGATAGTCGGTATGGCAGGAGCTAGTGCTGACAGTCCTTCTTTTTGGCAGATTGGAATTAACGTGAACAAGAATTTTGAGGGCAGACATATTGCTTCGGGACTTGTCTCAATACTTAAATCAGACATTCTCCAAAAAGGAATCGTGCCATATTATGGGACAAGTTTTTCAAATCTTGCATCACAGCATGTCGCTGCAAGAGCTGGTTTTGAGGTTGCTTGGGTGGAACTGATTACAGAAAAAAATACTGCTGATGATGTTTATACGGGATAAAAAATAGAAACCACGGGGACAGAAAGAGTACGGATAAAGAAATTAAGAAAATCGAGAACGAGAGAAAGGCACTATCATGGAACTACAAAAAGGAAGACCAAAAGACACAGCGGGCAGACTGGAAAAAGAAATTCGCACCTATGATTTGTTAGATAAATTAGGTGTAGCATATGAGCGTGTCGATCATGCGCCAGCCATGACAATGGAGGTTTGCCAGGAGATCGACAAGGTATTGCAGGCAACGATCTGCAAAAATCTTTTTTTGTGCAATCGTCAGGAAACCAAGTTTTATTTATTAATGATTCCAGATACAAAGGTATTCCACACAAAGGATTTGTCTGCCCAGATCGGCTCTGCGAGATTATCCTTTGCAAAGCCAGAGTACATGGAGAAATTTTTGGATATCACACCGGGTTCCGTCAGCGTATTAGGACTGATGAACGATACCGAAAATCACGTTCAGCTCTTAATTGATGAAGATGTATTAAAGAGTGAATTTGTCGGATGCCATCCGTGCATCAACACATCCAGCATCCGTTTTCACACATCGGATTTGATCGAAAAAGTGCTTCCAGCGGTGAATCATGATTTTATCATGGTTACGTTATAAACATAGTTACAGGAAGGAACTGTTTGAATTCACAAATTGTTTTTGTGAATATTCCCAATATTAAATTCACTTGACAGATTTATTAAAGCATTCTATACTTAAAATAAATTAAAAGACGTGGCGATACAGATTCGGGTTTATTTGTGTTGTTACAACTACAATTATATATAAGGATAGAGTGGAGGTATATTTATGGCACGAAAAGCAGTACGTCTGTCCGATATAGCAGAAAAGCTTGGTGTCAGCACAGTAACAGTTTCCAATGCACTTGCCAATCAGCGTGGTGTCAGCGAAGAGCTTCGCGAAAAAATTAAGGAGATGGCATCTGAGATGGGCTATCATGCACCAGGAACGCAGATAATGGCAAAAACGGCAGTAAATATTGGCGTGCTTGTGCAGGAACGTTATCTGGGAAATGGATCATCGTTTTATTGGAGACTTTATCAGGAACTTGCCATTGCCTGTGCAGCACACAATTGTCTTTTGGCATTCTGCGTGTTGAAGCCAGATGAAGAAAAAAATACAGTGCTGCCGGTTATGGTCAGTGATCATAGAATTGATGGACTTATAGTAATGGGAGAGATCAGCAGAGCATACTTAAGAATGCTTGAGAAAGAAGCTGGAATGCCGATGATTTTTCTGGACTTTTTTGCGGCAGAGTTTGATGTAGACTGTGTCATTTCAAATAATTTCTATGGCATGTACACAGCAACAAGACATCTAATTAAGAAAGGTCATAAAAAGATTGCCTATGTCGGAAGCGTAAAATCAAGTAACAGCATTGCGGATAGGTACTTTGGATATTTAAAGGCGATGCGTCAGTACGGTCTTGAAGAACGTGAAGAATGGATTGTTGAGGATCGCACATCAGGTACTATGGAGATCATAGAGCCAAAGCTGCCAAAGGATATGCCAACTGCATTTGTATGCAATTGTGATCAGACAGCAAGTGTGCTTATTCATGAACTAGAAGGAAACGGCTACCGTGTGCCGGAGGATGTTTCAGTTGTTGGTTATGATAACTTTGTATTTATGCCGGTATGCGATGTGGCTATTACAACATATGGCGTTGATATGCCGGAAATGGCAAAGGCGGCGGCAGAGCGCATTATCGCGAGAGTTAAAGGACTCGATAAGGGACCAGGCCGTCTTAGCATCATAAGCGGAAATCTGATTGATGGAGAGAGTGTGAGAGCACTAATATAAAAATAAATAACTATTCAGGATGCAAAATATCAAAAAGAGCAGGTATGGAAAAAATACCTGCTTTTTTGCAATGGTTGTATTTATCCCAATGATTTTCAATGGTGGTATGATTTCATCTTACGTTGTAAATACACAGCTTTTAAATTTGAAGAACAGCATCTGGTCGCTGATTTTACCGCTTTGTGTTTCTTCATTTAATGTTGTAATATGTAAGACTTTCTTTAAGACAAATATTCCGGAATCAGTTATTTTTGATTTCTAAAGTGTTGATTTTTTTGAAAAATCGTATATAATATAAGTAAGAATAGAGATGTTCTCGATGTAAGAGCATCGTTAAAAGTTGTACTGCAGGTGGAGCAGGGTAAAGGTCCATCTCTTTAGATGTTTTAAATGGGCATCGAGCTTAGCAACTTAGATAAAGTTGTAGTCCACGTGGGGGACTTAATGATTTCCACGTCGTTATGGGTATTTTTACTGAATACCGAGGCTGACAACCAGCAGAAAACTCTTTAATAAAAGAAATTTTTAGAGGAGTGTGGTTAAAGATCACACTCCTCTTTGCGTATGAGGTATAAATGGCAACAAAGACAGATAAGAAAAATATGATACGACAGAATATCATAGACTCCGCAGCAATATATAGTCAAAGCTTGGCAGGAAAGGTGTTTTTATATGTATATGGAAATGAATTTTTTGAGGTGTCTTTTCCTGTAGATCATTTTCTGCATTTGACAGGAGTGGAGACTAGATTGTCCGCAAAAGATTTTTATAAAAATGCGAAGAGGGCAATACTTACGAATAATCAGTTCTATTTCGATACAAGACATCCGTATGCGAATGCGAAAAAGAAACTGCCATGCTTAAAGCGATTGCCAGAGTTAACAAATGATACAGTGTGTATTCTTAAAGATATGCGAACGCTGACTATTGTGTATAAACTGAGTGTTACGAATTTGGAATTTACCTTGGGATTAACGGAGAATACAGACGATAAAGGAAATAAAATTAATGACTTTTTCTTACCAATGTCTCTAAGAGTAGAGGATTCATCAGTTGAAAAGAGTAATGATGGAGAAGTAGTAGATTTTATTTTTTCCAGAGATGCATCTGTATCTAGGTATGAGACTTTGTTGGTTAAAGATGAAAGTAAAAATATACCAAATTGTATTAAACATTTGATTAAAGAAAACTTTTACGATGATTCAAATGGATAAATACATAGTATATTTGCTGCAGTGGCAAAAAATAAAGCGGCCAAGATTGCTGCTAGCAGTTGACGTAACCCAAATGTGCGGAAGAAAGCGATTTTCGCGAATGATGACAGTATGTAAATGGTCCCAGAGGTGAATGTGCTTTACTGAGACAATCGTCTGCTACGCAGCCGGGGACGTTGTAGCGGGGCTTTCAAAATAACCTGTGATAATAAATTATGTAACAGGCGCCTGCGGAATTGAGCCCATCGACAAAGTCACTTCACCGAGTGGGTCTTCGTAACTTACCGGGATCGCGGGCCACATTTTTACCGGGCTGCATTCACACTTTGGTACCTTTTCCGATACGCTCCCGGTGTTATCCCATACTCCCTGCGAAACAGATTAATAAAGTGATTCGTGCTCTCAAATCCAACCGCAGCACTGATCTCCCCGATACGATCATCGCCGCACATTAACAGCTCACATGCTTTTTGTAGGCGAAGACAATTTAGGTAGGCAATTGGTGACTGCCCAAACGCTGCTGTAAATTCATGGGCAATACGAAAACGACTGATTTTGTATTGAGTTTCTAATTCTGCCAGCGAAAAAGGTTTGGCAAAATTTTTATGAAATGAATTACGAATAGAAATTAAATAAGAAGGAATCATATATGGGAGGCTCGACTGCGCATGGCAGCGAGCCTCTTTTATAGTTAAGCATAAAAGGCTGGTAAGCTGTTCGTCTAGCCAAAGTGGATCATTCTTGCAGTCTGAAAGAGCATCATACAGATGAGAAAGCTGTACAGGCAGCATAGAAGAACCAGAAATTACAAAAGGCTCTTTAGCTGAATCGGAGAATAGTTTATTATAATAAGAAATAGATGCTCCTGAGAGAAAGAATAGATAAAACTTCCACGGTGCATTTTCTAGGTATAGACGCCAGTGCTTCGAGAGCGGAAAGAAAAACAGGGAATTTTTTTTAAAAGAATGATGGTTGATATCAATAAGATCAGCGTCCTCTTGAATTGTATTCTGCGCTGTATTTTTTGGGATCTCTAAAAAACCTCGTCCTTCTGTGATGAAGAGAAGACAATAGCCGTCAGTCGGTGCAAAGTTAGCATCAAAAATGCGGATATCTGAGAGTGAGAGCGCTGCAGGAAGAAAAAGCGGCGGTTCAGGATCAAAGAGAGGGGGAATGAGTGGATTGGCATGTTCGATTAAACGTCGCATCGCTGATACGGAAACTTTTGATGCAGACGTCATGCCTGACAAAAAATTAGATAAAAAATTTGCAGTAGTGCTGACCATGTTAAAATACCCCTTTCTATACAAAAATGTAACTATTCATAAAAATATTCGAATGCAACATTGTTTGATCATTAGCAAGAATCATATATTTTTTTATCCCAGATCACAGTATAAACACTTTTTACTAAAAAAGCAATAGTTTTAGCACGAAAAAAGATTAAATTTAATAATGAATAAAAAGATTAAATTAACTAAAAAATAAGGAAAATATAAAATAAAACAGCAATCGACAAACAATAGCAAAAATTGTATCTGTAAATAAAAATAAAACTTTGATTGTGAAAATCCATAATGAGCGAATAAAACTGATTAGGGTTATTATGCTATTTTTGAAAAAATTACAAGATTCTTATATAAAAAACAAGATTAAATGATGCAAAATGCAAAAACACATGCTATTATAAGACCATAGAAATTAAGTTAAATTAACTTAATAAAACGGAGGTAAATTTATGAGAGTAAGAAAAATGACTGCACTTATGTTAGCAGGAGCAATGACAGCATCTATGGGAACTTTTGTATTTGCAGATGAGGCAAATGAGCTGCCAACAATCGATTCCATTAAGCTTGGTGAGGATTACACCGATCTGACTGCTTCAATCAAGGTTTTAACACACAGAACTGATATTGTAGACACCATTTTCCAGGATTATATCAAGAAGTTCAATGAGTCTTATCCAAACATTACGATTGAGTACGAGGCTGTTACTGATTATGCAGAGGACATTAAGCTTCGTCTGACAACAGATGATTGGGGCGATATCTGTGGTATACCAACAAATCTTCAGAAGAATGAGCTGGAAGATGAATTCATCAGCTATGGTGATAAGAAAACTCTTGATGAGAATTATGTTCTGTTAAATAATTTCGCTTATAACGGAAATGTTTATGGAATTCCTTCTACCGGTAATGCACAGGGTATCGTATATAATAAGAAGGTATTTGAGGAAGCAGGAGTTACAGAGCTTCCAAAGACACCAACCGAATTTATTGAAGCACTGCAGAAAATTAAGGATAACACAGATGCAATTCCGCTGTACACTAACTTTGCAGCAGGCTGGACCATGGGTGCATGGGATGCTTATATCGGCGGATGTGCAACAGGTGATCCTGACTTTATGAATTACGGTATGGTACATGGTGAGAATCCATTTGCAGATAATGGTGATGAGACTGGTCCATTTGCAGTTTACAACATTTTATATCAGGCAGTTTCACAGGAGCTTGTTGAGGATGACCCGACAACAACAGACTGGGAAGGCTGCAAGGGTATGATCAACAATGGCGAGATCGGCTGCATGGTTCTTGGTTCCTGGGCAGTTGTTCAGATGCAGGAGGCAGGCGATAATGCAGATGATATCGGATATATGCCATTCCCGATCACAGTAGACGGCAAGCAGTATGCATCAGCAGGTCCTGACTATTGCTATGGTATCAATGTTCATTCTGATTATGACAATCAGTTAGCTTCCATGATCTATGTAAAGTGGCTGACCGAAGAATCCAACTTCTCATATGATCAGGGCGGTATCCCGATCTGTGTAGGCAATGAGTATCCAGATGTACTTGCTGCATTTGATGGCGTAGAGCTTGTAGTAGATAATCCGGCACCAGAAGGTGAGGAAGATCTGTTTGGTGAGATCAATACTGAGTCTGAAATTTCCTTGAATGCTGATAATACACATGTACAGGATGTTCTTGAGCATGCGCTTAATGGTGACAAGACTATGGAAGAGATCGCAGATGAGTGGAATCAGGCTTGGACAGATGCTCAGGAAGAGTATGATATTACTCCTGCACCATATGTATATGGATCTGGCGTAGCTGCTGAGTAATAAAGTTCGTTTTGAAAAGAAAAAGTAAAAAATAGGGTGCAAACCTTACACAAACGGCACATCTGAGTTTTCAGGTGTGCCGTATATGATAAAAGGGTGCGTTTTTAAGAAGGAGGAAATGCAATGGCTGCTTCCGCTACAAGTATGAAAACAAAGAAAACATTTGGACAGTGGTTTAAAAGCAGAAAGGTTCAGCAATGGCTGGTAATTGTATCATTTATGATTGTGCCTGTGCTGTTGCTTCTTGTTTTTTCATATGTTCCGTTTGCCAAAATGTTTGAATTTAGTTTATATAAGATGAAATCTTACGACAGCAAAAACAATACATATGTGGGATTTAAAAATTATATTGATGTATTTACAAGAGATGACTGTTTTAACTCATTAAAGCTAGCTGGATATTATATCGTGGCATCATTTATTCAGCTGGCAATGGCATTGTATTTTGCAACAATTCTGTGCTTCAAGGTAAGAGGAAGCTCTTTATTTAAGGGACTTATCTTCTTCCCATATCTGATCAGCGGTATTGCGATTGGATTTATTTTCAAATTTTTCTACACAAGAGGCTTCGTACTCGATACTGTTTTGTCATGTCTCGGATTAAATCCAGAGAATCTTCCATACTGGTTAAAAGATACAAGAATCAACAATGCGTCCCTTGCGGCAACATCTGTATGGCGTTACATGGGACAAAATATGGTACTTTTTCTTGGTGCAATGATGTCTGTTGATCCATGTCTTTATGAGGCAGCTTCAATTGATGGTGCAAATGCATGGCCTAAATTCCGCTATATCATGCTTCCAAGTATCAAATCTGTTATCGTATTAAATATGATTCTTTCTATTTCAGGTTCATTAAGTGCATTCGAGCCGCCATATGTTATCACAGGCGGTACCTTCGGAACAGCAACATATTTCGTTATGATGAACAGCTTAGCACATGAGAAAGGCAAGATTGGTCTGGCAGCAGCTATGGCAGTTGTATTGATGGGTCTGATCTTTATTGTAACGATCTTCCAGCAGGTAATAATGAAGCTGATTGATGAAGAGGCGAGAGAAGAGAGAAGAAATCGTAAAATACAAAAACAGCTTAGAAAACAGGGTATCAAATAAGGAGGAATTGACATGACTGCAAAAAATCGTATTGCGAAATATCTGTGGATGTTTATTAAATATTTTTCGCTGATTCTGGCAGGTTTTATTGCCGTGCTGCCGGTTGCCAGCTGTGTGATCACCGCCTTTAAGACACCGGAGGAATATGCGTCAACTAATGTTATGACGCTCCCTGGAAAATTTTATTTTAAAAACTTTACAGAAGCATTTCAAAAGGCAAACATGGGAGTGGCATTCCTAAACAGCTTGATCATTCTTGTTGTTGTATTGTTCTTCTCAATCATGTTTGGTGCCATGCTTGCCTACATCTTAAATCGTTTCACCTTCCCAGGCAGAGGCATAATTAAAAATCTGTTCTTATTTGCCAGCCTTCTTCCTGGTATTGCAATGCAGGTTACTGTTTACAAGATCATGTACAACATGCATTTGATCAATTCCATACCAGGTTATATCATTCTTCTTTGCGGAACTGATATTATTTCCGTAACAATCTTTATCCAGTTCTTTGAGAATCTTCCAAATTCACTGGATGAATCAGCTATCATGGATGGATGTACATATTTTGGTGTATTTTTTAAGATCTTACTTCCACTGTTAAAGCCGGCAATTGTCACCGTTATGATCTTAAAGGGTGTTGGCACTTATAATGAGTATTACATGGCAAACTTATATCTGCAGGATAAGTCACGTCTTGTAACAGTTGCAACTTCACTTTACAAGTTTACAGGTCCTCTTGGAAATCAGTATAACTACATCTGTGCAGGTGTTATCATTACACTTCTTCCGGCATTGATTATCTTTATTCTTTGTCAGAAGCAGATTTACGGTGGACTTGCTGCAGGTTCAGTAAAGGGTTAATGACCGCAGTTTTACCTAAAAACTTTAACGAAAAACAAATATATAAGGTGCGCGGCTTTGTACGTGCGCAGAAATGAGGGAAATATGAGCAAAGTTAAAATGATTAGTCCAGAAGTAAAGAATGTACCATGGCAGGAGAAGCCAGAAGGGTTAAAAGGGGCTCCTATCTGGAGATATAGTGAAAATCCGATCATTGGAAGAAATCCAATCGAGGGCGTTGCAAGAATATTCAACAGTGCAGTAATGCCATTTGAGGATGGATTTATAGGTGTATTCCGTGGCGAACAGACAAACGGTATCCCATATATTTATTTAGGCAGAAGCAAGGATGCGATTCACTGGGAGTTTGATTCAAATAAAATCCCATTTGTAGATGAGGATGGAAATCCGTTTATGCCGATCTATGCATACGATCCTCGTCTTGTAAAGGTTGAGGATACATATTATATCATTTGGTGTCAGGACTTCTACGGTGCTTCTATTGGAATGGCAAAGACAACTGATTTTAAGACATTTGTTCGTCTTGAAAATCCATTTATTCCATTTAACCGCAATGCTGTTCTCTTCCCAAGAAGGGTTAATGGAAACTTCATGATGCTCTCAAGACCAAGTGACAGCGGACATACACCATTCGGTGATATCTTCCTTTCAGAGAGTCCAGATATGGTTTACTGGGGTAAGCATCGTCATGTTATGGGACGCAGCAGTGAATGGTGGGAAAGTGTAAAGATTGGCGGAGGAGCAGCTCCGATTGAAACATCTGAAGGATGGTTGTTATTCTATCATGGTGTTTCTGGTACATGCAATGGCTATGTGTACAGCATCGGCGGCGCAATCCTCGATATTGACAATCCGTCTATCGTAAAGTATCGCTGTGAGAACTTCCTTTTGACACCAGAAGAGTGGTATGAGGAGAGAGGCTTTGTTCCAAATGTAACATTCCCGTGTGCAACGATCCATGACAGTGTTTCTGGTAAGATTGCTGTTTACTATGGATGTGCAGACAGCTATGTAGGACTTGCCTTCACAACAGTTGATGAGATTGTAGATTATATTAAGACACACAGTCATTTAACAGAGTCTGACACTGAGATCGGAAGAAGATAAAAGGCAAACAGGAGGCAGCGTGTCATGCAGGAAACATATAAAATGAAACAGCAGATACAGGATCATCTTGATAAAGTCATCCTGCCATTTTGGGAAAGTCTTAAAGATGATGAGTACGGCGGATTTTACGGTTACATGGATATAGATTTAAATGTGGACAAAAAGGCTGTCAAGGGATGTATTTTAAATAATCGTATTCTTTGGTTTTTTGCAAATGCGTATTTGAACCAAAAGCGTCCAGAGCTTCTTTCTTATGCAAAGCATGCATATGAATTTTTAAAAGAGGCATGTCTTGATAAGACATACGGCGGTGTTTATTGGTCTGTTACATTTGATGGAAAGCCTGAGGAAGATATGAAGCATACATATAATCAGGCATTTGCGATTTATGCACTTTCTTCCTATTATGATGCATCAGGTGATACAGAGGCGCTCGATATTGCATTTAGCATTTATGATGTGATTGAGGCACACTGCAAGGATGATAAGGGATATTTAGAAGCATTTGACCGCAATTTCCAGCCAGTAAGCAACGAAAAGCTCTCAGAAAACGGTGTCATGGCAGAGAAAACAATGAATACGCTGCTTCATGTATTTGAAGGCTATACGGAGTTGTATCGTGTGACAAAGGATAAGAGGGTAGGAGAAAATCTTCGTTGGATGTTAGACATTTTTGCGAAAAAGGTATATAATCCAGATAAGAAGCGTCAGGAAGTGTTCTTTGACAAGGACTGGAATACACTGATTGATCTGTATTCATATGGTCATGATATAGAGACATCATGGCTGATTGACAGAGGACTGGAGATTTTGAATGATCAGGCTGTGACAGAAAAGCTCTCACCGATTACAGATACACTAGCAGAGCAGATTTACAAAATTGCTTATAAAGATCATTCTGTAATCAACGAATGTGAGAGAGGTGTAGATAACACAACGCGTGTATGGTGGGTTCAGGCAGAATCTGTTCTTGGTTTTATGAATTATTATCAGAAGCATCCAGAAAAGACAGAGTACTTTAAGGCTGTACAGGATATCTGGGAATATATTCAAACGTACATGGTTGATAAGCGCCCTGGTTCTGAGTGGTTCTGGGATCTTGATGAAAATAAGCAACCGTCAGATAAAAAGCCAATCGTAGAGCCGTGGAAATGTCCGTATCACAATGGACGTATGTGTTTTGAAATGATTAATAGGCTTTAAGCGCAATGAAGAAGACAGGAGGAGATAATACAATGAAGCTTCATGAGCAGTATTATGTGGAAAAAGCAAAAGTAGAGAAGCTGATTGCAAAGAAGAATCAGAAGTCAGATTTTTATAATGGTATTTATGATCGTTACACTGATCCAGTTTTGACAAGAGAGCATATCCCGGTTGAGTGGAAATATGATGTAAATCCAGAGACTAACCCGTATTTTATGGAGCGTCTTGGCGTGAATGCCGTGTTTAACTCTGGTGCTATTGAGTTAAACGGAAAATATTATTTGATTGCCCGTGTTGAGGGAAATGACAGAAAGTCCTTCTTTGGCATAGCAGAGAGTGATTCACCAGTAGACGGTTTTCGTTTTTGGGATTATCCGGTGCTGCTTGATGATATCTGTCCGGAAGAGACAAATGTTTATGATATGCGTCTGACAAAGCATGCAGACGGCTGGATCTATGGTGTATTTTGTTCTGAGAGCAAAGATACAAAATCAAGTGATCTTTCAGCAGCAGTTGCAGCAGCAGGAATCGTGCGCACAAAGGATTTAAAGCATTGGGAGCGTCTGGACAATTTAAAGACACTTCATTCTCCTCAGCAGAGAAATGTTGTGCTTCATCCAGAGTTTATTCATGGCAAGTATGCATTCTATACCCGTCCAATGGATGATTTTATTGATACTGGAAGCGGCGGCGGAATCGGATTTGGTCTTTGCGAGGACATTGAGCACGCTGTTATTGATGAGGAGATTATCACCAGCAAGAGAAAGTATCACACAATCACTGAGGCAAAGAATGGTGCGGGTGCTGTTCCGATCAAGACAGACCGCGGATGGATTCATATCGCACATGGTGTAAGAAATACAGCAGCAGGTCTTCGTTACGTTATTTACGCATTTGCAACTGCACTTGACGATCCATCTAAGGTAATCGCAGAGCCATCAGGCATGTTAATCGGACCAAGAGATTGGGAGAGAGTCGGCGATGTATCAAACGTTGTATTCACAAACGGTGCGATTGAGAAAGATGGAAATGTGTATATTTATTATGCAGCAAGTGATACAAGACTTCATGTGGCATCTACAACAATAGATAAACTTATAGATTATGTATTCTCAACTCCATCCGATCCAGGCAGAAGTGTTCTTTGCGTACAGCAGCGATGTGATTTGATCAGAAAAAACTTAGAATATATCAATAAGTGCAAAGAAGAAGAGTAAAAAAGGAAAAAATTAGGATATGGACAATATAACACGATTAAAAAATCTGATGAAACGAGCTGCAAACGGTGAATCTCTTGTGATCGGTTTTTTAGGTGGTTCTATCACGCAGGGAAGTCTCTCGTCGACACCAAAGACCTGCTATGCGTATCTAGTCTATGAGTGGTGGAAGAAATCATTTCCAAACGCGGCATTTTCCTTTGTAAATGGCGGAATTGGAGGTACGACATCACATTACGGCGGTGCGCGTGCATGGAAGGATGTATTATGCTATCGTCCTGATATTGTGACAGTTGACTTTTCTGTTAATGATGATGCAAACGAGTTTTTTGAGGAGACTTATGAGGGAACGCTTCGTCGTCTTCTCGCGGCACCGTCTGCTCCTGCAGTAGTTGTGCTAAACAATGTGTTCTATGATACTGGAAAGAATGCTCAGGACTATCATAACCGCATTGCAGATCACTATGGTATCCCTCATGTCAGCATTAAGGACACAATTTTTCCTGATGTGGAAAGCGGTAAGATAGTGCGTGCTGATATCACGCCTGATAATTTGCATCCAAACGATAAGGGACACCGCCTCGTTGCAGATGAAATCTGCAAGCTTCTTGATTCCATCAAAGAAGAACTAGAAAAAGAAGATACCGAAGGCAAAATCATTGAAACAAATGACTTAGCAAGCCTTCCAGCACCACTCACAGAAAACGCTTATGAACACAGCCGTTTGATTCAGATTCAGGATAATGAAGCTATTCTGGATGGCTTTTTGGTTGATCCAATTGAGAAAAAAGGAATGCTTGATATTTTTAAAAATGGATGGACAGCAGCGCATACAAATGATAAAATTAGTTTTGAGATCGAATGCAGCTGTCTGGCTGTTCAGTACCGCAAATCGGTACAGCAGCCGGTACCAAAGGCCAAGGCAGTAATTGACGGCGATGAGGCACATGCGGTGATTCTGGATGGAAATTTCACAGAGGACTGGGGTGACTGCCTTTATTTAGAACCACTTTTGCATCATGCAGAAAAGAAGGTTCACAGGATTGAGATCACAGTAACAGATGCAAAGGATATTGTGCGGCCGTTTTATCTGGTATCGCTGATTGTTTCATAAATGATCACCAGGCAGTGTAGTGATGACGCCTCGACAGACAGATTTTGTCGGCGAGCCTGATCGCTTCGCTTTACGGCGTCGCCTCGTAAAACTTCTGTCTCGGCGTCAATTCAGTTTACTTGACAGCGCATTCGAGAAGTTAATTTAGAAAGGATTGGATAGGAACATGGACGAGAATGTTAAGAAAAATTATGAGTACTGGTGTACATCTCCAATTTTTGATGATGCCACAAAGGCAGAGTTAAAGTCACTTGAGGGCAATGAGGATGAGATCTTTGATCGTTTTTATAGAGAGCTTGAGTTTGGTACAGGTGGTCTGCGCGGTGTAATCGGTGCAGGTACAAACCGTATGAACTTCTACACTGTAGGAAAGGCTACACAGGGTCTTGCAAATTTTATCAATAAGCAGGGTGCTGCAGCAAAGGGCGTTGCAATTGCATTTGATTCTCGCCGTATGTCTCCTGAGTTTGCAGATACTGCTGCATGCGTATTAGCAGCAAATGGAATTAAGGCATACATTTTTGACAGTCTGCGTCCAACACCAGAGCTGTCCTTTGCACTTCGTACACTTGGCTGCACAGCAGGTATCGTTGTAACAGCTAGCCACAATCCGCCGGAATATAATGGATACAAGGTATACTGGGAGGATGGCGCACAGATCACAGCTCCTAAGGATGCACAGATCATTGGCGAAGTAAATGCAATTAAGGATTACGAAGAGATCAAGAAGATGACTACAGAGGCTGCAAAGGAAGCAGGACTCTATGAGGTAATCGGAAAAGAGATCGATGACAAGTACATGGAGGCATTAAAGAAGCTTGTTCTTCATCCAGAGGCAATCAAGCAGATGGCATCTTCCTTAAAGATCGTTTATACACCACTTCATGGAACAGGAAATGTACCGGTTCGCCGTGTATTAAAGGAGCTTGGATTCGAGCAGGTAACTGTTGTTCCAGAGCAGGAGCTGCCGGATGGCAATTTCCCAACAGTATCCTATCCAAACCCAGAGGACAAGAAGGCATTTGCACTTGCACTTGATCTGGCAAAGAAGGTTGATGCAGACCTTGTTCTGGCAACAGATCCAGATGCAGACCGTCTTGGTGTATATGCAAAGGATACAAAGACTGGCGAGTACAAGGTATTTACAGGAAATATGTCTGGTATGCTTATTTGTGAGTATGAGATGTCACAGAAGAAGGCACTTGGCATTCTGCCGGCAAACGGTGCACTTGTTACAACAATCGTATCCTCTAACATGGCTCAGGCTGTAGCAAAGGAATACGGCATGAAGTTTATCGAGTGTCTGACTGGATTTAAGTATATTGGAGAGCAGATCAAGTTCTTTGAGCAGACTGGAAGCAACGAGTATGTATTTGGTTTCGAGGAGAGCTATGGCTGCCTTGTTGGAACACATGCAAGAGATAAGGATGCTGTTGTTGCTGTTATGGCACTTTGCGAGGCTGCTGCTTACTACAAGACTCAGGGCATTACACTGTGGGATCAGATGTTAAACATCTACAACAAGTATGGCTACTACAAGGAAGATCTGTTCACCATGACCTTCAAGGGTGCAGATGGTGCAAAGAAGATGCAGGATATGATGGATGCATACCGCAAGAACACACCAAAGCAGGTTGGTGCATATAAGGTACTGCGTCTGCGTGACTACAAGAACGATGTCATCACCGATCTTGCAACTGGCGAGACTGCACCGACAGGACTGCCAAAGTCAAATGTACTTTACTTCGAACTTGAGAATGATGCATGGTTCTGTGTTCGTCCGTCAGGAACAGAGCCAAAGATTAAGTTCTATGCAGGTATTAAGGGTACTAGCCTTGAGGATTCTGCAAAGAAGCTTGATGAGCTGATGGAAGCAATTAAAAATGCATAAAAAATAAGATTGCTAAAAAACAAAATTGCTGCAGACTTGCCGTAAAGCTTTTAGTCTGCAGTGTGTGATGTGAGGAAAATAAAATATGAAGATACTGCCTAATAACAGCAGTCTCATATATAGTGGAAGGATCGACTGGAGCGATCCTTTTGCTATAGTATGGACATATCCGGGAACATTTGTAAGAATAAAATTTAAGGGCACACAATTATCTATTCATGTGCGCAATAAGCATAATTACTGGAATAACTATCTTGGCGTTGTCGAAGGTGATGCACAGACAAAGCTTTTGCTTCCAAAGGAAGGTGAGGCAACAATAGAAATCCCGCTGCAGACAACACAAGATAACATTCATGAGGTGACGATCTTTAAGCGTCAGGATGCATGTCATGAGCTGACGATTCTTGGCTTTGAAATTAATTGTAACACTGATGAGGAATGTGAGCTTCTTGAGGCATCGCCATTGCCGCCGCGGCGCATAGAAGTGTACGGCGATTCTGTATCTGCAGGAGAAGTATCTGAGGCAGTTGACTATGTTGCAAAATCAGATCCAGAACATAACGGAGAGTATTCAAATAGCTGGTATTCCTATGCATGGATCACTGCGCGAAAACTTGATGCACAGCTGCACGACATCGCTCAGGGCGGTATAGCGCTTCTTGATAATACAGGCTGGTATCATGAGCCAGACTATATTGGTATGGAGCATGTATGGAATAAGATGCGCTATGATTCATCATATGGTCAAGTGACAGAGTGGGATTTTTCAAAGTATACGCCAGATATTGTAATAGTAGCCATTGGTCAGAATGATTCACATCCAGATGATTATATGAAAACTGATTATGAAGGCGAGAAGGCGAAGAACTGGAGAACACATTACAGACAGTTTTTAGCAAAGCTAAGAGAAACTTATCCAGATGCATGGATTATTTGCTGTACAACACTTTTGCAGCATGATATCGGCTGGGATATGTCTATCGATCAGGCTGTTTTAGATATCGCTGACAAGAAGATTTCCCACTGCGTATTCCAGCGAAACGGAAAAGCAACACCGGGACATCTTCGTATTCCAGAGGCAGAGGAGATGGCAGAAGAACTGTGCCATTATATCCATAGCCTTAACATTGAAGGATACTAATAAAAGTTAGGCGCTTGTATGATACAGGCGCAGAAAGACAGGGTGATAAAATGGAATTTCCGAAAAATTTTCCGAAAAATTTCTTATGGGGAACAGCAGCAAGCGCTTATCAGATCGAGGGGCGCGATCCGCATGATGGCAAGGGCGATCATATCTGGAATATTTATGAGCGAGAGCCGGGTCACATTTATGAAAATCAGACAGGTGATATAGCCTGTGACCATATTCATCGTTTCAAGGAAGATGTTGCAATCATGAAAAAGATGGGACTTAAGGCCTATCGTTTTTCAATGGATTGGTCTAGGCTGCTTCCAGAAGGAACAGGACGCGTCAATGAGACTGGTGTGAAATTTTACAGCAACTTAATTGACGAGCTTCTTGCAAACGGGGTGGAACCATTTATTACCATGTATCATTGGGAGCTTCCATATGAGCTGTATAAAAAAGGCGGTTGGCTAAACCGTGATATTGCTGAGTGGTTTGGCGAATATGCAAAGCTTATTGCAGAGCGTTTTAGTGATCGTGTTAAATATTTCTTTACATTAAATGAGCCGCAGTGTTTTGTTGGTCTTGGCTATCTTCGCGGTGAGCATGCACCAGGCGTAAAGGCACCGCTTCGTGATACATTTGAAATGGCACATAATGCACTTCGCGCGCATGGCCGTGCCGTACAGATGCTTCGCGCTTACGCAAAGCAGCCTATCGAGGTAGGATTTGCCCCGACATGTGGCATGTGTTACCCGGAAAGTGAAAAACCAGAAGATATTGAGGCAGCAAGACAAATGATGTTTTCAATGTCACTTCAGCCGGCTGATAACTGGACCTGGAATGTTGCATGGTGGTCAGATCCGGTGCTTCTTGGCCATTACCCGGAGGAGGGACTTCGCCTTTATGAGCCGTATCTGCCAAAGATTACTGATGAAGATATGAAGTTAATTCACGAGCCGCTTGACATTTACGGTCAAAATATTTATAATGGCAGGTGCTTTCGTATGGGACCTGATGGCAGGCCGCAGGAGGTAACAAGGCCATTTGGCGCGCCAAAGACAGCTGTTGACTGGCCGGTGACACCAGAGTGCATTTATTGGGGGTTGAAGTATCTTGATGAGCGATATCATATGCCAATGTATCTGACAGAGAATGGCATGGCATGCCACGACTGTATTTCTCTTGACGGCAAGGTGCACGATCCAAATCGAATCGATTTTCTTGCCCGCTATTTACAGCAGGTAAAGCGTGCCGCGTCAGAGATGGATTTAAGAGGCTATTTTGAGTGGACGCTTCTTGACAACTTTGAGTGGAACAAAGGCTATGCAGAGCGTTTTGGACTTGTGTATGTGGATTTTGCAACACAAAAGCGTATCTGGAAGGATTCAGCATACTGGTATGCACAGGTAGTAAAGGACAATGGCGCTATGATTTAAATTATTTTAAATTGTAATAACAAGTTTCTTTTACCATGCGGAAAATCATAAGAATGGATAAGAGGTAGTACTATGTATTATGTACCGGATGGCACGACAAAGTGCGGATTCTATGAGTGCAAATGTTGTCAGAGTCGTTTTCTGTCGCTGCAGACAATGAAAAAAATCCCATGCCCTTACTGTGAGCAGGATGCTGATATGGAGATAGGTCCAGATGAATCAATGGAGGAACTGACCGATACGGCAGAGCTTCAGGAGATTGTAGAGGGCGAAAATGTGGAGAAAATGGATCGACTGTTAAGCCTTGCAATCACAGGCGGCGACTACGAATGGCTGTAATCAAAAGAGACATGAAAAAGGATGTCAGTGAGGTGTCTGAATGAAAAAACTGTATGAACGCGCCTATTTATTTTTTCAAAAATATCCGTTGATGATATCCATCGGATATATGTGTATTTATTTTCCTATTTTCTCTTTGTTGGAACAGTTTTGCGAGCCAAGGTATGTGATTCACTGCGCATTAGATGATATGATTCCGTTTAATGAATGGTTTGTCATTCCGTATGTTATGTGGTTTGCATTTGTGCCGGGGATGGTGCTGTTTTTTCTTAGGAAAAGCAAGGAAGATTATATTAAGTGCTGCAAGGTTATTTACGGCGGTATGTCAATATGTCTTCTGATTTACTATCTATTTCCAAATGGTCTTTCTCTTCGACAGCCGCTTGAAGACAAGAATATTTGCTGCATGATTGTTAACCAATTAAGAAGTGCCGATACGCCGGCAAATGTCTGTCCTAGTATCCATGTTTCAAGCACGATTGGCATTTTGTTTGTCCTTTTCCATTCGGAAAAGCTAAAGAATTATCGAAAGCTTAAAGCAACTATGCTAGTACTAGGAACCTTTATTTGTATTTCCACTGTTGTGATAGATCAGCATTCTGTAGTAGATGCTGTGTGCGGTATGATGCTAAGTGCTGTTTTGTTTTATTTAGTGCAGTTGTCAGAGGTGCCAGATCAAGTTACTGTATTTGAAGAAGTTAAGCGATAATAAAAAATGCTGTGTACGTTTTTATGTACACAGCATTTTTTGATGGATTAATTAATCCTTTGGCATAACAATTTTAGGCATCTTGTGCGGTGGCTGATTTTTTGGACCGCCATTTTTTCTGGTTGGATCTGGCTTGCCAAGGAATTTTTCAAGATCATCTGGCATATAGGTTTTTAATTCTGTCCATGCAGCAGCAAGGGAGAGTGCAGCAATAACAATGTAGATAATCTCGCAGACAGCAACGCTTTCGATGACTCCGGTTGCACGTACTGCAAAGAAGATTCCGAAAATTAGCTGAACGCAGACAGCCTTGAACATACTTGTCTTTGCCTTGCGATTTAGGAAAATGCCAATTAAAACAGCAACGCCAAGGAAGGTGAGCAGCTGGAATACAAGATCAGTTCCTAAAAACAGAAATTCCAGTGATGGTGTCTGGATAAATTCAGCCATAGAATTAAGTCCATTTTGAATCTCAGAAGGCTCCATACCCTCAGTCAGCATAGAGGAAACACTAGAAATAAGCTGTCCCTGATTGATTGAGATGGCAGCGGAAAGATAGCTCATCACATAGGAAAGACCCTGTGTCACGATTGGAAGAAGTCCAACACCTAAGCCAAGAAGCACAGAGCTTGCAAATGCATTATTCTTGTTTTCTGGTAAGTTTGCTTCCTCAGGATTCATATTTTTTCGCAGTGAGTGACGCATAGAGAAGCGTGAGCATACAAATATTGCCAAAAAACTAAATACGATTAAAAATGTGACGTGCATAACATCTGCCGCAACTGTGTTGGATGATAAAAACTCCTTAACAGGTGCAATTTGTGCAGCTAAAAGCTCGATGACAGTAGGAATGATGCCAACGCCGACCATGTAAGCAAGAAGTCCAAAAGTCAATGCATACACATCAAAACGGAAACGGTTTTTCATACGGATGATCAGATATACTGGAACAGCAATCATAACAGCAAGTGCGATCACCATTAAAATGATTGACAGAACTGGCACACGCATGGCATAGTCAAATGCAAAATCCTCTGGCACCATAGATGTGACGGCTCCACCCTCAGCAGCAGTTTCAGCAACCGTTTCGGCTATGCTTTCAGCTGCAGATTCAGCGGCAGTAGAGGCCGCTGCGATGATAGATAAGAAACTCATAATTCCTCCTTAATTGCTTCAATATTCAGTATAGAAGCGTATAAATTTAACTATATCAAAGATGAAAAACAGTGTCAATATAAGCTGTTTATACTTCATTATTTTTTTAGGATTTCATTGACAATGTTTGGTCAATGTGTTATGCTAACCGTGTTGGCGCGATAGCAGAAGCTGCAACGCTGCAATTTATTTTTTGGAGGTATCACCATGAAGGGTACAGTTAAGTGGTTCAATAATCAGAAGGGTTATGGTTTTATTTCTGATGAGTCTGGTAAGGATGTATTCGTACACTACTCCGGACTGAACATGGAAGGCTTCAAGTCTCTGGACGAGGGCGCTTCTGTAGAGTTCGATGTAATCGACGGAGCTAAGGGACCGCAGGCTGTTAACGTTACAAAGCTGTAATTGAAACAAGCCGCCGCGATTAATTTCAATTATACCATGTACCTATTCTTTTTTAATAAATGAAATATCGTATTAGGTAGTGAGATTAAAAGCAAAAGACATAACAGTTCGCTGTTATGTCTTTTTCAGCTTAAACACAAAAATCTGCGCGTTTTGTTCGCGCAGGCAGACAGAAAGGTTTGGTTATTAAAATGGCACAGAATCCAGTAGTTACTATTGAGATGGAAAATGGCAGTGTGATCAAGGCAGAGCTGTATCCACAGGTTGCCCCGAACACAGTAAACAACTTTATCAGCCTGGTAAAGAAGGGATTTTATGATGGCGTAATCTTCCACCGCGTAATCAGCGGTTTTATGCTGCAGGGAGGAGATCCGGACGGCACAGGTATGGGTGGCCCGGGCTACAGCATTAAGGGTGAGTTTACACAGAATGGTTTTCAGAATGATTTAAAGCATGAGCCGGGTGTACTTTCCATGGCAAGAACGATGATGCCAAATAGTGCAGGCAGCCAGTTCTTTATTATGCATGAGGCAGCGCCGCATTTAGACGGTGCATACGCCGCATTTGGTAAGGTAACAGAGGGTATGGATGTAGTTAATGCAATCGCAGCAGTACCGACAAACTACAACGACAGACCGCTTGAGACACAGCGCATGAAGAAAGTGACTGTTGAGACTTTTGGTGAGGAATATCCAGAGCCAGAGAAGTGCTGATTTTAAGGAAGTTAAAAGTTCTATGCGCGTGACTTTTGACCCTGGTATCATAATATGAAAAAAACAAAAATGACAGAAAAAGGCGAAGTGGTTCTCACCGATTCGCCAGAAGAGGCCCGCACTCTTCAAAAAAGCATTCCTGTCATCGGCATATGTACTCCCGGACAGGATAAATCCTGGTCCGGGATTTCTTTTTTAGCCGAGGATTGGGAAGATGTGGATGATGAATATGCAGAACTTGCGTACTGCAGATATTATCATCTGCCAAGGGTATTGGTTTGTGGAGAGTGGTCAGTGGTAAGTGAACAAAAGTTAGTGATTGGTGGCCAGAATTTTGAAGAACAAACACATACTTGGTTAATTCGAGAGGCAGACAAAAAAGATGCGAAAGCATTTGAAACACTCTATAATGACGATGAAGTAAAGCGCTTCCTACCTTATCCACTAGAAAAACAGGCGCAAACTTGTAAAGATTGGGAAGACTGGATTGAATGCCTGCACCAGTATGTTTATCCATCGGAAGAGCCATCTATGTGGGTATTAGCAGATGAAAATGATGATATGATAGGGCGGATAGGGCTCGAATACAAAGATAAAGATGAAGAAAGTGGTATCCCTAGCGGATATTATCTAGGCTATGCGATATTGCCAAAATGGAGAAAAAAAGGACTGGCCGCGAAAGCAGCCAGTCGATTATTAAAATATTGTTTTGAATATTGGCAGCTAAAAGAAGTCTATCTTCTTTGCAGCAGCGAAAACATGGCATCTGTAAAAACAGCGCTTGCGTGCGGATTTACAAAAATGTCATCCATTGAAGTGCCGATACAAAACTCAGTCTTCCTTCAAGATATCGTCGAGCATTGCCTGAATGATCGTGCGTGTGTAAGCACCAGCCTGCTTTTTTTGTTCGCGAGGAAGGCTCTTTAAGTCAATCGGCTCACCAAAACGAATTGTGATCGCAGCACGGCGGATGAATGGAAAGTGATTTTCCAAAACATCTGCTGAGTGCGCGATTGCAACAGGAACAACAGGACATCCGGCCTTGTCAGCCATCTTTAAGCTGCCTTCCTTAAATTCAAGCATACTGCCTTCTTCACCACGGTTTCTTGTGCCTTCTGGGAAGATCCACATAGAATGACCGTTTTTAAGCTCATCGACACCAGCAAGTATTGTTTTTAAACCTTCCTTTACGTTGCTTCTGTCTAAGAACAGGCAATGAATATAGCGCATCCACAGACGAAGAAGTGGAATATTTGCCATTTCTTTTTTAGCTACATATCCAGTAATACCTGGAAGCAGTCGATAGGATGTGATGATATCAAAGTAGCTTCTATGGTTGCCTACATACAGCACAGCGCGATCCTTTGGAATGTTTTCAAGACCCTCTGCCTTGACTTTGGTGCCGCTTACAAAGAGAAGCACACCAAATATCCACTGAATCATGCGTCTGGAAATCCGATCCTTAAGATCAGGATTTTTTTTGCCAATTAACCATAAGATGAAAGCAGGTATGCATCCAATTACCAGATAGAGAATGGCAATAAGCAAAACTAGTATAAGTCTTATCATGGAAACCTCAATTCAATTTATTCCTCTGGAGCAAGTCCAGGTGCAGTCTCACCAGGCTTAATGGAGCCTTCTGGTCCTTCCTCCTCCTCGATTGGCTCAAGCGGCTCGCATCTGCCAAACAGCTCAGTCATCTTGCGAAGATTTGCTGCTAACTCAGGAGTCAGGTGATCCTTGCGGAAGCGGAATGCCCAGTTGCCGCCGGCAACAGATGGCGTGTTCATACGACAGTCACTGCCAAAACCAAGAAGATCCTGAATAGGATAAATAGCGTAGCGTGCGATAGAACCCATAGCCGCACGAATCATATCATAATGAATGATATTTCCGTCAGTATTTAAGTAGCGGCGAACACGATCCTGCAAAGCTGGCTTAAGAGTCTGATACCAGCCCATGGTGGTGTCATTGTCATGTGTTCCTGTGTAGCAAATGCAGTTCTCAGTGGTGAAACGATGCGGAAGAATGTCATTGTCTTTTGGATCACCAAATGCAAACTGTAATACCTTCATGCCAGGCAGGTTAAAGTCATCTCTTAACTTCTCAACGCGAGGAGTGATGATGCCAAGATCTTCAGCCCAGATCGGAAGATCCTTGCCAAATACTTCCTGCATACGAAGGAACAGATCCTCATTTGGTCCCTTCTTCCATTTTCCGTGCATAGCAGTTTCTTCACCATATGGAATTGCATAGTACTGCTCAAATCCGCGGAAATGATCGACACGGATGTAGTCAACCATATTTAACTGACCCTTGATACGACGCATCCACCAGTCATAATGTGTCTTTTTGTGGTAATCCCAGTCATACAGCGGATTGCCCCAAAGCTGTCCTGTAGCAGAGAAATAATCCGGCGGAACTCCGGCAACAACGGTCGGATAGCCATCCTTTTCAAGCTGGAACAGTTCACGGTTTGCCCACACATCTGCACTGTCAAGTGCAACAAAGATCGGAATATCGCCGACGATCTTGATGCCATTTACATGTGCATAATCGCGAATTGCGTTCCACTGACGGAAGAAGATGAACTGAATGTACTTGTAGTATTCGATGGAATCAGCCAGACGCTCACGCCATGCAGCTTTAATCTCCTCATCAGGGTCACGCAGATCATCTTCCCACTCCAGCCAGCATGCACCGCCGTGTGCGTCCTTACCTGCCATGAAAAGTGCATAATCGTCCAGCCAATCCTTTTCGTGCTCACAGAACACATCAAATTCCTTAAGCATACACAGATCAGCTGATTCCTTAAAGATCTCATAGGAACGATGCAGGATGCGCAGCTTTGCTGGAATAACGTCGCCATAGTAGATGTGATCTGGATTAAAGTGCGGATAATTGCGTAAATCATCACCATAAAGAAGACCGTCCTTGATCAATTCATCAGGGCTGATTAAAAGCGGCTGTCCTGCAAATGCTGAGAATGCCTGATAAGGAGAATCTCCATATCCTGTGTGGCCTAACGGTAAAATCTGCCAGAGGCTTTGTCCGGCACCAGTCAGGAAATTGATAAAGTCATAAGCACCCTTTCCGAAGTCACCGATTCCGTATGGAGAAGGGAAGCTTGTTGGGTGGGCGAGTACGCCTGAGTAACGTTTAGATAATGTTTTTGCCATAAAGGTACCCCAAACCTTTCTCTTAGATTATAGTATAATAGTTTTACGGCAGTTAGAAAAATATTGAACTTTCATACTGCTACGTTTGAATAAATACAAGTATAACACTAAAAGAAAATATTTACAAGATCACATGATTTGTGTCAAGGCATTTTTTTCTTGAATTTGGAACGTGTATCGGGTATACTGAAAACGTAGCAGATAAGTAAGGAAAGAAGCAAAAAGAAGGAGAATGAAATGAGCGTCAGAGGAATTCACACCGATGTAACAGATATGCGTGAAAAAATATTCACCGAAGTAGCAAGACTTGCTTACGAAGGCGGAGATTATTCCCGTTTGGAGGAGCTTCCATATAAAATCGTGCCGGGAGAGTTGGCCAGCTTTCGAGAAAGTGTATTTACAGAGAGAGCCATTGTCGGAGAGCGTCTTCGACTTGCGATTGGACTACCAAACCGTACACTTGCTGAGCATGCACCAGTGGCTGATGGTGTAAATGAAAGTGCAATCACAGAGCGCTACTATGAGCCGCCGCTGATCAACATCATCAAGTTTGCCTGTCATAAGTGTCTTGATAATAAGACAGTTGTGACGAACATGTGTCAGGGATGTACTGCACATCCGTGTGAAGAGGTATGCCCGAAGGGAGCCATTGTTGTAAAGCAGGGTGGAAAATCAAAGATTGACCCGGAAAAATGTATCAATTGTGGACGTTGTCGTGATGCATGCCCATATGGTGCGATTGTTAAGATGGAGCGCCCGTGCGCAAAGGCATGTGGGATGCACGCAATTCATAGTGATGAGTATGGCAGAGCAGATATTAATTACGACAAGTGTGTATCTTGTGGTATGTGTCTTGTAAACTGCCCATTCGGTGCAATTGCTGATAAAGGTCAGATATTCCAGACAATCTTAGCCATGAAGGCGGGAACGAGAGTATATGCAGCTGTAGCGCCGGCATTTATCGGTCAGTTTGGACCAAAGCTTACACCAGAGCGCTTCCGTGAGGCGATGAAAGAGTTAGGCTTTGCAGATGTGGTAGAGGTTGCGGCAGGAGCCGATCTTTGTACGATTCAGGAAGCAAAGGATTTCCTTGAAGAAGTGCCTGAGAAGATTCCATTTATGGGAACATCATGCTGTCCGTCATGGTCTGTTATGGCAAAGACTGAATTTCCGCAGTATGCTAACTGCATTTCCATGGCTCTGACACCAATGGTATTTACAGGCCGTATGATTAAAAAGGCAGATCCTGGATGTAAGGTAGCTTTTATCGGACCATGTGCAGCTAAAAAACTTGAGGCAAGCCGCAGAAGTGTGCGAAGCGATGTTGATTTTGTACTGACCTTTGAGGAAGTTATGGGTATGTTTGAGGCGAAGGGTATTTCCTTTGACGATATAAAGGCAGGAGAGCCGCTTCATCATGCAAGTGGAGACGGAAGAAACTTTGCTGTTGCGGGTGGTGTTGCAAATGCAGTTGTGAATGCAATTCACCAGATTGATCCAGATCGCGAGGTCAATGTAGTTTGTGCACAGGGACTAGACGAGTGCCGTAAGATGATGCAGATGGCAAAGGCTGGAAAATATAATGGATACTTGCTTGAAGGTATGGCATGTCCTGGAGGCTGCGTAGGCGGTGCCGGAACGATTCAGCCAATCAAAAAATCAGCAGCAAATGTAGCAATGAATAAGAAAAATGCTCCATTCCCATCTGCAACACAGAGTGAATACAAGCAGATGATCGACTTTTTGGAGGAAAGGCCGGAAAAGACGCCTACAGCAGAGGCAGCAAAGTCAGAAGAGAAATCTGAATAAAAATATTTTGTCTAGCTGCGAATTTGCCTGCATAGCAAAGAAAGTGAGAGGGGTATGGATAAAAGACGAAAGAAAAGGGTATGGTTTTTGACAGTCCTGGCAACAGTGGCTGCTCTGTCACTCTTCGTTTTTAGCGGATGCGCAAAGCTTGCATCCGCGATCAACGATATCAAGGGCAGCCTGATTGGAAATCAGTATACCATTTACACGTATGATAATTTTGGAAATCTAGTACTAGAGACAAGCGGAAAGAAGATCGACATTGCCGGAAATCCAGTCAAAAATACTAGCTACGATGAAAACGGCAAGGTTATTACCGGATATGAATTATCATCTGTTATCACAATCACTATTGATGGCAATGAGATTGAGTCATGTGGCGATACCTGCATCTTTGTGCAAAAAGGACTGACTCCAGATGTTGATTTTACAACTGAGACAATTCAAAGTTCAGGCTCTGTTTTAGACATTACATCCTTGTCTGCAAAGCTGAATCAGTACAAGAACAAGTTTGGAAAAGCGCGTGTCGTAGTAATTAAATCGCAGCTTGGAAATCCAATCATGGCATTTTCAGGAGACAGTGTCTACTGGGAGATTCCGGAGGATTTGCCAAAGATGACAAAGCTTATGATCGATGGAAAGGCACTCTATATTCACAGGGCAAACTTCCAGATTATTGATAAGGAATTAATCCAGTAATAAGTATATAGCAACGATTTAAAGGTGCGCCGAGGAAAGTAATCGGCGCACCTTTTTCATAACGTTTTATAAATTTTCAAGAGCAATCTTCATCATGTTAGTGAAGCAAGTCTGACGTTCTTCGGCAGTAGTGATCTCCGGACTTATAAAGCTGTCAGAGATTGTTAAAAGGCAGGCTGCTTCTTTGCCTAGTACCGAAGCATTTGCAAACAGTGCAAAGCTTTCCATTTCAACAGCCAGACAGCCGCGCTCGTCGCGAAGCTTTTCCCAATAGGTTGGCTTTTCATCAGACGGCTGGCGGTAGAAGACGTCACTAGAGTGAATTGCACCCTCAATCATATTAATTCCAAGACGCTTTGCAGCAGCGCGAAGGGAATCATTGAGTGCTTTGGATGGATAGCTCTCATCCTTATCATAGCCAGACTGAACCTTTGCATAGGTGGACTCACTGACTGCGGAAGTAGCAAGAACGACATCATAAATCTTTGCGTCAGAGCTGTAGCTTCCAGCGCTTCCGATACGGATGATACGGTCTACATCATACTCCTTAAACAACTCGTAGGAGTAGATACCGATACTTGGCATACCCATTCCGCTGCCCATAACGGTAACTGGTTTTCCATTATAAGTTCCGGTATAAGCAAGCATACCGCGCACTTCATTTACAAGAACGGCATCCTGTAAAAAGGTATCAGCGATAAATTTTGCACGCAGCGGATCACCCGGCATTAAAACAGTTTTTGCGATCTGACCTTTTTGTGCATTATTATGTGGTGTTGGCATAAAAAAACCTCCTGTCTTTTCTGAAAAAGTGTTATACTAGATTTAGTATAACATAAATTTAATGGTATGCCAATATAAATTTGTGCAGATGAGAAGGGAGAATATCAATGTTTGAACGAAAAAAGGCATTAAAGGAAATCGAAGAAAAATTAAATACAGTTCAAATGTATTTGGAAAATAATTATAAGGATCTTACGCTACAGTCATATAAGGATGCAAAAGAAGTGGTTGAGCGGTATGAGAAAAGCGGTCTCTTAAAACAAAAAGATAAGGATATGATTCAGAAAAAGATGGCAGAGTTTGATGCCAAGCTTGTGCACTACGGCCATACGAATGTATCAGAGTTCTTAAAAGAGCGCTATTAGTTTTCGTAAGGAATTTGTAAAAAATAACGTGTTTTATTAAGGTGACATTGCAGAGAACGGCTGTTATACTGAAAGTAAAGAAAAGGTGAGGGAGAATGACCCTGACCGGACAGGAGGTCCGATATGATGAAGATGAAACGACAAAAAGCAAAATGGAGTGCAGTGTTGACATCAGCCGCTATGCTCATGATTAATATTCCAGTATCGGCAGAGGAACAAAGCCAATATATAAATGGAGTTACTCAGATAAATGGATATACAGAATTTGAGCAACCGCAGGTGATCGAAAATCAGGATATGGCACAGCTTGGCTACAGCGATATTCGTGCATATGAGATTGAGAATGCAGGAGAACTGGCATGGTTTGTTCAGCATTTTTATGCAGGAGATTTAGAGACACAGAATGTAAGTTTAGCCGACAACATTGACATGAGCGCGTTAGCAGCGTATTCATGGACACCGCTTGGATATTATAATGTCGAGACACAGACAGGAAAAAGCTATGACGGTGTATTTGATGGAAATGGTTACAGTATCAGTAATATCATTCTGAACCAGATAAACGGTGTGGACTTAGTCAGCAAGGTATCAGAAGAACAGGCAGCAGTGCTTGGAACACAGCCTATTGAAAATATTGCGCAAAATGCGCTTGCAGGTGTATTTGGCTATATTGGAAGTGCAGGCCATGTTACAGAGCTTAAACTGGAAAACACATCTATAACGTCAAATGCAGATGCAGGTGTGTTAACAGGACGAAATGAAGGAAGCATTAGTGCCTGCGTCACATCAGGCGCATCAGTGACTTCTTCAAAAAGTGACGCGTTTGTAAGTGAGTTTGCTGCTGATAATGAAAACAGGATTGAATCTGTTTACTCAAGTAATTTCAGCATTACAAATATGTTGGGAGAAGATGCAGTTACGCCGATTCTGTTAAATTATGCACCAGGATATTCAAGCACAACAGGAAATGGAAGCGTATCAGCTGCATTTACAGAGCGTAAGGAAAGTGTAGAAAACAGTCTTTTTGTGACAGAAGCGCCTGCAGGTGTAACAGTATTTGACACATCACAGTTTGCAGATGGAGCGGCAGCATGGTCATTAAATTCAGGTTTTACAGATCCAAAGTTTTCACAGCTTATGGGAACGGATCAGATGCCTGTATTGATTAAAAAGACAGACGAGAGTTACTCACGTGTCTATAAGTGGACACTTGATTATGCAGATGAAGCAAGAGAGGATTCTGTTGTCTATACAAATGGTATTGTGCCAGACAGCATTTTTACAGATGGATGTCAGTGGCAGATGGCAGGATCAGATGGCACACTGACTGATGTTGTATCAGGTATGGCAATTGAAAATGATGTAACGTTAATTGAAAAGTCAGTCGAACCAACGCCAGAACCAACTCCGGAGCCGACACCAGAACCAACGCCAGAGCCAACGCCTGAACCTACACCGGAGCCGACACCAGAGCCAACCCCAGAACCAGTTCAGAAGATGGATCCAGTTTATACACCTCCAGTTGGACTGGAAGGATATGTGACAAGACCATTGTCAGAGATTGAGCTTCCGAGTGATTCTAATGGTCATTTTGAGTGGCAGACTGATCCGGCAACGACACTTCCAGCACAAGAGGAAGCACCAGCAGCAGTTCGTTATGTTCCAAATGACACTGAAAACTACAATATAGTAGAAAATATTGTCATTACAATTAAGATCAATAAATTAGATCCGACACCGCAGACGCAGTGTCCGGACAGTATCAGTATTGATGAGGGACAGTCACTTTCAGCTGTTGAATTGCCTGAAGGATGGAGCTGGCTTGAAGCAAGCATTATCCCGGAAAGTGGTATTTATACAGCAGTTTATACACCAGAAGACACGTCCATCTATAATACGATTAATGCATCAGTAAATGTGACTGTAAATCCGACAAAGCCAGCTGATACAGAACCGCCTGTTATCGCAGGAATTGAAGATGAAAAAACATATTGTGAGGCACAGACAGTAACGGTGACAGATGAAAATGCTGTTACAGTTACAGTAAACGGACAGCCAGTTTCACTTGATGAAAATGGAAGTTTTACGTTAGAGCCAGGAGAAAATCAGTTAAGTGTTTCAGCAGTAGATGAGGCAGGAAACATGACTACTGTAAATGTAATCGTGAATAATGGTCATACATTTTCAAAGGGAAAATGTGTTATCTGTGATGCCAGTGATCCTGATTATGTGCCAGAACCTACAGAAGATACAAATATTCCTGATATCACG
>ERZ1106951.802-NODE-802-length-30437-cov-678.713185_pt1 | contig 30437 bp, 54 predicted proteins | sample MGYA00403676_ERZ1106951 | MGnify/ENA primary metagenome ERZ1106951 (study PRJEB35170, sample SAMEA104062398) | human gut metagenome | biome: human gut; feature: human-associated habitat; material: faeces | place: Denmark | collected 2012-04-23 ...
ATTTCAAAACCGGTAGTACTTCCTTGACCAAAAACTCGAATTATCGTATTTATGGTGGTCGCGTACTTTATAGTAATTCCAGTGGATCAACCGGAACCATTACTTTAAATGAAACAGCTAATAACTTTTCCATGATTGAAATATTTTACGGAAAAGACAGTCAAGGATATGACTCTACTAAAATATTTCTTCCGAATGGAAAAACAGCATCCCTTACCGTCACGAATATGTATAGTACTACTGGGATTCAGACGGCAACCAAACTTGTGACCATTTCCGGAACATCAGTTACCCCCAATACATCAAGATGCGGTTATACTAACTTGGATGGTTCTTTTTTTAAGACAGGTGCAGAAAATATGATAAAAATACGCTATGTTGTCGGATACAAATAAAAAGGAGTAATGAATATGGCCCTGTATAAAGAAATTGATCTTGATAATGGAGTAACTGTTAGGTATCACCGAGTAGTATCTGTCAATACGATCACTAATGTTCAGAACATCATCGAAGTGGCAAGCTATACCAGCAAAGAAAAACGCGATGAAGAGAAAAAATCGATTGAGACTGGGGGCGATTCCAATGTCTTCATTGAAACGACATTTGTAAATGCCGATTATAATCAAAGTATGACCATTATCGATGCGTATGATTATTTGAAAGCGCTTCCCGAGTATGAGGGAGCAATTGAGGTGTGAACCAAAGGAGTTTATTATGGTAGTTAAAAAGGGAACCTTGAGTGTAAGTTTGTATGAGGGCGCTCCTTCCACAATCTATACCGTTTGGGAATTCATCGAAGATGTTGAAAATTTGATTGTAATGCGTAATGAAGCATTTCCGTCCGAACAGGCAAAAGCTTATGCCGGAATTGACGTATCTGAGATTGCGTCGATCTTTGATTCTGCTCAGTATCCCGATCCCATTTGTACATGGGATGTCGAATTGACTCCGGTATCTGAAGAATCCGAGTCAGTTGACGTCAATCTTATTCCCAATGCTTCTGTTGATTGCAACCTCGTTGATACAAGCGGAAAACTCTATAACATGTTCTTCAGAGATTCTGATGAAACTAGAAACTTCCCTATTAGAATTAATGGTTGGCTTGAAACCATGGTTTATTCTAGTGATACAAACTACAGAACTCAACGCTATACTACCTACAAAGGCGTCGTATATGAACGAAATATGATCGATGGCGTGTGGACTGCTTGGGCTAGACAGATGCGACAGTATGTTCTGTTTAACAATGATTCGGCTAGCCTTAGCGGTTCTGTCACTTTGTCCGAAAGTGCAGCAAATTTCGATAAGCTTACCATCATGTACCGCTCCAATGATAACTATTTTGCCAGTATTGATGTGTGGAATCCGAATGGGAAATATGCAGTTCTTACGTCTTCCAGTTATACAAGTGTTTCTAACGTTATCCTGAAGAGTAAGACTATTTATATTTCTGGAACCAGTATCACTACTCATCATAATAGCTCTAATTTCTATTATACAGGAGAAGCAGCTGTTAATGGGAATCAGCCGACTACTCATAAAGATTCGGTATGTGTGACTCAGGTAATCGGTTGGAAGTAATTTGATATTACTTATAAATCATGTCCTGCGATATATAGCTATGGACATAGTAAGGAGGCGTAATGATGAGACTTCTACAGTTTATGGTTGATAATCAGAAATTAACTAGAAATGGAGATTTCTCTCATATTATTCGAGGTACAAAGGGCTACTTGAGATGCTTCTTCGAGTTCCATGGTAACGAATGGACAAATTGCAATATTGTAGCTATTTTTGAAAAAGGCTCTGAAGAATTTTATGAAAGGGTATCTCAAAATGGAATGTGCAAAGTTCCAGACGAGGTAACCGATAATGCAAGTTTTCGAGTTAAACTCGTAGGGGCAAGAAACAACATTAGACTTGTAACGAATAAAATTCTCATAAGTCAGGAGGGATGATATGGCGAATCTTGAGGAATTACTTACTACCTCCACAAACACAGACGATAACAACATAGATTATTACAATGATGAGATCCAGTTTGATATTGATAATGATCTAAGAGCAATTTCCTATTCGAGTAAAGGTGCCGTTATTGGTGTAGTTGGAGATAAGAATGTAAATCGCATTAATTTTCGAATGCCAAGATACTATAACGGCTTTGATATGTCTGAATTTTCAATCAGAGTCAACTATGTAAATGCCAATGGCGATCCCAACTATTATAATGTTAACGATGGAATTGTTGAAGAAGATAAAATTAAATTTACCTGGTTAGTAGATTCAGATGTTACTGCATATATTGGCGATGTGAATTTCGCAATCGAGTTGTATAAAGTAATCGATACCGATACTATCACCCAGTCGTTCAATACGACAACAACATCATGTAAAGTTCTTAAGGGTTTAAATGCTAATTCTTATATAACTCCAGAACAAATTCAGGATCTCATTGCGCATTTGCAATCGGATCTTGACGCGTATAGTGATATCAAGAAAAAAGAGATATCCAATTCTAGCATGCAGACAGTTACGACTGGCGGACGCCGTATACGTCCTATTATTAGTTTTATTGATGACGACTGTCGTGACACTGTATACACCACGTTGTATCCGCTTATTAAGGAACTAAATATTCCGTATGCATTGGCTTGTCCAGCGCAGCAGATTGACACAAATGGGTATCTCACATCATCACAAATCAAAGAAATGATGAATGATGGAGTTGAGATTTCTTGTCATTTTGCTAAACAAGAATCGATGGGGTCTTTTACCACAGTCGACGATCTGACCAAAAACTTGGATGCTTGTATGACGGTATATCGTTCTCTTGGTGCACAAGTAAATTCGATTGCTTATCCAAATGGCATATATGTATCCGATTATTTAAATACCATTAGGAAATATTTCAAACTTGGAATGACTGTTACTCGTGGTATAAATAAAATTCCATATTCTAGTTCAGTGATGATGCGTGTGGAAGTATTTCCGAGAGCGAATACGAGTGGTACATATCCATATTCTTTTAGCGATGTGAAAAAATATGTAGATATGGTAAATGCTAACGGCGGTTGGTTGATCTTGATGACACACTGTTGGTATACCAGTTTCGATGCTGATAAGTTAAACGAATTGGTACAGTATATCCAGAGTAATGGTATTGATATTGTTGGTATAAATGAAGCCATGGAACTGACCGAAAACCCGGTTGATTGCGGTAGCTCTACTGAAACTTCAAAATACAATGCAGATGCCTACACAATTATAGATGCGAATGGTGAATTGTGGACAAACGCATTTCATGACATGGGTACTGGATACGGTGTGGAGAATATCGAAATCGAGTTTAGTCCAGGGAGTGAATCGAAACCTGGATGCATGCTAGATGGGACTACTGGAAAGAAAACCACCACAAGTGACCCCTCGTATAAAATTACGCAGGAGATCGATTGCAGTGGTTATGGCGCGGTAATCGTATCTGGCTGGGCTTGTGATGGTTATAACATCTATTCGTTCTTTGACGAAAATAGAGCATATATTAGCGGCTATAGTAGTACTGGAACTTACAATGAGGCTCAAACGCTGAGCGAGTATATCGTGGAGATCCCGTCTAATGCCAAGTACGTACGAATTGCTGGTTATCTTTATAAGCAGTTGCCAAAAGCTACTCTGATAAGTAAAGATCGTTATGTCGTATATAATACCAATGTTACACCTGCTTGGAATAGCGGATATAAACTAAGTACAACTGGTAAGTTACTTAACAAAAAAGAAAGTTCTTTCCGTGTAAGTGTGGATGTGGCAGCGGAAGAAGGCGACATCTTTGAAATCTCAGCTAGTTCGAATTACAACAATGCTTTGTATGTTGTTTACGATGCAAATAATAATGTCGTAACTTATTTAGCAGACACTACCAATACGGTTGCAGGTACTACAATTACAGATTATCGTGTTGTGATGCCGGCAGATACAGCTAAGTTCAAAGTAGCCACAAATATCACGGTACAGCCAAATGGATTTTCTGTAAAACATCTTGGTTCGATTAATGCTAGTAAATATGATGTAACTTTAACTCGACGCGATCAAGCTCCTGATTCCCAGGTAGTTGGGGAGAAATTGAATAAAAATTCCAACGATATTACAGCTTTGCAAACAATAATCGCATCACTCGAACAACGTATCACTAAACTCGAAAATCCTTCAGATACTGGTACCTAAGCTCGGTTCACGGATATTAAAGTTTCAAAAAAATAAGGAGGTAACATTTATGGACTTCACTGTGTTTGAAAACTATTTCGTTCTTTCGGTTGTACTGGCCTGCCTTATTGTGGGCTACATTATCAAAAAATGGATTAAGGATGTAGATAATAAGTACATTCCCACCATTGTCACCGTTGTTGGTATGCTGCTGAATCTGGCAGTAAGCGGCGTTTCCATTGAATCCGCTATTTTTGGCGCATTTATGGGTCTCGCTTCCACTGGTCTGCATCAGGCATTCAAACAGTATATTGAGAAAGATAAAGAATGAAAACAAGGAGGGGCAGTCCGTGTGGGCTACTCCTCCTTTTATTTTTTATTTACTTCGCGTAAAATACACCTCTTTTTATGAAAGGAGGCAATAAATATGTTGCTAAAAACAGTTGCATTCAATGCGGAATGCGCTAATTGGACGGACGATATAAAAATCAATGTTGCATTTTTGAAGAATGCTGAACATCATCTGAATACAATTATTCAATACAGAGGATACGTATATCTAAATCAGATATATGAACACTTAGGTATCAAGTGGAATCCAGAAGATGAAAACATATGTATCAAAAATGACAACACGGATCAAAATGCGTTCATCGAATTTAAGGTGTTTCCAAATTTGAAAAATTCGTTTTTAATTAACATTTATTCCCGCGAATAAGAAAAAGAGGCTCTGCCACTATGACAGGGCCTTTTATTTTTGCTCGTGTTATTGACCCGAATAAATAAAACTTTTAGAATAATAAGAGAGACGGATGCCATTGCATATTAAGTACATCTACTTTGGAGAAGATTCTCTTAATACGCAAAAGAACCCAAGCCAGTGATAGCAAGGGTTCCACGTATATTTTATGCAAATTTCCAGTAGACATGAAGATCTTCTTCGTCTACGACAATCTCTTTAATCAGCTCTTGTACAAGGGCTTTGATCTCGTCAATATCTCCACTATCAATCACATCACACAAACTCGATGCGATTTCTACAGCTTCTTCTTTTGACATCTTCTCTTTATTTTCTAAAGATCTCATGTTAACTTCTAGCTTTTCTTTTTCAGCGAGCAATGCATCGGTTCTACTCTTAATCACATTTATATCTAGAGTTCCAAGAGTATATAAATCTATCAATTTATCAAGTTGTGAATCTATTTCTTCGATACGTTTGGAGATGACTTTTATTTTCATCGCATTCTCATCGCTTTCGGTTGAACCAATATCAAACGATTCCGGATGTAATGCAAGTTTACGAACTTCATCAAACACTTCTTTCTCGAGTTCTTCAGCTTTCCAAATTTTATTTTTGCAACGTTCTTCTTTGGGTATGTCTTTCCACTTACCAGCACGACAAGATCGTTTGTAGCAATTGCAATACAACTTCGCACTGTTCTTGGTCTTCGCTCGACGGAAGAAAAACTTATTTCCACAGTGACCGCAACGTATCATTCCAGCAAGAGGAGCATTAATTCGAGATATACGACTGTTAGCATCTTCGTCACGCTCGGCTAGTATAGCCTGGGTTTTCTCAAATGTTTCCTTATCTATAATCGGTTTGTGAATTCCTTCGTACCATTCACCTTTATATGATACCATACCGATGTAATGCTTATTTTCCAGTAATGGTCTGATATTATGTCGATTCCAATTTCCATCATACGTAGTTCGATATCCTTTTGACTGAAGCATTTCAGCAACTCGTCTTTGCGATATTCTCATGTTGAACAGTCTAAACATTTCTCGAATTTGCATTGCCTCGTATTCGTGGACTACGAGTTCATCATTTTCGACTCGATATCCGATAGGTACGTAACGACTACCACACCATTTTCCTTCTTTGGCTCTACCGATCTTACCAACTTCCATACGCTCTTTTATTTGTTCACGTTCAAGTTGGGCGAAAACACTTAGAATACCAATCATAGCTCGTCCGAACGGCGTACTCGTATCTAGATTCTCAGTCATACTAATGAAATCTACGTTGTTTGGAAGGAACACGTCCTCGATAAGAGTCAGTGTATCCTTCTGCGAACGTGAAAGTCGATCGAGTTTATATACTAAAACGGCGTTGACCTTGTTACTTTCTGCATCTTTAATTAAAGACTGTAGTCCGGGACGATCTGTGTCTGCTCCAGAGTAACCAGCATCTGTGTATATTTTATGAACTACCCAACCTTTAGCTTCACAGTATTTAATCATTCTCTCAGTTTGTTCATTGATAGAGTATCCATCCTTAGCTTGCTCTAATGTAGATACGCGTGGATATAATGCTACACGCATGACGTTTCTATTGACCACTCCGTATGTTTCGCCCATTTAAATCATTCCCCTTTATCTAAGATGTCTTTAGCCAATTGTAGAATTTTAATAAGCATATATTTTTCTCGCTCAGTGACTTGCCTCGAGCCGATTGTCAGATATTTAGAGTTCTTTACATAATTAATGAAATGATCCAATGAAAACAACAAATTAGTCGTCTTCCCTTCATTTCGTTCTTTAATGTCTGATTTACCAATAAGCCAAGCAGGATTCACATTGAGCATAGATGCTATAGTTTCTAAAACTGGCAACTTGATGTCTTTTATTTCTCCATTCTCGTATCTGTGTATTGTAGCTTTACTCAGTCCTGTATAAGCAGCTACATCCGCAACTGATATATTTAAGGCTTTGCGTTGCTGTCGTATTCGCTTGCCTATTTCCATGTTCTTCATATATTCACTCCTTCCATGTATAATTATAAGCTAAAAAATTGCGCTATGCGAATGATTTGTATGCGTAACGCAACTTTCTATGTTATTTCAAACTTTTTTCAAACTTTTTTCATAAATTCGAGTTATTATTCTTTTTAGTCGCATAACGCGACAAAATTTTATAAGGAGTGACGCATTTTGATAAACACTAAAGAATTAAAGAAACTACTTATAGATAAAAATTTGAAAGTTAGCGATATAGCTGTACATATAGAGAAATCATATTCTAGCACAATGCTTAAGATAAACGGTAAATCTTCGATGTCGTTAGGAGAAGCAGAGAAGATTCAGTTTCTTTTAGATATAGATGACAATGACTTTTGTTTTTATTTCTTGAGTCATGAGTCCGGGCTATGGTAATCCATCACATGGTCGATGGAACGATAAGGCATAGTATAGATGGTCTTATCATTCCCAAAAGTTTTGTGACTGTATACGAATTAGCAAACAAAAGAAGAGGAATACAAAATGGCAACAGTAATACGAGCGGAACTATCAAAAAGAAATAAGTACTGGGTCGAGAAACACCGATACTACGAATTGAAACATTTTTGCTTGCAATATCCAATTTGGAAACGAGCATATTCCGAGATTGAAATGCTAGGTGGGTGTACGTACGATCCAATGATATTTCATAGATCGAGTTCGCCAGGCGACCCAACCGGACGACTAGCCGAGAAGCGGATGCTGTACCACGATCGAATGAAACTTGTCGAGCAAACAGCATTAGCCGCCGATTCGGAACTAGCCACTTATATTTTAAAGGGGGTGACTGAAGAACTAAGTTTTAACATGCTGAAATCAAAGTTGGACATACCGTGTAGTAAAGATACTTACTACGATCGGTACAGAAGATTCTTTTGGTTATTGGATAAAGTAAGAGATTGATATTTTAGGAGGAAACAACAATGGAAAACAAAATTCTTAATGCAGTAATGATTGCAGTAGCAGGCGGTATCGTGGCTAAAGTATTGAAAACAGTAAGAGATAGAAAGATCGAAAAAGAATTATATGATACGGAGGTTGTTTGCGATGAACAATCAGATAAAGAGTAGTATTCGTGCAAAAGCTAGATTAATTTACGGATTACTGAATGTTCTTGAATACGATATTGATAATCTTCGTTCAGATGTAAACACTTGCGAAGTTGCTAGTTTGATGAAAACCATCCAAGATACTAACATGACACTTGAAAACCTAATCGATATTGTAGCTGAGATCGAATACTTATTATATTTACATAATGCAGAGGAGTCCCTATAGGGGCTCTTTTTGTTCGCGCGAAAAGCATGTTCATTTATGAAGAGAGAACAAAAGTGAACATTAGAAAGACAAATTTATAAGATGCGACCGTCTATGCCTTCGCAAGAAGGAGGGAACACATATCGCACTCTCTTTTCATTTTCGCGAAAAAAACTTGTTCCTTTATGCAAATAAAACTTTTAGGAGGAATTTATTATGATGCCTGTAGGAGCTAAAATTGTGTCGAATATTGCTATTGGAATTATTTATATATGCACGATTCCAGTTGTAGTTACGACAATCAAAGCTGTCATTGCAGAAATCAAAAATATTCTTAGCGAAGAAGCATTTGACGACGAGGAGAGCTGAGCAAGCTCTTCTTTTTTATTTCGCGTAGAAAACATCCTCCTTTATGCAGAATAAAACTTTTAGGAGGTATTTATTATGAGTAACAGTATTATTCACAAGGTATTGGATTGGACTGAGAAAACAACGAATGAACTCGATCCTAAGACTGACAAACATGCCTACGCAAAAGCGTTTGGTTTGGGTGCCATTGAAGGATTGATTGATTCCGCTGTATTCTGGTATCTGCCATTGCTTGCATTGTGCTATTATTGGAAAGGTAAGACTGAAAAGAAGTAATTCTGAGGTGAGGGCCATCTAAACGATGGCTCTTTCTTTTATATTTTCTAATCTAGATTAAGTATCCTAACCTAGCTTTAAAAGTTCCGTACTCGGGTGACGACAAACAATGTTATTTTTATAAAGTCGAAATTTTCCCGGGTGGGATTTTTGAAAAAACAAAATGAAAGGAGGTGGGTATATGGATTACATAATTCTCTTTGTTGTCTGTATCTTGGTTAATATTGCGATCAACATTATATTTTTCGATCATAAACCATCCGGAACCCTTCGAATCGATCATTCTAATCCTGAGAAAGATATCTATCGTTTTGAAATAAACGATTTTGATGCACTGTCCAAGAAAAAGCGAATCGTCATCAATGTGGATAACGACGCTTATCTTTCGCAAGAGTAACACGCACTATTATGGAACGTAAGTTCACATATTTGAAAGGAGTAGTTATTTATGAGCTACAAGACCCTGTTGAATGAAGAAATCGAAAACGAGTTCAAAGAATTAAAGAAATTGAATGTTGGCTCGGAACAGTACAAAACGGCAGTTGATGGTCTGACCAAACTGATGGACAAAAATCTTGAGATTCAGAAGTTCGAAGCGGAACGTTCGGAGAAGGATGCTAGTCATTGTGATGACTATGAACTTCAAACGAAACAGTTCGAAAGCGAACGTCGGGATCGCATTGTGAAGAACGTCCTGACTGCGGCCGGTATCGTATTGCCGCTTGGTGTAACTATCTGGGGAACAATCGTATCGATGGATTTTGAGAAGGAGGAGACGTTTACTACGATCATGGGTCGAGGCTTTATCCAAAAGCTTCTTCCAAAGAAGTAAGAACTAAGTTTTAAGAAGGGGCCGTGGAAACATGGTCTCTTCTTTTTCGCGAAATTTACAGCGTGTATTATGAGAGAAAGCAATGGATAAATGCTGGTGGAAATCCAGCGGTGAGACACGAAGGCGGTGCGCCAAGTAATAACTTAATAAAAGATGCACCCTACCGGGCAACGGTTTTCGTTGGGCCGACCCTGAAGTCATTACTTTCTCTCTTTTATTTTTACAAAACTTTTACAAGGAGAGGATTGTCATGAGATTACGTCCCAGGCTTAGAAAGATTCATTAAAAAGAATGGAGCAACTATTCTAACTGGTATCGGGGTCACCGGAGTTGTGGCTACTTCAGTTTTAGTCGGTAAAGCTACATTCAAAGCTTCCGAAATTTTAGAAGAAACCAAGAAAGAAAAAGGTGGAAAACTGGAAACTATGGAAGCCGTTAAACTTGTAGCTCCGGTTTATATTCCGTCAATCGTAATGGGCGCATCTACTATTGCTTGTATTCTTGGTGCGAACGTACTGAACAGACATCATCAAGCAGCTTTAACTAGTGCGTATGTGTTTGTTGATCAATCTTTCAAAGAGTACAAAGCAAAAGTTACTGAATTGTATGGTGAAGAAGCCGATCAAGCAGTAGAAGAGGCAATCGAGCAAGATCATGTTTCAGGAGAAAACGATCTTCAATTATTCTATGATGAATTATCAGACCGATATTTTGAATCTACGCCATACAGAGTCCAAAGAGCAGAATACGAGTTGAATAGAAATATGCTCAAACGAGACTATGCATACTTGAATGAATGGTATGAAGAATTAGACCTAGACATCGTAGAGAACGGCTATGCTTTAGGTTGGTCTACATTCCAATGTATGGAAATGTACTGGCAACCATGGATTGACTTCGATCACTATTCATTCACCACTGAAGATGGTCGAGAATGTATGGGACTTTGCATTATCCAACAGCCGATCTTAGATTTTGAGGATTATTGCTAATTCGCGATAGAAACTCCTTCTTTAATGAAAGATATTTAAAGGAGGAACCTACTATGTTAAACAAACAAGTTAAAAACCTATTCGAAAGCGAAAAGATGGCTAGAAACATAGAAAACTTTGTGGAAAATATCTACATTGACCAGCTTGTACGAGATGATCTCGGAGTTGAAGAGAAAGAAGACATTGCCAAAAGAGCTAAGGAACATTTAGCTAATATGGGAAAGTACGAAGAACAAAACTCTGAGTACTGGTACAAGTATGGCATTATTGAAGGTGAAATTAAAGGTATGTGGAAAGTTATTGGTGTCTTTGCAGTAAGTTATGCACTTGGAGCTTTACTATTTAGAAAATGACTTAAAATCTTTCAAGGGGAGGGTCCTTGGTCGGACTCTTCCTTTTATTTTTCCGGAGATAACAATGAGATACCATTATGAAAAACCAGCTATATATTCGTCTAAATATGGTGCTACATATACATGTAACCATCCAGTTTACAATAAATGTACTTTATATTTAATTGACGGGAAAGGATTAGCCGTAATCCAGCAGCGATGTGACGATGAAAAACGAACCTGGTGGGATGAGATAGATCCATGGTTAACTAATGAATTATATTTACATCCAAGATTCAAAAAATTCTTCGATACTCGCGCAGGAAAGCATGACGAGGGATTATATCCAACTGTGACCATTAGACAAATAATGTGGGCATTAAGAATGAAACCTTTAAAACGTGAGCGATGGGAAACATGTTTTGATAAAAAAGATATTTAGTTTCGCGATGAAAACATTTTCCTTTATGAGAAAATAAACTTTCTGAAAAGGAGAAAGGAATATGTTTGACATTATGCAAATCAAAACTAAATTCATGAGAGGCATGATCGCAAAATTGATCGGAATAGCAATTAAGAACAAATTGGGCTGTAAGATTAAAGTCCAATTTGACGATATTGATATTCGCATCGATGACGAGATTGCTCACGTACATGTGAACGGTGGATTTGACATGAAAGTCGACGATCTAAAAAAGTTCACAAAGTTTATCGACGAAGAGGACTGAGCTAGCAATAGCTCTTCCTTTTGATATTTCGCAAAAATTACAAGCTGTATTATGAGAAAGGAGGTAATGCTTTATGAACGGAACTACATTGAAAATTATCAAAACTACTCTTACCGTTATCGGTTTGGGCGTAAATATCGCCTCTACCGTTTTGGCAGAGAAAGAACTTGATGTTAAGATTGCAAAAGCTGTTAGCAAAGCAGTTACCCGCCACAAGTAATGAGAGGGGCCCACATCGGGCCTCTTTTATTTTTCCACAAATGAAAGGAGTTTAACTATGAACGCATCAATCGTAACTAATTTTATCAAAAGCATTAGAAGTACCGCGACTAAGCATAGTCCTGAAATTCTCACTGGCATCGGCATTGCTGGTATGGTTACTACTACTGTATTGGCTGTACGAGCTACTCCGAAAGCTATGACGCTCATCGAGGATAAGAAAGAGGAATTGAAAACCGAAAAATTGCCGGTGATAGAAACCGTAAAAACAACGTGGAAATGCTATATTCCGGCGGTTATCACTGGTGCTCTTTCTGTTTCTTGTCTTGTAGGCGCAAGTGCGACTAACCTGAAACGTAATGCAGCTCTTGCTACTGCATATAAACTGTCTGAAACAGCTCTTAGTGAGTATAAGGACGCAGTAGTTGAGACTATTGGCGAGAAAAAGATGCAGGACGTTAAAGATAAAGTTGCTGAAAAACAGCTTGAGAGAAGTTCTGCTACTAGATCTGACGTGATTGTTGAGGGTAAGGGTACTACACTTTGCTGCGAAGGTTTCACTGGCAGACGTTTCTATTGCGATATGGACACATTGAAGAAAGCTGAGAACGAACTCAACCGTAATATTATTAACAACATGTATCAATCTTTGAATGATTTCTACGATTTACTTGGGGTTGAATACAGTGAAATGGGTGACGAACTTGGCTGGAATCTTGATAGCGGGACAATCGAATTAAGTTTTAGTTCTCAGCTTACTAGTGATGGTCGTCCTTGCCTTGTTTATGACTTTAATCATGCCCCGGAGTATAACTTTTCCAACTTTCTATGATTGGTTTACACCATATATTCCGTACTATGTACGTCCGCGAAATTTGCAAGTTATTTTATGAGAAGCAGATAGCTTCCGTTATATTTCGAAAGGAGTAATTAATCATGAGTGAAAATGTTGAAATGAATGCAGTTGAGGTCAAGGAAACTGTCGAAACCAAAAAGAACTTTGGTTCCAAACTTATCGATGGCATCAAGGAGCATAAGAAGGAAATCGCAGGTATTGCGGTGACCGCCGTATGCAGCTATGCCGCATATAAGTATGGTGTCAAGGTCGGACTTAAAAAGGTCGACGTTAAACCTGTCATCGAAGCTGTAGTTGACACTGACATTGGTGACGTGGTTGAGGACGTTATTGAAGACGCAACGGAAATCTGATTACTAAAAGGGGAGGCACCCATAACAAGGTGCTTTCCCTTTTACTTTTTGGAGGTTAGGATGAGCGAGTATCATCGATATGTTTATACAGGCCCGGTGTTGTTATTTGACAGCTGCATCACTGGAAATTGGAAAGCAGAGACAATGGCTGTCTCTAAAGAGAAAGCTTTGAGTAATCTCAAACATCAATATAAGAAAAAACAACGATTGGCAGTTAATTCCAAAATTGATTTGCCTGGAAAATTAAAAGCTGTCGATTAAAGGAGGCATTTATCATGGATGATTTTAAACCAAACTCTCACCGTTTCAAAGAAGAACAGAACAACCTGCCCGCATTGCCGGAGCCAAAGAAAGTTGAAAAGGTTGTAACTGGCACCGTTAAAACTCGAAAGAAAACTGAGTTTGACAAGATCAAAGAAACGTTTATTTCCGAAGACGCTCGTAATATCAAAAGTTTTGTGATTGACGACGTTCTTATTCCGTCCATCAAGAAAGCGATCAGCGATATTGTTGTTAATAGTATCGACATGCTCCTTTATGGAGATAGTGGTAGACCTAATAGACGTACTACTGTAACCGATCGTTTCTCTTATGATCAATGCAGTCGAAATCGTACTACTAGAACTGAATCTCGTGGACGTTCCGGATATGACTTCGATGATATTGTTCTCGAGACTAGGGGTGAAGCTGAAGCGGTCTTGTCTCAAATGGATGCAATTATTGATACTTACGGTGTGGCGAAAGTATCTGACTTGTACGATCTTGTCGGTAAAACTTGCGCTTACACTGATAATAAATACGGTTGGACCAATCTTCGCAATGCCGAACCGATTCGAGTTCGTGATGGATATTTGTTGAAGATGCCCAAAGCAATTCCCATTGATTAAGGAGTAACAAATGATTAGGAATGATATTTTGGAAAAGGCTCGTTCTATTATTAACGGTGAGCGAGCCGGTACTTATGGTAAAGCGGAAGATAGCTTTGCTACCATTGCCCAAATGTGGAGCGCATATTTGGACCATCCGGTTACTAGTGCCGATGTGGCAAATATGATGATTCTTTTGAAAATTGCTCGTAATTCCAGTGGTGTTTATAAGGATGACAATTGGATTGATATTTGTGGCTATGCGGCTTTGGGTGCCGAAATTCAGAGCGATGCAAGTAAAACAGAATTTGGAAAAATGTATTCTGAAACTATCGCGGCCATGAAAAAATATGCTAATAACGAAAAGGAGTAATGAACTATGAAATTCAATGATATTATGGCGAGTGCATCTCGTACGTTCAGCAAGGTAAGTCTGCAGGGCAAGAAGTATGCACCCGAGGTTATGGTTGTTGTCGGTGTCGTTGGCGTTGTAGCCAGTGCTGTTATGGCATGCAAAGCCACTACTAAGGCCGGTGCTATTGTAGAAGATACCAAGGATCAGATGGATCAGATCCATGAAGTAGCTGAAACTCATGCTGAGAAATATTCTGAAGACGATATGAAGAAAGACACTGTCATCGTCTACACTCAGACTGCTGTCAAATTCGCAAAACTGTACGGTCCAGCGGTTATTCTTGGTGCTGCTTCTATCGCATGCATCCTTGGTTCTCATCATATTTTGAGTAAACGTAATGCTGCTTTGGCTGCTGCTTACGCAACTGTGGATAAAGGATTTAAAGAATACCGTGGTCGTGTAATCGAGCGTTTCGGCAAGGAACTCGATAAAGAACTTCGCTATAATGTCAAGGCGAAAGACTTTGAAGAAACTGTAGTCAACGAAGAAACCGGTGAAGAGACTAAAGTTACGAACACTGTAAACGTAGCTGATCCTAATGATTATAGTGACTATGCTCGTTTCTTTGATGATGGATGCACTGGTTGGACCAAGGATTCTGAGCAGAATTTATATTTCCTGAAATGTCAGCAGAACTATGCTAATGAGCGTCTTCAGAAAAAAGGCTATTTGTTCCTGAATGATGTGTATGAAATGCTTGGTATTCCTAAGACCAAGGCTGGTCAGATTGTTGGTTGGATCTATGACAAGAAAAATCCTGTAGGCGACAACTTTGTAGATTTCGGCATTTACAACATGAACCGTGAGAAAGCTCGCGACTTTGTTAACGGTTATGAACGCACTATCCTGCTTGACTTCAATGTCGATGGTAATATTCTCGACTTGATCTAATCTCAAATTACCTTTGTCTCTTGCTAGCGGAGGCGGGGGTAATTATATTTGAAAGGAGTGACTTAAATGACTGGGCGAGATCTGATCGTATATATTCTTCAGAACCATCTTGAAGATACAGATGTGGACTCCATTATGTCATCGGTTTTCATTGATGAGGAAAAAGTTGCTAAGAAGTTTAACGTTGGTGTTGCAACGGTAAGAACTTGGTATGCTCTTGGAATCATTAGAGGTTTCGAGGACCATAACAAGTTATATTTCCCAATCATCATTAAAGATCCTAGAAAGGAATGAGCAATATGCTAAAAACCCTAGAAGCAGTTTTTGCAGTAATGTCAGCTCTATGTCTTGCTAGTGGTATCGCAATCCTATACGGAAGGGGCTGATCTTATGGACAGATTCGAAGAGATTCTATCTATTATAGATGAAGCATTAAACACAAAACGGAAGCGTCATATTGTTGGTGGAGTTCTTTTGAGTACCGCATTACTTTTCGGGAGGCTTAGCTTTCACTGTTATAACATTACGAGAGGATGAAGATGATGGGAGATAAAATTGTAAAACTTCTTATATTTGGAATAGGTGCTGCTATCGGTTCGGTCGTAACTTGGAAACTTGTAAAAACTAAATATAAGCGAATTGCAGACGAAGAGATCGAGTCTGTGAAAAAAATCTACAATTATAAAAAGATCGCTGAAGAACACGCAGCAAAGCCTGAAGTTAAGGTTCAAAATGTTGTTGAAGTTGAGCCAAAGGTTAACCAGGATCGTGTCGATTATTCGAAGTTAACCGTGGATCTTGGTTATACAAATGAATCTAAGGAAGGAGGAGAGGACATGTGTAAGAAGCCCTATGTGATTGCTCCAGAAGAATTCGGCGAAATGGATGACTACGAAACTGTTAGTCTGACATACTATTCCGATGGTGTTTTGACTGACGACTTTGACAATGAGATTGAAGATGTCGAAGGTATGGTCGGTGAAGATTCGCTGGATCATTTTGGTGAGTATGAGGACGACTCTGTCTTTGTACGAAATGACCGATATAAAACCGATTATGAAATTCTTCTGGATCTTCGTAAGTATTCTGATGTTAAAAAGTCCAATCCTAATTAAGGAGTGGATAGTTTATGACATTTGGAGATCGAATAACTAATGAATACTTCGATTGGATGTATGATCTAGCTTGTAAAGATCGATATCCTGAACAAATCTCATATCGAAAACTGTTTGTGCTGCTTCATGATACCGAATTCATCTATTCTATTCCGAGAGATAAAAACCGAGCTGAGGATGGAATAGATTTACGTTATCGATTTTCTCGTCTTAAAGGCTATGAGCAAGATGGTATTGATATTTATCAGTATCTCGACATGCCATGTAGTGTGCTTGAGATGATTCTTGCACTGGCTATCAGATGCGAAGAAACGATAATGGACGATCCAAGCATTGGTGATCGAACGCAGCAATGGTTTTGGGGGATGATCACTAATCTTGGTCTTGGTTCTATGACTGATAGCAGATTTGACAGAGATGCCGCGAATGATATTCTTGAACGGTTTCTTGATCGAGAATATGAGCCCGATGGTAAGGGCGGATTATTCACGGTTAGAAATTGCGATTCCGATCTACGAGATGTTGAAATCTGGTATCAGATGTGCTGGTATCTCAACCATATTACTTGATATTTGAAAGGAGTCATAAATGGAACCACTCTATATTCAGCTTGCTAAAGAATGTGAAATAATCAATCGTAACTTTGCTAATGTTGGTGAGGATATTAACGCTATCGCCAAAGCACTTGCGAAGCAGCGTAGATTCAATACTAAGACTACTATCCTTCTAGTTGTGGGCGGTATTTGTATCTATGGCATTGCCGAACAGTGTAAAGAGCTGACCAAAAAAGTAAATGATTTAGAGCAAGAGGTCTACAAACTCAAATATCCCGACGTGTTCAAGGAGGATTGAGAATGTGCTTGATTTCTTGCTGATTTCAACAAGATCCAAGAAGCAAGGAGTCGTCGAGGTATATCCTAAGTTCGTGATAAAGAAAAGTAAGGACTTAATGATCCGAGGCGGCGATTTCTATGCTGTTTGGATCGAGGATCGGGGCTTGTGGTCCACAGATGAGCAGGACGCTTTATATTTGATTGACCAAGCGTTGGATGCATACGCAAATGATTATAAGCAGAAAACTTCTGATACGGTCATAACCCTTCATTTGTGGGATGCTGGTTCAGGAATGATTGACGCTTGGCATAAGTATTGTCAGAAGCAGATGCGTGATAACTTCCACATGCTTGATGAAAAATTGATATTCTTGAACACTCCTACGAATAAGAAGGATTATGCAAGTAAAAAGCTCAATTATTCTCTTGAACCTGGCAGCATTGATGCATATGAGAAGATCATTTCTACCTTATATTCTCCAGAAGAGCGCCACAAGATTGAATGGGCTATTGGGTCTATTATCGAAGGCGATTCGAAAACGATTCAGAAATTTGTAGTCTTTTACGGTTCAATGGGCACAGGTAAATCTACGATTCTGAATATTATTCAACAGTTATTTGAGGGTTACTATTCGGTCTTTGATGCTAAGGCATTGGGATCGTCTAGTAACTCTTTTGCTTTGGAGCCGTTCAAAAACAATCCTCTTGTGGCTATTCAACATGATGGTGACTTATCGAAAATCGAAGATAACACTCGTTTAAACAGTCTGGTTTCTCACGAGATGATGACCGTGAATGAGAAGTTTAAGTCTGCATATTCTAATCGATTTAAATGTTTCTTGTTCATGGGTACGAATAATCCTGTGAAGATTACTGACGGTAAATCCGGTTTGATTCGAAGACTGATTGATGTATCTCCATCTGGAAACAAGTTGAAACCAAAAGAGTATAAGGCTGCTGTAAAGCAGGTGTCGTTTGAACTTGGAGCTATAGCAAGCCATTGTCATGAGGTATATTTAGACGATCCTGGAGCATACGATGACTATATTCCGGTTGCAATGCTGGGAGCATCAAACGACTTCTACAACTTTATTGTCGATAACTATCATATTTTCAAGAAAGACGATGGAACGACACTGAAAGCTGCTTGGGAGATGTATAAAGTATATTGTGATGAGGCGAAGGTTCCTTTCTCGTTGAGTAAGATGAAATTCAAGGAGGAATTGAAGAACTATTTCTGGGACTTCAAAGAACGATTCGTAGCAGAAGATGGATCTCGTGTACGTAGCTACTACACAGGATTCAGAACTGATAAATTTGAAAACGAAATTGAAGATCCAAAAATTCCCAGGGAGGAAAAACCGTGGATTCAATTCAATTCGACGGAATCTATATTTGACAAAGAATGCGCGGATTGCTTTGCACAGTATGCTTCGTCAAAAGAGACTCCGAGTAAAAAATGGGATGACGTAACTTCTACTCTGAAAGATTTGGATACAACAAAGCTTCATTATGTGAAAGTTCCGGAGAATCATATAGTGATCGACTTTGATATTCCAGATGAGAAAGGAGAGAAGTCGCTTGAGAGAAACCTTGCTGCTGCTTCTTCTTGGCCCACTACTTATGCGGAACTTTCTAAAAGTGGTGCGGGTATCCACCTACATTATGTTTACACTGGCGATGTTACTCGCCTTAGTCGGGTGTACGATGATCATATTGAAATAAAAGTATTTAACGGAAAAAGCTCGCTGAGGCGCAAATTAACCAAATGCAATGATATTCCGATCGCGACTATTAACTCCGGGTTGCCGTTGAAGGAGGATGCAAAATTGATTAATAAAGATGTAGTTCAGACTGAAAAAGGTCTTCGAACTACTATTAAGAAATGCCTAAACAAAGAGGTTCATCCGAACACGAGATGTAATGTTGATTTCATCAATGATATTTTGACTAAAGCCTATGATAGTGGAATTTCATATGACGTGTCTGATATGAAAAATGCTGTAATTGCTTTTGCAGCACAAAGCACCAATCAATCGGACTATTGCATCAAGCTCGTTAATAGGATGAAATTCAAATCGGACGAACCTTCAGTTAATAAAGAAGATGAGTCAGCGGACCTGGTCTTTTACGATGTAGAGGTCTTCCCGAACTTATTCCTTGTGAACTGGAAAATTGCTGGCGAAGGAAAACCGGTAGTCCGAATGATCAATCCTAAGCCGAGTGAGATTGAGGATTTACTGAGATTCAAACTTGTTGGCTTTAACTGTCGTCGTTACGACAATCACATGCTTTATGCCAGAATGATTGGCTATACAACCGAGCAGTTGTATGAATTGTCTCAAAAGATCATTAACACCAAGAAAGGTACTAAAGGCGTATTCTTCGGTGAAGCCTATAATCTCTCGTACACTGATATTTACGACTTCGCTTCTGCCGGTAACAAAAAGAGCTTGAAGAAACTCGAGATCGAGATGGGTATCCATCATCAGGAGCTCGGACTTCCTTGGGATCAGCCGGTACCGGAAGAAAGATGGATTGAGGTTGCTGAATATTGCGATAATGACGTTATTGCGACCGAGGCAGCATTCAACTATCTGAAAGCGGATTGGACTGCTCGAGAAATTCTGGCTGACTTGGCTGGCATGACGGTTAATGATACGACCAACAGTCTCACAACCAAGATTATATTTGGTAACAACAAGAAACCCCAAGGATCTTTCTGTTATCGAGATATGTCGAAACCGGTCACGGCACTTGATCCGGAAGTCGAAGCATTCTTGAACATGGCTTGTCCCGAAATGATGCAGGCTGCTACTGATGAATCTTATCTCCCATATTTTCCTGGGTACAAATTCGAGGGTGGCAAGTCTACTTACCGTGAGGAAGAAGTCGGTGAGGGTGGCTATGTATATTCTGAACCTGGCATATATTTCGATGTAGCGCTGCTTGATATTGCTTCCATGCATCCTCATAGTCTTATTGCCGAGTGTTTGTTGGGTGTCCAATTCACTAAAGCATTCCGTGATATTGTTGAGGGTCGAGTGAGTATCAAGCATGAAGCTTGGGATGAAGTTAGCCATATGCTGGATGGTAAGCTTGTTCCTTATATTCAGAAAGTAAAAGATGGAGAACTAACTTCAAAACAGCTTGCTGATGCACTTAAGACAGCCATTAACTCGGTTTATGGTTTAACATCTGCCAGCTTCGACAATCCGTTCCATGATCCTCGTAATAAGGATAACATCGTAGCTAAGCGTGGCGCTCTATTCATGATCGACTTGAAACATGAAGTTCAGAAACGAGGATTCACTGTTGCCCATATCAAGACAGACTCAATCAAGATCCCGAATGCTACTCCGGAGATTATTGAGTTTGTTATGGATTTCGGCAAGCGTTATGGCTACACATTCGAGCATGAGGCTACTTATGAGCGTATGTGTCTCGTGAATGATGCTGTTTATATTGCTAAGTATAAAGACGGTAAACATGCTGGAGAATGGACTGCTACTGGTAAGCAATTCGCCGTTCCTTATTTGTTCAAGACTCTGTTTAGCAAGGAACCTATTGAATTCGACGACGTATGTGAGACTTTCTCGGTTAGCTCTGCTTTATATTTGGACATGAATGAACGTCTACCCGAAGGCGAACATAACTACCAATTCATCGGAAAGGTTGGTCAATTCTGTCCGATTAAACCTGGCTGCGGTGGCGGTGAACTTGTTCGGGAGGGTGTCGATAAGGATGGTAACACCAAATACGATTCTGCTTCTGGTGCCAAAGGTTATCGTTGGCTTGAATCTGAGATGGTTCGAGTTCTTGGTAAAGAGGAAGATATTGATCGCTCGTTCTATGGAAAACTCGTAGATGACGCTGTTGAATCTATTTCTCAGTACGGAGATTTCGAACAGTTTGTCGGAGATGATATTTCTAATGAGGAACCTCCGTGGAATAATCCAGACGAGCCTTGGAACGAAACAACCGCATTCGATGTGCGATGATTCGCTAATTTTGCATGTCATATTATGAAAGGAGTGATTCTAAATGAAAATCACTGATGGTATCAAACTCGGTTTTGGTCTTGCAATTGGTAAGACTCTGTATGACATCGCATTTGCTGCCGGTAGAGCAGTATTGTTCCAGGTGGCTAGCAATGACGATAAGTTCGTAGAATGGTGTGAAACCAATGCACCCAAAACCTACGCGAACCTCATGAAATTCAAAGGTGAAAAACACACCGACTAAAAAAGCCCAAAGGGCCCTGTAACAGGGGCTCTTTGCTTTTATATTTTACTATTTTAAAGGAGATTCTACCAATGGAAGAAAAGAAGAATGTGAAATGCGTTTGCAAGAAATGCGGTAAAGAATTTACTGCGCCTAAAGCTTATGAGCTTTGCTACGATTGCAGTAACGAAGTAGTCGAAACTCGTAAGTGTCGTCAGTGCGGTAAGGAATTTAAAATCAAGCTTGGTGAATCCGTTTTTTATGAAAAGACGGGTCTTAAACTTCCTAATCGTTGTCCCGAGTGCCGCAAAGAACATAAAGTACGTCCTAAGAAAATTAATTAAAAATATTTAAGAAAAAAGGAGAATTATATTATGAACATTACATATGCACCTCGCGGTATCCTTCAGATCGATGATGCTCGTATCATTTACCGTAACTTTGCAGGCGTTGGTAGTAAGTTTAATCGTGATGGCGATCGCAACTTCGCAGTTATTATTCCTAATCAGGAGATCGCTGACGAGTTGATCGAAGCTGGCTGGAACATTAAGATCAAGCCTCCCCGAGATGATCAGGACATGCCGTTCATGTATCTGCCGGTTAAGATCAAATTCAATGACCGCGGTCCTAATGTATATTTGGTTACTGGTGACCGTCGTAATCCTCTGAATGAGGAGACTATTAGCTGTATCGACGACATTGATATTTCCAGTGTCAATCTGGACATTCGTCCTTATGATTGGGGTCCGGTTAATGGTAAGTATGGTCGCACCGCATATCTGCAGGCGATGGAAGTCATTCAGGAGATCGATCGCTTTGCAGCTCGTTATGCTGAGGAAGAACATCCTGAGGAATAAATCGCGAACTGAAAAACTAACTTAAAAGGGTAAGACCTGGTGGAAACGCTGGGTCTTATTCTTTTATATTTGGGCCATTAGCTTAAGGGTAAAGCTGGCAGCTCATAACTGCTTGAGTGCGGGTTCGAATCCTGCATGGCCCACCATTTATATTTTATAGAAAGGATGCGACTAATCATGAGAAAGCGAGGACTTTTAGGTCTTATCTTGGACTTCATTTTAGTGTTCGCTACTGGTGGATTGTGGTTGATCTGGATCTTGATTCGATTTTTAAGAAATAGTTGAGGAGTGATATTTATGGCACGAATTATGTTCACTAATCAGAAATGCCCTATTTGTGGGAGGCGAAGTTCATTATCCAGTCGGTTATAATCCAAAGACGGCTAAAGATCATGGGAATGTCGAATGGATTGTAACTAAAAGAGGTTTAAAACAATTCTTTCATACTAATTGCTATTGGGCTTTAATTGAAGCACAAAAGATCGAAACCGAGATGAATTCTCATGACTAAGTATGCAATATTTGTTCGTTTCGATGAGTCGGAGTCAGGGGATATTTGTGACTATGCCGATGATTTGGAAGAAGCACGCTATCTGCTTAACGAGTATTATGCAGCTTATCATGGCTATTGTGAATTCAAAGTGTTACCGATATCTGAAAAGGAGTCTGGTTAAAATGTTAGCACAAGCTTATCACGACTTACAGGAAAAACAACGACAAGAGATTAATGACTTCCCTATTGCTTATGCATTCAGTAATGAACAATTAAAAGAAGCCCTTGTGAAGCTGAGGCAATGTTGAATTATCCGATTGCTGCACTGTAATGAATCATGGCGATATTATGCTGAAAAAAGACGCTAAACGTTTCATTGAAATGTTGAGACGTCATAATCAAGAAGTCCACGACTTACTTATGAGCAGTGACGATGTTGCCTATGAAACATTCGTGTATGAAATGGATAATCATGAATACGCCATCAACTGGGATGGTGATTATGATGTATTGTGCTCTTTAGGATTAAATGCAAAAGACTTGGAAGACATGGGGCTGCAATGTATCTACCAAAAAGCAAGACATGAACATCTGCGTAAAGCTCATGAAGAATGGGAGATTATTTGATATGAAAACTGCAAACTGGTATCGACATCGATTGGCTAAATACACTGAGGATCATTATGGTAGATATTCGGATGAAATTGAGTTCTTTCCAGATCCGGATATTAATCAATGGAAATTCAAAATTCCATCTCTCAATCTCGTAGTAGTGTTGGTTTGTCTGGATAGCGGAAATATTAATGAATTTTCATTGTTTTAACGCGACCTAAACAAGCCCCTTTATGAAAGGAGTGGTTTAAATGACCGGTAAACAAGTTTATATTTATGGAATTGGTGGAGCTGATAAGCAGTATAAAGTTTTAGCTTATTGTTTTGTCATGGACGAGGAGGTGACAATTAGAAATATTTTATACCAAGCAGCCATGCTTAAGGCTAGAAACCCGAGCGTGGAGAAGGTATATGCTATTGATAATTATCGCGGTTTGCGTCGTGACTTCAACGATAGCATAAGAAAAAATACCATCGAAAGCTGTGCCATTTTCAAGAACATTCTTGAATCCCAAGGTATTAAAATCCTCTAAAAAGGTTTAGGAGATCTGAAACATGGTCTCCTATTCTTTTATATTTGTAAATTGGTAAAAATTGAAAGGAGTCGATCATGACTTGGAAAGAATTTTCAGATCCTAACCGAATTGATCAGCAAGCATCACAAAAACTCGTCGGCAATATTACTGATGGATATTCATTCGTCGATCCCATTAAGTATGCTGCACAACTTAAAACAGAAAGGAAGACAAATATGGGTTTTGCAAACGGTGACCGTGTAATGGTCGGCTATAACTCTGACGAATACAATGGTAAATTTCGTAGGACTTTTGGAGAGGTTAAATTCGGTTACGCAAAGGAATCCAAAATAGCCGTGGAAATTGATTACATTACAAACAAAGGGAGTAGATATGGATATTTCTATTTCGCTCCCGAGCATCTGATCAAGGTACCCAACGATAAGAAACAGAATTTGGAGGATTATACTATGAATTCGCACGAAGATATTAACACCGCAATGTACAGAGCTCGCATTAACACTACGTATGGTATCCCCAAGGTTCCTGGCATTAAAAACGTCATCTTCAACGCTCCTGCTACCATTGTCTTCTGGGCTGATGGCACTAAGACCATTGTAAAATGTGGTCCGAATGATATTTATGATCCTGAGAAGGGTTTGGCTATGGCAATCGCTAAGAAGCATTTTGGCAACGATAATTGCTTCCACAAGATCTTTAAGCAGTGGCTACCTAAGGAGGAAGAGAAATGAAAAAAGATGATATTTTGGTGGTTAAATGCAATGTTTTTCTGAAACAAGATAAATATAAGGATCTCTACCAAAGCATTCTTGAGCAAAAAATAAACGGTGTGGTTATTCTTCCAGCATATTGTGATGCCGTCATTGTTCCAAAAGATACTGAAATTAAGGTTGAACCTGACTCTGACCAGCCCAACCATACATGTATAAATTGTAAGTACGGTGATAATATAGCTTCTGATGATCCTTGTTACAGATGTATGGAAAAAAGTCTCTGGGAGCCTAAGGATGATCTTAAATGAGTAAGGAACCATTCTTATATCCATACCAAATGGCGGCTGTCGAAAAAATGAGGAATGGCTGTATCTTGAATGGTGGTGTTGGTTCTGGCAAAAGTCGGACTGGATTGTATTACTATTTTAAAGAACAAGGCGGTAGTATTGATCCGGATTACATCCCAATGAAGAATCCGAAAGATTTATACATCATCACCACTGCAATGAAGCGTGACTCACTTGAATTTGAGGGAGAATTAGCGAATTTCCTAATCTCAAAAAATCCCGAAGTGAGTTTTTACAAAAACAAAGTGGTAACCGATAGCTGGAACAACATTAAGAAGTATCGAGATGTGACTGATGCATTCTTTATATTTGATGAGGACCGCGTCACAGGTTCGGGAGCTTGGGTCAAGTCATTCTTGAAGATCGTGAAGAGTAATGACTGGATTATATTGTCCGCCACACCCGGAGACACTTGGGAGCAGTATATTCCAGTCTTTATTGCTAATGGATTTTATCGGAATAAGACTGAGTTCATTCGAGAGCATGTCATATATTCTCGTTATACCAAGTATCCAAAGGTTGACCGCTATATCAATACCGGAAGACTCATTCGTTTACGGAACCGTATCTTGATTGATATGGACTTCACCAGACAGACCATTCCTCACCATGAAGATGTCTATACTCGATATGATATTTCGGCTTACAAAGATGCTATCCGTAATCGTTGGGACCCATATAAAAACGAACCGATTCAACAGGCATCGGGTCTTTGCTATGTCCTTCGAAAAATTGTCAACTCAGATCAGTCTCGTCAAGTGACTTTACTTGAGATATTTGAAGATCATCCCCGAATGATTGTCTTTTATAACTATGATTACGAGCTTGATATTTTAAAAGGAATTCATTATGGAGACGACGTATCCGTTGCAGAGTGGAATGGCCATGCCCATCAACCCATACCGGAATCTGAATCTTGGGTGTATTTGGTCCAGTACAACGCGGGAGCAGAAGGTTGGAACTGTATCAAGACTGACACCGTTATATTCTACTCTCAAACCTATTCCTGGAAGACTCTACAGCAGGCTTGCGGGCGCATAGACAGGCTTAATACTCCATATATAGATTTATATTACTACCATCTCAAAAGCCGTTCTGGAATCGACCTAGCCATCTCTAAAGCTCTTAGAGAGAAGAAGCAATTTAATGAAGTTCGTTGGGTTAACGGACATTGATATTTAAGGAGAAAACTTATGAAAAAACTCACAGCGATTCTTCTTGCAATCGGAATGACATTTATCATGACCGGATGCAACAAACAAATCATCGACACTACATACAAATACACTTATGTCTATGTGGAACTTCCTAACGGCGAATGTGTTGAAGGTAAGATTTCATCTTGGAAGGATTATGATGACGGAGATCAGATCCAAGTTGTAATCGATGGTGTCACATATTTCACTGATACGACTCGTGTAGTTCTGACGACTAAGTAAAGGAGAAAAACCATGGGTAACCCTTGTAAGGAATTCTTTCCATATTGTGTTTGTAATAAATGTCAGTATAAAGTAGAAAATCCAAAATGCTGCATCGATCATCATAAAAATTGTTATCAAGATCAACAATACCCTGGACGAAAGTATTCATGCAAACAATTCGTCAGGATTAAACGCTAACGGAGGCTTTTATGTGCCCATTTTGTAAAGTGCCACTAACTAAACTCCATGGAATTTATATTTGTCCATTGTGCGGAATGCAGTTTATTGACGAGGAGGATGTCTGATGGAAGAGCAATTCAAAGAAGTATATTTCGATCAGTACTGTAAAACTTGCAAGCACGAAAAGGTAGCAGAAGAAAAAGATCCTTGTCACGAGTGTTTGAGTGAGCCTACTAATTTATATTCTCACACACCTGTCAATTGGGAGGAAAAGGAATGAACTTCGAAGATTTTAAGATTCAGACTTTTGAGGAGAATCCAGAAGTAAAAGAAGAGTATGATCGGCATGACTATACCAAACTGTCAACAGGTCTTGAAGCAACTTTCACTACATTTGTTAAAGTTTCAAAAGATGTTATGATGACCATTCTTGGGATTAAAGATTCAGTCCTTGATATTTGTCCGAATAAACGAGTGGTTCATTTAGCTAAGCATGGCAGTAAAAAGACTCGTAAGAAGAATTTCCATAGAGCTATTAGAATTTTGGAGGAACGGTAATGAGACGCTTTGAATTGATCATTGAAGACGATGGTGTTGGGAACCAAAATATTAAAGCTACCAACGATGGCTTTTATACCATAGAATTAATCGGGTCGCTGGAAATCGAACTGCACAGTCTTAAAGAGCAGGCTTATAATAAGACAAATTTCGATAGAACCTGCATTATGCCCGACGGTAAAATTATGAAAATCGAGGATAAAAAGGAGTAAAACAATGAGTACGCTGCATGATATTACAATCAAACTAGAACGACGGCTTTGCGAAGTTAACGGCGAACTTGGATATTTTCATTGCTGGGAACAGTATTCTACAACAGTACCTTCGATTGGATCATTACCAGGTGGACAAGAAACTCATATGTTTGGAATCGTGGAGTTTAAGGATCGTGTTGCACGTATTCTCCCTTGGGAAATCAAATTCAATGATGAGGAAAATTATACCCTTGGAATGATGCAGAAAGAATGGGACAAACGAAAATCCAAACATTGGATCGATAATGCCGATTCTTATATTTGCCCGATCTGTGGCGAAGAGGTGCGAAGTCCAAGCGCTTACCCTGGATGCAAATGTCCGAAATGTGGATTCCAGGATGAAAAAGATAAGGAGTAAACTATGAAAATCGAAAACTGGTGCGGTTATAATATTCGTTTTGTTGAGATCAATGGTGAATGGTGGGCTATTCTGAAGGATATTTGCGATGCATTGAATCTAAAGACATTTAAGATTGCCCAACGACTTAATCCCGACATGCTCACCAGAGTTACAGTTGAAGTATCTGATATACCTTCAAAGTATAACAGATCACGAGGCGATAATATTACTCGATCTATGCTCGCAGTTAATGAGCTTGGCATATACGAGGCGCTCTTTGCTAGTAGGAAGCTTGAGGCTCGTAAATTCCGTATGTGGGCCGGCACTGTCATGCAGAAACTTCGTAAGAATGTTGGTCTCGAACAATATGAAGTCATGCGTATGACCGAACCGGAGATTCAGGATGAGATTGATGATATTCTTGATACCCTGTTCTATGATGAAGAGACTGGTAAGCTCATGCAGTCGGTTACAGTTCAGGGTGGGGATGTTGAACAGGTGCCGTTTGAGGAGTAATATTTTGAAATGCGATAATTGTCCTATTTGCGATTACCCATTCGAGTACTGTCAGTGCTTATTTGCTGGAAATGCTCATCCGGATAGAGAAAAACGTAAGCAAGTGGTTAAAGATCATTTATATTTACTATCCAATGCCCAGATACGTCATCTCGCAAAACTCGAATCTTGGTGGGCCACTTCTTACGATGACTATGAAAAGAACGTTATTTTAGAAGAACTTAAGGAGAAAAAGCAATGATTAAAATTGAAAATGTAGAGGTAATGGGCTGGGATGCTGCTATTAGAGGCATGCGTAATCCGATGAACTCTTGGGAGAAGAGTGATAGTAACTATAGACCAATTCTTGCTAGCAGATGTGATACATGTACGTCTTATCTACTCGATAATTGGGACGACTGTGACAATTGCGAGGTGCATAAGCTGTGCAATTCGCCAAATTATTTTCTGGTTGGTCCGAATGACCTCGATCTCATGACTCGTCTTAGTAAAGCCGGTACAGATCATCGTAAGTTCATGCGGATGATTACTGTGTATCTTGATATTACTGCTCCACTGTATTGGTGGAAAGAATTTGATACGTATAAGGTTGGTACCGTTGCGAACTCTTGCTCAACTATGCACAAGATTGCGGATAAGGAATTCACGCTGGAGGATTTTAGTTGTGAGCATTTACTTGCAAATGAACCGATACCGTGCAGAGATTATTCCGCTTTAGGAATGATGAACGCTACAATATACAATCTAAATAAATTCAGATATTTATATTTACAAACAAAAGACAAGAAATACTGGTGGCAGATGATCCAGCTCTTGCCGAGTTCTTACAACCAGCGACGCACTGTAATGCTGAACTACGAGGTTCTGGCGAATATCTACAAATCTCGTAAAGGGCATAAACTTGACGAATGGAATAGCTTCTGCGCCTGGATTGAAAGTCTGCCTTATGCTGAGCTGATCACGGGTAAAGAGAAATGATATTTTCCTGTAATCGGTTCGCTCTTTTTCCACGTATGTGTTCCGAATGCAAACGTTATATTTGGATGGAACCTTATAGAAGATCAGACGTTTGGCATGGAATTTTTGTCGATAGATATTTTAAAGAAAACATTTGTAAGAAATGTCTACCTAAATTCTTACCAAAAACTGAGCAAGACACAACCGCGATATAAACCGATCCTTTAATGAAAGGAGTTGATTTAACATGACTATTAGAGATTGGCTGAAGAAACCGGTAAGGACACACACCTATGGAATCCAAGAGAATCGACCGAGATTGTACTGTAATGATGGATATTCAATTTCGGTACAAGCCAGCGCCTTTCATTACTGTAAACCGAGACTTAATGGGATACAGGACTATGAAAGCGTTGAGCTTGGTTTTCCGAGTACGGAAGATGAACTCATTAACGAGTATGCCGAGGATGATTCGGATTACACGAAAACCGTTTATGGTTATGTGCCTATCGAAATTATCGAAGAGCTTATCAACAAGCATGGAGGAATAAAAGCTTAATAAAGCAATGAAGTAAGAGGTCACGAAATTGGCCTTTTACTTTTTCTTTTTATCTAATTCTGAGTTGATTACGGGAAAGGAGAAAAAAGCAGATGCCTGAAGAAGTATACGCTTATTTATGCGACACGCATAAGTGTGAGAAGTGCTCATTTCCTGAATGCTCCCATACAACCGATGAGAGACATCGATGTATTTCTAACGAAGCGACTGAGATGAGACTTGTCGGGTCGACCAATGGTATTAACTATTATATGGAATTTGTTGCGATAGAAGGGAGAAGCCATGAAAATTAAAAATGCAAAAATCCATTCCACAATGCTTGGACGAGAAGATCATGGAATTATGACATTCATGATTTATATTGATGCAGACGGTTTCAGTTGTGGCGTCGGAGGATATTGCCTTGATGAATTCAACTCTGCTACTCAGACAAGAGTGTTCCGAGCTGAGTCCATGGAAGCGATATCTAAGATTTTGGAAGTAGTCGGTGTGGATAAGTGGGAGGACCTTCCAGGAAAGTATATTCGCTTCGAGGATAACGGCTTGGGTTCTACGG
>ERZ1106951.804-NODE-804-length-30368-cov-5.326263_pt1 | contig 30368 bp, 28 predicted proteins | sample MGYA00403676_ERZ1106951 | MGnify/ENA primary metagenome ERZ1106951 (study PRJEB35170, sample SAMEA104062398) | human gut metagenome | biome: human gut; feature: human-associated habitat; material: faeces | place: Denmark | collected 2012-04-23 ...
GTATGCCAGGAAAAACAAACTGTTAAAAGAAAACGAAAAACTGGCAGGGGAAGATTCCGGGAAGCTGGCTTATGAATTCCATCGGGCACTGGCAGAACAGATCCTTGCAGCCTGTGAGGCAGCAGAGCAGGAGACCGGAATTAAAAAAGTGGCATTAAGCGGTGGCGTATTCCAGAACCGGCTGCTTCTGGAACTGGTAGATGACGGACTTGCAGAAAGAGGTTTTGAAGTTCTGAAACACAGCCTGATCCCGCCAAATGACGGAGGAATCGCACTTGGACAGGCGGCGTATGGAATGGCTTATGTGAACAGGAGGAAATAGAGTATGTGTGTAGGATTATCAGCAAAAGTAGTAAAGATCAGTGACGGAACAGCAGTGGTGGATGCAGGCGGCGCAAAGAGAGAGGTTTCTGCCCAGCTCCTGGGAGACCTGGAGCCGGGGGATTATGTGATGGTGCATGCTGGTGTTGCCATTGCAAAGATCACCGATGATGACGAGGAAGAGACAGACCAGCTGATGGAGGAACTGCTGTGATGGAAGAGAGGAAAAAAACAGCAAGAGAGATCATAGAAGGATATCAGGGGCCGCCGGTGCGGATCATGGAGGTCTGCGGAACACATACCCACGAGATCTTCCGTCTGGGGATCCGCAAGCTTCTGCCACCGCAGGTGGAGCTGATCTCAGGACCGGGATGTCCGGTCTGTGTAACACCGGTAGGGTTTATTGACGAGGCCGTTTATCTTGCTCTGGAAAAACAGGTGACGATCTGCACATTCGGTGATCTTGTCCGCGTACCGGGAACAAAGAAAAGCCTTGCAGATGCCAGGGCAGAAGGCGCCAGGATACGGATCGTCTATTCACCGGCAGATGCAGAAAAATATGCGAAAGAGCATCCAAAAGAGCAGGTGGTATTTCTTTCCGTTGGCTTTGAGACCACCACGCCTGCCGGCTGTCTTTCCGTGAAAAAGGCCGGAGAGGACGGACTTTCCAATTATTCGCTCCTTGTGGCAAACAAGACCATGCCCCAGGCTTATCAGGCATTAAAGGGCAGTGCGGATGTGTTCCTTTATCCCGGACATGTCAATGCGATCACAGGAACTGCGCTCTGCGAGCATCTGGCAGAGGAAGGCATCAGTGGTGTGGTGGCAGGCTTTACAGCGAAGGAGCTGCTTACGGCACTGGCTGTTGCACTGGTACGTTTTCAGGAAGGAAAACCGTTCTTTGTGAATTGCTATCCCCGTGTGTTAAAAAGTGAGGGAAGCCCGGAGGCACAGAAGCTGATCGATGAACTGATGGAGCCCTGCGATTCTGAATGGCGCGGTCTGGGTGTGATCCCGGGGTCCGGGCTGGTGCTCCGGAAGGAGTGGGAAGCCTTTGATGCCAGAAAAAAATATGCAGTGCCGCCGATCCAGGGCAGGCCAAATCCGGCCTGTCGCTGTGGGGATGTGCTTCAGGGAAAATGCAGGCCATCAGATTGTAAGGTATTCGGAAAGGTCTGTACCCCGCAGCATCCGGTAGGTGCCTGTATGGTATCCAATGAAGGAGCATGTTCCGCATATTTTATGTACGGAAACTGATGTCCGCTTTAATGGACTGTGAAATATGATACATTACATATAGTACAAACGAAGGATCGTATCTGGAAGATCTGACAGGATGAAACCGATATGAAATTCCTTTGACCCAGCATAGAAAGAAGATAATATTATGGAAAATAAAACAGTGACCATGGCACACGGTGCCGGAGGCCGTCAGACCTCAGAACTGATCGATGAAGTATTCAAAGCGCATTTTGCAAACCCGGATCTCACAGCCGATGATGCGGCCGTGCTGGTTCCGCCTGCAGGAAAAATGGCAGTATCCACCGATGGATTTATTGTTTCTCCGGCATTTTTTCCGGGGGGAAATATCGGCAAGCTTTCCATCTGCGGAACCGTTAATGACCTTGCCTGTATGGGAGCAAAACCGATGTATCTTACCTGCGCTTTTGTCATTGAGGAGGGGTTTCCCATGGAGAAGCTGGAGGAGATTGCCGCAGCCATGGAAAAAACAGCAAAAGAAGCCGGAGTGCGTATTGTTTCCGGAGATACTAAGGTGGCAGGAAAAGGTCAGGTTGACGGTGTGTTTATCACAACAACCGGAATGGGTGAGATCCAGGAGGGCGTTCAGGTAGGCGGTGAGCTGGCAAAACCGGGAGATGCCATTATTGTAACCGGTGATGTGGGAAGACATGGATGCACCATTCTTCTGGCAAGAGAGGATTTCGGCATTGACGCAGATGTGACAAGTGACTGCGCACCGCTGTGGGGAGCTGTAAAAGATGTACTGGATGCCACCCATAACATTCATGTGATCCGTGATGCCACAAGAGGTGGTGTCGGAACGGTTCTTTACGAGATCGCAGGACAGAGTAACGTAGGGATCCGCCTGGATGCAGCAGCTGTTCCGGTAGCTCCGGAGGTAAAGGGTGTCTGCGGCATGCTTGGCCTGGAGCCTCTTTATCTGGCATGTGAGGGACGAATGGTGATCATGGCACCAAAGGAAGAGGCAGGAAGGATCGTGGAAGCACTGCGTAAATGTCCTTATTCCAGGGACGCAGCCATTATCGGTGAAGTTACGGAAGACCAGCCGGGAAAGGTTGTCATGACTACGGAGATCGGAACTCAGGCACTTCTTCCGCAGCCGGGAGGAGAGCTTCTGCCGAGGATCTGCTGATAATATCGGAAAGGAGAGTCAGATCTTATGGAGACAAGAGTGGCATTGATCTCGATCATTGTGGAAAACAATGACGTGATCGATGATATCAACCGTTTTCTTCATGAAGCGGGAAAATATATTATCGGGAGAATGGGGATCCCTTACCGGGAAAAAGGCATCAATATCATCAGTATTGCCATTGATGCACCACAGGATGTGATCAGCTCCTTATCCGGAAAGATCGGCCACCTCAGTGGAGTTTCCGCCAAAACGGCATATTCCAATGTGATCACAAAAGCGGAGGACAGAAAATGATAAAAGTTGCGGTATACGGAAAGGGCGGCATCGGAAAATCTACTACGGTTTCCAATGTGGCAGTAGCCCTTGCGGAAAAAGGAATGAAAGTGATGCAGATCGGCTGTGATCCCAAGGCAGATTCCACGATCCTTCTCAGGCATGGAAAAAAGGTTCCCACTGTGCTGGAGCTGTATAACGAAAAACGCCAGGAGCTGAAGCTTACGGATATGGTGCAGATCGGATATGGGGGTGTAGTCTGTGTGGAAGCCGGCGGTCCTGCACCGGGGCTTGGATGTGCGGGAAGAGGTATCATTACTGCTCTCGAGAAGCTTAAGGAAAACGGAGCCTATGAGACCTATAAACCGGACATTGTTTTTTATGACGTACTGGGAGATGTTGTCTGCGGCGGTTTTTCCATGCCCATGCGAAAAGGGTATGCAGATAAAGTATTTATCATCACCTCCGGAGAAAACATGGCCATCCATGCAGGGGCAAATATTGCCATGGCAGTGGATAATTTCAGAAACAGAGGATATGCATCTCTTGGCGGCGTGATCCTGAACCGGCGGAACGTGCCGGGAGAGGAAGAAAAAGTCCGGGAGCTAGCAGAGGATTTTCATACGCGGGTAGTGGGAACGCTTTCCAGAAGTGAGCTGGTCCTGGAAGCAGAGAATCGAGGAAAAACTCTTCTGGAAGCATATCCGGACTGTGAGATGGCAGAGGAGTACCGGACACTGGCCGAGCAGATCCTGAATGCATGCAGGGAGGAAGGCTCATGTTAAAAAGAGTTGGTAACAGAGAGCTTTTGGGAAAAACAGAAATATTTATAAAGGAAGCCTCTTTTCCGGTTCCCTTTCAGCCGGGACTGGAATTTAATTCACCGGTCCATGGAAACTGGAATATCGTACATACGGGAATGCTGGTTCCGGAAGCAAGGCAGATCTACGTCTGTGCGGATAACTGCATGCGTGGCGTTGTGCTGACTGCCGCAGAGATGAATGCGGCAGACCGTTTTTCCTTTGTGATCGTGGAGGAAAAGGATCTTCTGGGCGGAAATCTGGAGGATGTGACCATTGAAGGAGTGACGGACATTCTGAACCGGCTGGATGAGAAGCCAAAGGCAGTCCTGCTTTTTACCGTGTGTCTTCATCATTTTCTGGGAAGTGATCTGGACCGCATCTACGGAGAACTGGAAGAAAGATTTCCGGAGATCTTTTTTATGCGATGCTTTATGGATCCTGTCATGCAGAAAACAGGTCCGACTCCGGATCAGAAGCTGCGCCGTGCCATGTATGATGCAGTACCGGAGAGGAAAGCTGATCCGGAATGTGTCACAGTCCTGGGCAGTGATTTTGTGTTGGATGAGAGTGCAGATATCTGCCGGATCCTGAAAAAGAACGGAATCCGTCTCCGGGAAGCACCGGCCTGTAAGACCTGGGAGGATTATCAGAGCCTGGGAGAGGGAAGCCTGATCCTTAACTGTTATCCGGCAGGAAAATTCGGAGTACAGCAGCAGGCGGAGAGACTTGGAAGGCCGTTTTTATACCTGCCCGGAAGCTTTGACTATGAGGAGATAGAGACGCAGGAAAAGTATTTGCTGGGGCTGCTGAAGCAGCAAAGTGGCAGTAAAAATGGCCTGGATATCGAAACGGAGATCCGAAAATGCGAGGAAGCTCTTTTCCATGCACACCAGATCATCGGTGACACTCCCGTAGCTGTGGATTATCTTTTTCATCCAAGACCTCTGGGACTTGCAAAGCTTCTCCTTACCCATGGATTTCAGGTACAGTCCGTTTTTCTGGACAGTATCAGCCCGGAAGAAAAAGAAGTATTTTTCTGGCTGAAGGAGAATTACCCGGAACTCAGGTTGATTTCGACTGTCCGCCCGGAGATGAGAGTGCGGCCACGGCAGCATTCCGGAAAAATCCTTGCCGTCGGACAAAAAGCAGCCTGGTTTACCGGAAGCCGGAATTTTGTCAATATGGTACAGGGTGGCGGGCTTTGGGGCTTTGACGGGATCAGACGTACTGCACAGCTGATGCTGGAGGCATTTAATGAGGAAAAAGCTCCGGAGGATCTGATCGTTCAAAAGGGATGGGGGTGCGAAAGCTGCATATGAGACAGGCATATCGGATCATACCAATCTACACGGCAGACGTGTCTGGTGTCTGCTCCGCGTTGTATGAGCTTGGAGGAATGACAGTGATGCATGATCCCTCCGGCTGTAATTCTACCTACAATACCCATGATGAGATCCGGTGGTACGACCAGGACAGTCTGATCTTTATCTCAGGTCTTACGGATATCGATGCCATTATGGGAAATGATGAGAAATTTCTTCAAGATATCGAAGAGGCGGCAAAGGAGCTGAAACCGAAATTTATTGCACTTGCAAGTTCACCAATCCCCTTTATGAACGGAACAGATTTTCAGGGACTGGCCCGTGCACTTACAGCAAGGACCGAAATTCCGGTATTTTCGGTTCCGACCAGCGGCATGCACGACTATGTATACGGAGCAGGGCTGGCACTGGCGGAAATCGCAGGACATTTCACAGGAGCAGACGTATGCGGTTTTTGCCAATTATATTGACAGCTGTCTGGCAAAAAATGAATCATTGTTGGAATTGCATGAAACAAACTGTTATAAGCAGTATTGCTTCGACCAGCCGTATCCGCTGGAAAAAGACGGTATTTATAAAGAGGGGAAGGTATATACCGTAAGAGTCAGAACTGTCAGTGATAAGTTGGCACAGTATTTTGCAGATTACCTGGCAAATCATTACAATCATCAGATAAAAGGTCTTACAGTAAAAATCACGATTATCCCTCAAAAGTTTATTTCACAGATATTTTCAATTACACCGGTTGTCATAAAATGTGACGGTACCGAATCTGACAGACAGGTAAAGGGTTACTGGAAGAAGTGCATTTCATTTGAGCAGTATGAGGAACGGCTGAAAAGTAATCTGATAAAGAAGTATAACCGGCTGACCGGTGAAAAAATGAACGAAGATTTTGATTTATACCGACAGATTGAGTTGAAAAACCATAAACCGATAGCCGTTCCGTATAAAGGTAGAAAATTGCTGGGGGATAAGGTTTGGTTGCAGGCGGCGGAAAATGAACAGGCGCAGGCATTGCTTTATATGGCACTGGGAACCGGTTTGGGAGAAATGAATGCCCGTGGCTGCGGGTTTATGAATTACAGATATTTATAAAGGGGGGGATTTGATGTTACAGGAATGTATGGAAGTGTTCCGGGAGAATGAAAAAAAATATTCTATGCAATGGTTTTGGGATAATCATATTCCAAAGGATGGTGTGTACATATTAATTAATACCCAAAATGGTAGTGTTATTGGAGCGCCGATTCGTATAAGAATGGATAAAAGGACAGGAAATATACAAGGGCAGGAATGTTCGCAGTATGAATTAATTTCATTTATGGATTTTTATAGTAATGTTACATATTCAAATAAGTGTCTTGATGTACCACAAAAAATGGTACATTCTAATAATATGTATACATTCTTTATTAAGGGGAAAAGCTTAGATGAAGGAGTTTCGGATATAAAAATCGAAAAATATTATAAAGCATTTGAGCGATTGGATAAAACTAAAAAAGATAAAGAATTATATAAACAAATTGAAAATCAATTTGGACAAATAGATATAAAAAAAGCTAAAGAGATTGAAAACTGGACTAAATTATATTTAAAAAAGTTTAGTGAACAAAAAGAAATAAAAATAGGGAAAGATGAGTATTTAAAACTTTTTTTTATAGATGATGACGTTGAACAATCGAAAGAAAATATAAAAAAGGAGGGATTAAGGTATATTGCACTTAATGTCTTTAATAAAAATGATTATAATCAGCAAGTAGGAAATAAGATTATTGGAGTACCAAATGCTAACATTGTTCTAGGTAGTAAAAAGCCTTTCTTGGAAAATAAAACAAGAAAAATAACAGTACCGTATTTGATAGAAATAAGTGAAGCAATTAAACAAATGTATTTTTTTGATTACCTATCGGGACAAGCGAGAAAGGGTAAAAACAATATTTATATTGATTTAGATGAAAAGAAAGTAGTTGCCTGTGGTGATAGTGAACAGATACCAATGATTGAAACAGGTATTTATTTGCGGATACAAACAGGTAAAGAACTTGAAATTCATTATATGGATAGAATAACAGGTTATAAGCCGGATTTGGACAGACTTTTTATATTTGAATGTGTTTTAAAACCATTGGACGAAAATCAAAAAGAGTTTGAATTAAAGTATGGAGGAAAAACCAATCTTTGGAAAATAGAAGAACTTGTTGATGACATATTTTTTTCAAAACAATTAAAATGTAATTATTTTAAGCAAACAAATAAAATAAATATCGAAGATAACTTTTTAAAACAGCAGGTAATAAAATATCGTGAACATTTTTTTAATTGGTTTAAACTAGGAAATGCAAATAATATAGCAACAGTCACTCAAATGCTAGCATTACGGTTTATTGTAAAGTCTATAGCGCAAGGAAACCGCTGGAAAGCAATGCATCAATTAAATTTATGGATTTCAATAATGGATTATTTCAGTAAGGATAGGAGGTATAATAACACTATGTCAAAAACAAGAGAAATGTTAAAAAATCATATCGACGAAAAGGAAGATTGGGATTTTGAAAATGTCGAAGAATACTGCTATGCAGTAGGACAATTAATGAATACATATTTGAAATTGAGTAAATCGGCGAATAAGAATTTATCTTTTATTAACAGACTGTTGTTGACGAAAAATGATAAAACAGTTAAGCAAACACTTTTGCTATATTTTAAAAAATATAATTATGCAATTAAAGATACAAATCATAGAATTAAAACTTTACATGGACATATTATGCAGTATGATATGGACGGAAAAGAAATAAATGGATATTACATATCAGCAGGATTTGTAGATGATAATTTGATATATGCTAAAAAAGAAAAATTAAGTGACGAAAGGGGTATGGACAATGAGTAAAATGAATAAAAGGGTATATGGTGTATTAGGAATTTCATCAGTAATGGCGAATTGGAATGCTGATTTTGAGGGATTTCCAAAGGCAACAACAAAAGAGCAATTTTTTGGAAGTGATAAAGCATTGAAGTATCCAATGAAAAAAATGTGGGAAGAACTTGGAGAAAAAGTGCTTAATATAAAATCACTTCGATTGAAAGCGGATAAAAAGGGAGAAGTTAATCTTGTTCCACGGACACTAAAGGAGCGTTACGAATATATTTTTGATGTAGAGGATTTAAAGAAAGTTAAAGATACAGGGGAAATATTAAAAAATCTATTTACAGCAGTTGATGTAAAAAATTTTGGTGCGACATTTGCAGAAGTAAGTGCCAATGTTTCTATAACAGGCGCTGTTCAGATTGGTCAAGGATTTAATTTATATGAGGCATCGGAAATACAGCAACAGACAGTGTTGTCACCATTTAAGAATCCTAAAGAAATACAGAAAAAGAAAGACAATAATGAAGACGATAAAGAAGAAACTAACAAGGAAGAAGAAGTAATAGAAAAGAAAAATACATCACTGGGAACAAAGATTGTCAGTGATGAAGCGCACTATTTCTATCCGTTTGTGATTAATCCGAGAGTGTATGACAGCTTTGAACAGCTTGGAGTAACCGAAGGATATACAGAAGAAGATTATCAGAAGTTTAAAGAAGCGGCATTAAAGGGAACAACCAGTTTTGCCACAAATTCAAAAGCAGGCTGTGAAAATGAATTCGGTTTGTTTATAGAAACAGAACCGACACTGTACCTGCCGAATTTGGATAGATATGTGACATTTATAAAGGGAGCAGAAAAGAATACAATTCAAGTGAATGTAAAAGAACTGCTTCATGATGTAAAAGACAGAGTGTTATCTGCTGAAATCCATTATAATCCGCATACAACGGAAATTGCCAGTGATATTGAGGGTGTGAAGTATTTTGATATCTTCACCGGAAAAGAGATTGAAAAGCAGTAGGCTGAAAGGTGTGGAGCAGATGAAGGTTTTAAGATTTACGCTCAGCGGAAAGCAGGCTTTTTTTAAAAAGCCGGAAGTGAATAGGTATTATTACTTTACATATGGTCATATCCACCGGGTTGCCCTGTTGGGACTTTTGGGGACGGTTATGGGATATTCGGGATATGCCCATATCGTGCAGAAAAAGAAGATGGAAGCACCGGAGTATCCTAAATTTTATGAGCAGTTAAAGGAATTAAAAATGGCGGTTATTCCATGCTGTGAAAAGGGGAGTTTTCCGCAGAAAATCATTGCATTTAATAATTCGGTGGGATATGCGTCTATGGAAAAAGGCGGAAATCTGATAGTCCGACAGCAGTGGCTTGAAAATCCGAAATGGTATGTATATATTATGTTGGACAGCAAAGCGGCAGAGGCGGTTGCGGATAACATTATTGGCAGAAAGTGTGTCTATATGCCGTATCTTGGAAGCAATGACCACCCGGCAGACATTACCGAAGCAAGTATGATTGATGCAACAGAGGTGGAAACGCCGGAAAAAATCGACAGCTTTTTTGTACGGGGAGATGCCGTGGTTGATTTAGACGATTTTGAACAGGACAATCCATATAAGTATGAGGAAGCACTGCCGGTCCGGCTGGATTTAGCATTTAATATGTATGAATACGAACGGTTTGTACTCACAAATCTTACCGTTTCAGAAATACAGAAAAAAATTTATGCGGTTGATGATATTGACGGCAGGACATATCATATAGCATTTTATTAAAGTGAAACCATAGCCGGAAAGACATTAGATATTGGACTCCGGCTATGGTTTTATGCGTTTTTATGAAATGTTTTATGGAATTGAGGAGAAAAAGATGAAGGAATATATCATACCTATTGAGGATATCATTGTAAAACCGGAGTTATTTTATGCACATTGTGACAGGGACAATGGGAAAAAGCCGGAACTGTTAAAAGAACATGTGGACAGATGTTATCATTATTTTGAGGAACTGTGGGAACATAAAAATTTTAAGGCAATATTTGAAAATTTTCAAAAAGAACTGGCACCGGAGCTTTCCGATGAGGGGATAAAATTATTTTACAGTCTGATAGTGAATGTAATCATTTTTCATGATTACGGGAAAATCAATCCACGTTTTCAAAGTATAACAATGAAAAATACATTAAGAAAATGGCCGGTAATAAATTGTCTGGACGGAACCAAACATTCCATGCTGTCTGCGGCAATCTATCTGGATTATTTTTATGAGAAGATACAGGAAAGCCCGTTATCAAAAGATGAAAAAAATGTAATCCATGTTTTTATGCTGTCAAATGCTTACGTCATATCCAGACACCATGGGAATTTGTCGGGATTTGAAGCTTTTCTGGGAGAATTTCAGCAAAACCAGCAATTAGCAGATATTTTTTCGTGTATGAATCAAGGTGATTTTGCAGAAGTGTATTACGGACCGTTTTGTAAAAAGGGTTTACATTCGGTGAATATGCCGATGCAGAATAAAAGGAAATATGACAGCTTTTCAGAGAAGCAGTCCTTGCAGTTGGGACTGTATGCGTATATAAGATTTTTATTTTCGGTGCTGGTATCCTGTGATTATTATGCGACATCGGAATATGACAACGGGATAGAAATGAGTGCGTTCGGAACGATTGAAAATACGGAGTTTGCCACACAGTATGAACAGTCGGAGCGGGTAAAACAGATTCGCAGATTTAATCCGGAGAGCTGTGTTGATGATAAAAAGGATATTAATATTTTGCGGAATCGCATGTTTTATGAGGCAGAGCAGACATTGCTTGAAAATAAAGATGCAAATGTCGCTTTCGCCGAAGCGCCGACGGGGGCCGGGAAGTCAAATCTGGCAATGAATTGCAGTCTGAAATTATTGGATAAAAATATCAATAAGATTTTTTATGTGTATCCGTTTAATACGCTGGTCGAGCAGAATTACGATACGCTTGAAAAAATATACGGGCAGACAGATATTTTTAAAAGTATTGCGGTCATTAATTCCATTACACCGATTCCGCTAAACGGAACAAGAAAATTCTGGGAAAATCTCGATAAAGAAGAAAATGAGAAATTTTATCAAAAGGCACTGTTGGACAGGCAGTTTTTAAATTATCCGTTTATTTTAACAACGCATGTCAATTTGTTTCAAATCATGTTTGGGTGTGAAAGAGAAGCGGCAATCAGTTTTTATCAACTGGCAGGCAGTGTTGTGGTGCTGGATGAGATTCAGAGTTATAAAAATGTGCTTTGGACAGAAATTATGATGTTCTTGCAGTGTTATAGCAGGCTGCTGAATATGAAAATTATTATTATGTCGGCGACACTGCCGAAGTTGGATATGCTTACCGGAAATCATGAAAAGGTTGTAAATCTGATTGAAAATCCGGAAAAATATTTTCAGGACGCACGTTTTAAGAAAAGAGTGGCATTGTCGTATGAATTGCTTTATCCGGATAAAAAGACTGAAATGGAAGAACTATATGCGCATGTTCTGGGGCAGGCACAAAAGGGAAGAAAGATTCTTATGGAATTTATCACGAAAACAAGTGCGGAGATGTTTTATCATATGCTGGCAGAGTCCGGGCGGGAAGATTTGCAGGTATTCTGCATGACAGGCGATGATAACCAGATTGACAGAAAACGCATTTTAAGGGAAATGGATACAGCAGACCAAGATAAGGCAGTAATACTGGTGGCAACGCAGGTTGTTGAAGCCGGCATAGACATTGATATGGATATTGGCTATAAAGATATCAGCAAATTAGACAGTGAGGAGCAGTTTATCGGACGGATTAACCGGAATTTTAAAAGAAATGGTGTTGTGTATTTTTTTGATATGGATGATGAAAGCGGTATTTATAAGGAAGATTACCGCGTTGATACAGCATATACATTAAGAAAAGATGAGATGAAACAACTGCTGGCAGATAAGAATTTTGGTAAATATTATGATTATATTTTAAAAGGAATAAGAAAATACCGCAATGACAGAAAGAATGAAAATGGAATAGAGGCTTTTGTGGATAAGGTCAAAAAGCTGGATTTTGTATGGATTTCTCAAAAGATGAAATTAATTGATAACAATGATGACTGGAAGATGTCGGTCTATTTTGCACGGGCAATTACGACAGATAACGGAGAAATCATTGACGGAAAGCAGGTGTGGGAGCGGTACAGGGAATTATTAAGCGATATAACAATGAATTATGCGAAAAAACAGGTATTGTTGTCAGAGGTGAAAAGTAAGATGAGTTATTTTATTTATCAGATAAAAATTGACAATAGTCTGGATTATAACGACAGAATCGGTGAGTTGTATCTGATTGAAGATGCAGAGCAGTATTTTGAAAATGGCAGATTAAATACCGATAAATTTTATTCGCAGGGGAATTTATTTGTGTAGTCCGTATCATTTTACAGATAAAATTTTGTAAGAACGGGGGTTCATATGAAGGTAAATGGAACGCTGATGAATTACTATTTTCACTGTAAGCGGCAGTGTTATCTGCATGGAAATCGGATGCAGACGAAGAAGCCGCCAAGTGGCAGCTTTACTATTATTTGTACGTTTTAAAGACAAAAGGAATAGTACGGAAAGCGGGTGGATTATGGGAAGTACAAGATATATTATGTCCATGGGAGAACTGACGAGGAAAGACAATTCATTGTGTTTCCGGAAAGACGGAAAAAATGTTTACATTCCAATCGAGAATACGAAAGAAATTTACTGTATGAACGAAGTCACGGTAAATACAAAGCTGTTGGATTTTTTGTCACAGAATCACGTTATCGTACATTTTTCAATTATTATGAAGGGTACAGTGGTACATTTTATCCGAAAAATCAGTATAACAGCGGAAGACTGATAGTGAAACAGGTACAGGCATATGACAATTCCAGAGAAGTAATTGCCAAAGCGATTGTATGCGGAATTGGCAGGAACATTTACGAGGTGCTGTATCATTATTATAAGCATGATAAAAAGGAAGTCAAGGAAGTTTTAGACTGGATTCGCAGGAAATTTTATGTGAAAGTTGAAAATGCACAGAATGTGAAAGAAATTATGGCGGCAGAGGGCGAAGTTTGGCTGCGTTTTTATGGGACATTTCGGTATTTTCTGCCGGAGGATTTTGTGATGAATAAGCGGGTGAAAAGACCGCAGGATAATCCGATCAATGCGTTGATTTCTTATGGAAATACGCTGTTGTATACAAAGACGATTTCAGCGATTTATCAGACACATTTAGATCAGCGCATCAGTTTTTTACATGAGCCGTCAGAAGGGCGTTTTTCATTAAGCCTTGATATGAGTGAGGTTTTTAAGCCGGTTATTGTGTACCGGACGATATTTGATTTAGTAAATAACCGGAAATTGCAGGTTGAAAAGCATTTTGACAAAAAAGTCAATTATTGTTTGTTGAATGAAGAAGGACGAAAAATATTTATTGAAGCATTTGAAGCGCGCATGGAATCGGTATTTGTGCATGACCGGCTGAAACGAAAGGTAACTTACCGGACGGCATTAAAGCTGGACTGCTACAAATTGATTAAGTATATATTAGAAGGGCAGGAATTTATTCCGTTTTCGCTGAAGGATAATCGGTAGGAAGTGAGGGTATATGGCAAAGAAATTGAACTATAATTACGCATTTGTATTTTATGATGTCAATGAAAAGCGGGTGCAGAAGGTCTTTAAAATTTGCAAAAAATATTTATCGCATTATCAAAATTCTGTTTCTCGTGGAGAGATTACACCTTCAAAGCTTATCGGGTTGAAGACGGATTTAAAGAAGGTGATACAGGAAGACGAGGATTTTATCTGTATTATTAAGCTGTTTAATGAAAATGTGTTTGGCGAGGAGGTGCTTGGAAAGAAGGATAGGGAAAATGGTGAGCAGTTGATTTTGTAATACAATGAAAATTTACCAGCCGCCTATCAGTGCAAAATTGCGTGAATCCGCAAAAACAGTGGCATTGCGGTGATTTTGTAAATTTTTTTGGCAAATGGCGCGGTGGCTGGTAAAAATTTTAAAAACGTTGATAAATACTGGGGAATCTGGTATAGTGTATTGTATGGAATGCAGGAAATACGTTGGATTAACTTTAACATGGGATGTATTGAAACTCTTCCTTGAACCCATGCACTACATTCTGAACGGTGATTAACTTTAACATGGGATGTATTGAAACGATACTCGAATACCAGTGCCGAGTAATAACGATATTGATTAACTTTAACATGGGATGTATTGAAACAGCGTTGAGTCGCATTGGATAGGCTTACCCTCACTGATTAACTTTAACATGGGATGTATTGAAACCGTGAGGCTTTCTTTAAATCTGATATAACTTTTTGATTAACTTTAACATGGGATGTATTGAAACTTATCCTAACATTTCTTTTAACAACATCGACTGTACGATTAACTTTAACATGGGATGTATTGAAACATTTGCTCGTGCCGTATGTACCACCACAAAAAGTCGATTAACTTTAATATGGGATGTATTGAAACTTTGCAGGTTGTACATCTACGTTTCTTTATAACGATTAACTTTAACATGGGATGTATTGAAACGATTTTGCCGCCGCCGACTGGCTTGCCTGTGCTTTGATTAACTTTAACATGGGATGTATTGAAACCAATTCGGACGAAGCACGAGCATACAGAGGAGAATGATTAACTTTAACATGTGATGTATTGAAACTCTGCTATTGTGGACACCTTTGCAATTGCATCTTCAGATTAACTTTAACATGGGATGTATTGAAACGCAGTGGGAGTAAATCCGTCATACAGCCGTAAAGCGATTAACTTTAACATGTGATGTATTGAAACGTTGTGAAACTGAATGGTCAGACCCGGCGTATTTGATTAACTTTAACATGGGATGTATTGAAACAGGCTTTGAAGTGATTTTAAGGTGAATTTTAACCGATTAACTTTAACATGGGATGTATTGAAACACATATCCTTGTTCAAGAACAAACCCATCCCCTCTGATTAACTTTAACATGGGATGTATTGAAACCAAATAACCACCGCCCCACCAATACCTGAAACCAGATTAACTTTAACATGGGATGTATTGAAACCACGCTCACCCTGTGTCATCTATATAATCACCTCGATTAACTTTAACATGGGATGTATTGAAACACACCTAACTCCTCAAATGTTATAACATCGTCTTGATTAACTTTAACATGGGATGTATTGAAACTTACGGGGTCATGTTGTTTTATGATGTTGTTAGTTAGATTAACTTTAACATGAGATGTATTGAAACGTGCTGCAAGCCCGCCCAGGGCAACACCGACAGCGATTAACTTTAACATGAGATGTATTAAAAGCCACGAACGTCCAAAACATAAGGAATAAAACACTATTTGATGAAATGTAACAATAAAAAACAACATACCCTCTATTTTTACAAAAACTATTCGACATCACCGGCTATTTATGTTATTGTAATAAAAACATTAAGAGGCAGGTAAAGATGGGCTGTATAAATGTAAAAATACATCAATAGCCTGACAGCCGCCGGAATTGGAGGAAAAGATAATGTACGAGATGAAACCGGAATATTATACAGGAATTGCACAGATTGACGAGGAGCATAAGAAGCTTTTTGAAATCGCAGATGAAGCGTATGAGTTATATAAAAATGAATTTATACCGGACAAATATGACCATATCGCTAAGATTTTAAATGAACTGAGAGATTATACCAAGATACATTTCCAGCATGAAGAAGAATATATGAAAAGCATTAATTACAAGGGAATGTTCATGCAGAAGGTACAGCACGACCAGTTCTGCCAGAAGTTAGATGAACTGGATTTAGAGCATTTAGATGAAAATTCTGAAGAAGTCATTCAGGAAGTGCTTACATTCTTAACAGACTGGCTGGTACATCACATTCTGGAAACAGATAAGAAAATTGCAGAGTAAAAACAATCAGAGATAGAAACAAACTGCCGTATAAAGCGTTGTAAATGTCGTCGAGGACTAAAACAAGCGTTTATGCGGCAGTTTTTGTTTTACATAACAGAAAATGAGAAAAGTTCTCAAAAGCCGCATTGACAGTTGAAATTCAGACATTTATACTATAGAAGTTAGCTAAAACTAACATTTATTTTAAAGACAGAAATTCCCAAATCGGGAATTTTATTTTTTGTTCATAGATTAGCGGTAACTAACATAGAGTAGCAGTGACAAACAAAATATACACAAGCAGAAAGTAGAAAACAACAACAAATACTAAACAGCAAGCTATTTTGGTGACTTTTCATTTACGTTGCCAACTGCAATAACACTAAACAGCAAGTAAGTGAATCAACCAATGAACAAATGAATGAATCAACAAATTAGCCAATAAGTAAATTCGCAAATAATCAATCAGAGGGGAAGTGGGAAAGCTGGATTCGATAGAATTTTTAAAAATACGAATCTTAGTCAGTTTATTAAAAATGTCACCGGAAAACTGCAATGTAACCAATCTGTCTAAGACACTCGGTGTAGAAAAATATACGGTGAGCCGGGTATTTACGGCGCTGGAGAAGGACGGTTATTTGAATCGCATGGATTCAAGACATCCGCGGCTTGAAAAGCTGGGGGAACAGACGGCGCGTAAATACGCGGAGCGGATGGACATTGCAACAAATCATCTGATTTATGAAGGCGTGACAGAGGCGCAGGCATGTAATGACGCACTGTATTTATCCATGTACTGCTCGGATGAAACTTTTGAAGTGATTCGCAGTATGGAAGAACAGTACCGCATGAAGCATCTGCTCCGTACATATGAGCGGTTTGACGGCACGATTTTGTGCAACGGACTGCGGGACGGTCAATATCTGCTTCCGTTTATTATATACAGGGAAACCGTGAAAAACGGCAGCAACATTTCCATGTCCAACGAAGGCTTTATACATCCCTGTACGCTGTCGGTCACGGATGGCAGGGGCATGATTTTGTTAAAGGCACAGCGGGTCGAGAAATATTCCGCGATGACGGGCAGAAAAATGAGCGGAAAGATTAAATGTCTGAAATATTTTGACGGGTCAAAATTTTGTGAAGCACAGCGAAACGGCGATTTGATTTCATTTCCGGCAAGCGTGCTTGAATTTGTCAATATCGGAAGCGATTCCGGCAGGATTTTTCACGGAAGTGTGTGTCTGAAAATGACCTGCTCCGTGGGGATTATGCACATGCCGGAGAGTACGGCAATATTTACACTGTTATTTTAAAATGCTGGAAATACAGCGGAAAGTAGAGAAAAAAATGGAAAAGAAAAAAATAGTGTTGTCTTATATTTTGACGGCAGGAGCACTCTTGCTTTTGTTTTTGTGGGCGGCAAATACGGGAAGTCTGAAGGTGTCGGCAAAACAGTTATTTAGCGGTCTGTTTGTTGCGTATGATGAAAATGTCGCAACGATTTATGATTTGCGTTTTCCGAGAATCTTTATCGCAATGGCGGGCGGCGCGGCAACAGCAGTATCCGGTGTGCTTTTGCAGGCCGTCATGAAAAATCCGCTGGCAGACCCCGGCATTATCGGTGTCAGTTCGGGTGCGAGCCTTACGGCAGTACTGCTTACGGCATTTTGTCCGTCATTGTACTTTTTCACACCGGCGGCGGCATTTTTAGGCGGTCTTGCCGCATTTTTTCTGGTATATGCGCTGTCGTGGAAGGACGGTTTATCGCCGCTTCGCATTATCTTAGTCGGTGTGGCGGTCAATGTAATGTTTACGGGACTGATGAGTGCATTTAATTCAGGCACGGGCAGCAGTTATTCCGGAGCGGCAAGCATTGTCAATGCCAATATCACGATGAAAACGTGGACAGATTTTAAAACGTTAATCGGCTATGTGGTGGTTGGACTGATTGCCGCAGTTGTCGTTTCGGGACAGTGTGATTTACTGGCATTGGAAGATAAAACGGCGCGTTCTATCGGCGTATCCGTGGCAAAAAGCCGTATGGTGATTTCCGTGATTGCGGTACTGCTTGCTGCGATTTCAACAGCCGTTATCGGGGCAATCAGCTTTTTGGGGTTAATTGTTCCGCATATTGCAAGACTGCTGGTGGGCAGCAGCCACAAAACGCTCGTGCCGTATTCAGCCCTGCTTGGTGCGGTCGTACTGCTTCTTGCGGATACAGTCGGAAGAACGATTACCGCACCGTATGAAATCAGTGCTTCCGTGATTATGTCTGTTGTGGGCGGACCGTTTTTTATCTTGTTGCTTAGGAGGTCAAAGCAGGGATATGCAAAATAATAAAGAGAAAAAGAACGTATTTGAAATAGAAAATCTGTCATTTGCCTATGATAAGCATGAGGTGCTTAACAACCTGAATCTGTCATTTCATGAAGGCATTGTCACAACGATGATTGGACCAAACGGCTGTGGAAAATCCACGCTGCTCCAGTTGATGACGAAAAATTTAAAACCGGCAGGTGGAAAGATTTTATTACAGGGAGAGGATATTGCACAAATCCGGCAGAAGCAGTTTGCACAGTCGGTTGCCGTGGTACATCAGTATAATACGGCGCCGCCGGATTTAACTGTGGAAAAGCTGGTATCTTACGGACGGATTCCGTATCACAAAATGGGCGTTCCGTTTGACAAAGCAAAGGATATGGAGCGGATTGAATGGGCGCTTGAAATTACCAATACCACAAAGCACAAGGATAAGACGGTCAGCCAGCTTTCCGGCGGACAGAAACAGCGTGTGTGGATTGCAATGGCACTGGCGCAGGATGCAAAGGTTCTGCTGTTGGACGAGCCGACAACGTATCTGGATATCCGCTATCAGCTTCAGATTCTGCGGCTGATTCGCAGGTTAAATGAAGAATATGGGTTTACGATTATTATGGTACTCCATGACGTCAATCAGTCGTTGTATTACAGCGATGAAATTGTTGCGTTAAAAGCCGGAAAATGTATTGCGCAGGGAAGTCCCCAGCAGATACTTACGGGTGAACTCATACAAAAAGTGTATGACGTCACGTTAAAAGTATCGGATATAGACGGAGAAAGGTTTATTCTTCCTGTGTAAATTTTATATTTTAAATCTTTTATCTACGATGACAGTCTGTCATCGTGAATAATATTATAAATGATATGATAAATAATAAGATAAAGACTGTTACCGCAAAGACATTTTGTAATGGCTTTTGCGATAACAGTGTTTTATTATCATGTAGAAAGTCCCAAAACATATCAAAAAGTAAATTATAATTATTACAATTCCTTATAAAATGCTTTCATAAAAGCTTCTAAGTCATACTGGTCTTTCATTCCCGCAGTTTCCATGGCAGAGTGCATTGCATAAATTGGAATACCGATATCGGCACTGCACATCGGAAGATTTGCGGCGACCATTGGGCCGACGGTACTGCCGCCCGGTATGTCAGAACGCATATGATTTTGCTGGCAGGCAATATGATGACGGGCGGCAAGCTGTAAAATCACGCCGGTCATATCGTCATCACTGCAATATGCGTGTTTTGCGGAAGCCTTAATGGCAAAGCCGCGGTTTAACGGCATGGCAGATGTAATATCCGATTTTTCAGGGTGCGCCGGGTGTATCGCGTGCGCAACGTCCAAAGAAAGATAATAACTGTGTACAAGGCTTTGCAAAAAGTTTTCTCTTGAAATATTAAGGGCATTGCAGATACGCTCCAAAGTATAGGAAAGGAGATTGCCGTTGGCACCGTTTTTACTGCGGCTTCCGATTTCTTCATGGTCAAACAGAACCGCCACGGAAATGCCGTCTGACGGATTAGCTTCAATCAGTCCGGTCAGGCATGCCTGCACCGAAGAAATGTTGTCAATGCGCGGTGCCATAAACATATCGCCGGAAAATCCGGTGCGCACCGGTTCCGCATAGTGGTACACGGACAAATCAAAGCATAAAATATCTTCCGGCTTTTCGCCGGTTTCATTGGCAAGAATCTGAAGAAATGTATCGGTGTCCATATGTTCGTTCATGCCGCAGATTGGAAGCAAATCGGTCTGTGCATTGAGGGCGACACCGTCATTCATGGCACGGTTTAAATGAATGGCAAGATTTGGCAAAACTGCCACAGGACGTTTAAAATCCACCAGTTTCAGGCGCGGGTGTGCAGATTGTGGATTTTTTAACGCAATCCGTCCGGCAATTGAGAGCGGACGGTCAAGCCATGTACTGTAAATTGCACCGCCGTATACTTCTGTATTTAAGCGGCAGCCGTTTTTAGAGGAAACGACAGGATTGTATTTGATACGAAATCCCGGATTGTCAATATGTGAAGAGGAAAGCTTCCATACCGGGGTATCGGAAAGGTCTGTGCCGATTTGAAAGCCGAAAACCGTTGTGCCAAACGGGCAGACGGCATATTTTCCGCCCGGAACCAGTTCCCATGTGCTGTCCCAGTCCAGTGTTACAAAGCCAGCTTCATTAAGCCTGCGCATGGCTTCTTTTGCGGTATGGAACGGGGAAGTGGAAACGGAAATGGTCTGTTTTAACTGTTCAAAGGTTTGTTGAATCTGAGTATCCATAAAAAACTCCATTCTGCTGTGTAAGCTGTTTTTTCAAAGTATAAGGCTTTTGCCGTAAAAACTCAAGAAAATCGTCATTTCCGCCGATACTTTTTATATAAAAGTGAGAATCAGAAACAGCAGTTTACAAAAAAGAGGAGAAAGCCATGCAGACAATACAGTTTAAAGTTTTAAACACCGATACACAGGAAACCAACGTGCAGATGCAGACAGAAAATACAGAGGCAGGAAACAAGGCACAAAATACACAGAATACAGAGGTGTCAGGTGTAGAAAGTACCGAAGAAAGCGCAGGAACAAAGAAAAAGACGACCGTTTCCACAGGACAGACCGGAGTTACGGATGCGGAAAGTGCCAGATGGGTTGCCGGTTTGCAGTTAAAAAAATGTGCTTATGAACAGGTCAGTGCGATAACAGAAAAAATTAAGGATATGCTAGATCCGACTTCGGGTATGACAGATGCACAAAAAAGCTCTTATGACAGAAAAGTAATGAATAAAGTGTATTCCGGCAAGAAGCTGTCGGCTGAGGAAATGCGTTATATCAAAATTCATTATCCGGCATTGTATCCGTATGTGGAGCGGGTGCAGATTCAGCGGCAGGCACTGGAGGAGCGAATCAAGCACTGTCATTCAAAAGAGGAAGTGCAGGACGTTTACAGTGAAGCGATGTTTCATATCAGTGATGATGACCCGGCAAAGCAGATGCTGTATGCCGCATATGATGATGTTTTAAAGGAGTTTAAGAAAACATCGGATTATCAGGAACTTCCCGAAACAAAGGAAGATGCCGAAAAGAAAAAACAGACTAAAAAAGTTTCGTCTGCCGAACCGGCAGACGAAACAGATGATATACAGGAAGATTGGAAAAATGCTTTCCTGTCGGAAAGTACCGGTGTATCCGTAGGTACTACACATACAGATAATCATTTAAGACCGGCCACAAACCCTGCTGTTTAATATCGTCATACATTTGTTTTAAGCTGCGGGTGTCGGCAATTTCAAATTGCTCGTCACCGCAGTCTTTTTCTTCACTGCCTTCATATTTGGCTTCATGGTCGCCGATACCGGTGCTGACACCGGCAGATACCTTGGTGCAGGCAATCTTAATAATACCGTTTCTAAAAGAAGCGGATTCCCTTGATGATACGGTAATTCCGGCAAACGGCAGGAAAATGCGGTATGCACATAAAACTTGACAGAGCTGTTTTTCATGTACATCCAGCGGATTAATTTTTTCATTATTAATAATCGGTCGTAACCGCGGACACGACAAAGACATTTCCGCATGCGGATATTTGCGTTGGAGATAATATACGTGCAGTGCCGTGGCAAGCGCATCCTTACGGAAGTCAGACAGACCTAACAGAGCGGAAAATCCGACACCGCGCATACCGCCCATTAAAGCACGCTCCTGTGCTTCAAAGCGGTATGGGAAGACACGTTTGTGTCCCATGAGATGAAGCGTTTCATATTTGTCGGCATTATAAGTTTCCTGAAAAACAGTCACATAGTCTGCACCACATTCATGCAGATAAGCGTAATCCTTTGTATTGCACGGATAAATTTCAAGACCCACATTTCTGAAATATTTTTTGGCAAGACGGCAGGCATCGCCGATATAGGTAATGCTGCTCTTTGATTTGCTCTCACCCGTCAGCATCAGAATTTCTTCAATGCCGGAATCGGCGATAACCTTCATTTCATGCTCAATTTCTTCCATGGAAAGCTGTTTTCTGTGAATATCGTTATAGCAGTTAAAACCGCAGTAAACACAGTAATTTTCACAGTAATTTGCAATATACAGCGGTGTGAAAATGTAGGTAGAATTACCGAAGTGGTTACGCGTTTCACGCTCGGCGCGCTGTGCCATTTTTTCCAGAAACGGTTCTGCGGCAGGGGAGAGCAGTGCCTTAAAGTCCTCAATGCTGCAGCGGTCGTGGGAAAGTGCAGCTAAGACATCGCGCGCCGTGTATTTGTCCGGCTCATAAGCGTTCATGGCAGCAAGCACCTTATCACGGATATCGGAGGAAATCTGCTCCATGTCCGGCAGATATGCCATGTGGTCTGTACGGGAAGCCGGATTATTTTCCAGTTCTGTTTTTCGTTTTAAAGCGGCAGGACTTAATTTGCCGTTCTGAATAATAAAATCATTTTCCTTTTGATTGGTGTCCATAAAATAAGACCTCTTTTCTAAAATTAGTTATGTAAAAATCCGGTCAGCGGATCGGAAGCTTCGCCGCCTTTATTTAATACACGTCCAAGACCGGAAAGGTAGGCACGCCGTCCGGCTTCAATTGCAAGACCGAAAGCTTTTGCCATTTCAGGAATATTTCCGGCAGTTGCAATCGCGGTATTTGCCATGATAGCGGCGGCACCCATTTCCATAGCTTCACATGCCTGTGAAGGCTTTCCGATACCGGCATCTACGATAACCGGGAGGTCAATTTCATCAATTAAAATCTGAATAAATTCTTTGGTTGCAAGTCCCTTATTAGAGCCAATCGGAGAGGCAAGCGGCATGATGGAAGCGGCGCCTGCATTGACTAAATCTCTGGCGGCATTTAAGTCAGGGTACATATACGGCATAACGATAAAGCCTTCCTTTGCAAGAATTTCAGTTGCCTTAATCGTTTCGTAGTTGTCAGGAAGCAGGTATTTAGAGTCGTGCATAATTTCGATTTTGACAAAATCACCGCAGCCCATTTCCCGTGCAAGGCGCGCAATGCGGACAGCCTCGTCGGCATTTCTGGCACCGGACGTATTCGGAAGCAGTGTGACACCCTCCGGGATATAGTCCAGAATATTTTCGCTGTCTTTGGTATTGGCACGTCTGACAGCCAGCGTGATAATCTGCGCACCGGCATCGGATACGGCTGCGCGGATTAAATCCAGATTGTATTTACCGGAACCTAAGATAAAGCGGGAAGAAAAGGTATGTCCTCCCAATGTAAATGTATCATTTTCAATCATAATTTTTCTCCGTTTCCGAGCAGTCTGACTGCTCTATTTTAATTTAGAATTTAGCCGTGTTGTGAAAATGTTTATCAGCCGCCGCCCATAAACTGCACGATTTCGATAACATCGCCGTCCTGAATCCGTGTATCGGTATAATCTTTTTTGCTGACAATCACTTCGTTCCGCTCAACGGCAATGTGGGACAGCACATATCCTTCGGACTGCAGATAATCTGCAATGCTCATGCCGTCTGCCTGCATGGCTTCGTTTCCGTTAATCTGAATCATGGAAAACCCTCCTGTCTGTAGATTTGATAACCCGCTGATGTGTCCGGCATATCCGGGTAAAAGTCTTGTTATAAAATAAAAAAAGACCGCACGAAAGGAAAGCTACACCCGCGGTGGTGTACCCCTTCGTGCGGTCTTACTGACGAACACTCTGTCTGTTATCATAGCATAAAAAATGAATTTGTCAAATTTTTTTGAGAATTTTTTATTCTATTACGGATATTTTCTTGAAAATAAACTTGACATATACCCCACAGGGGTATAATATGTGATTAAAAATAAAGTTCAAATATATTGTAGTAGAAATGGAGAAAATATGCAGGAAGAAGAAATGTGCTGTTGTCATAAGCATAAGGAACGCTCTGAAAAAGAGTACCGGGATTTAATTAATCGTTTAAACAGAATAGAGGGTCAGATTCGTGGAATTAAAGGCATGGTTGAAAAGGATGCGTATTGTCCGGATATTCTGATTCAGGTGGCGGCGGCCAATGCGGCGCTGAACAGCTTTAATAAAGTGCTGCTTGCCAATCACATCAAGACTTGTGTCACAGATGATATCCGTGCAGGAAAAGAAGAAACGGTAGACGAGCTTGTAAAAGTTTTGCAGAAATTAATGAAGTAACAAAAGATATAAATAACATGAATAAAGCGAATAAAATGGTGCCGGGGCGCAAGGTTTTTACTTCTACCCACCGGATATCATAAAGACTGGAGGGAATAATAAAATGGAACAGTATACAGTAACAGGCATGAGCTGTGCGGCATGCAGTACGCGTGTGGAAAAAGCCGTATCCAAAGTGCCGGGCGTAACATCGTGTTCCGTAAGTCTTCTGACCAATTCAATGGGCGTAGAAGGCACGGCATCGGAACAGGATATTGTAAAAGCCGTCACAGATGCCGGATACGGTGCTTCCAAAAAGGGAAGCAAAGCGGCAGAAAACACCAAAAACGGCAGTTCGGCGGCTGGCAGTTCATTTGGTGATGAGGAGCTGTTAAAAGACAGGGAAACCCCTGTTTTAAAGAAAAGACTGCTGTCATCGCTGGTATTTTTAATTGTCCTGATGTATTTTTCCATGGGGCATATGATGTGGGGCTGGCCGCTTCCGGCGGTGCTTGCCGATAACCATATCGCCATGGGGCTGATTCAGATGCTTTTAACGATTGCGGTGATGGTGATTAATCAGAAGTTTTTCATCAGCGGCTTTAAGAGTCTGTTTCACAAAGCACCGAATATGGATACACTCGTGGCATTAGGCTCGGCTGCGGCATTTGTATACAGCACGTATGCGCTGTTTGCCATGACTGATGCACAGGTGCATGGCAATATGGACGGTGTTATGCACTACATGCACGAATTTTATTTTGAATCGGCGGCAATGATTCTGACACTGATTACGGTCGGTAAAATGCTTGAAGCCCATTCAAAAGGAAAAACAACCGATGCTTTAAAGGGTTTGATGAAGTTAGCACCGAAAACGGCAGTGCTGTTAAAAGACGGTGTGGAAACGGAAGTTTCCATTGAGCAGGTACAGAAAGGCGATATCTTTATTGTACGTCCGGGAGAAAATATTCCGGTAGACGGAAAAGTATTGGAAGGCAGCAGTGCAGTCAATGAATCGGCACTGACAGGAGAGAGTATTCCTGTGGATAAAGCGGCAGGCAATCTGGTATCCGCGGCAACAATCAACCAGTCCGGTTATTTAAAATGTGAAGCGACAAGAGTCGGGGAAGATACGGCACTGTCACAGATTATCCAGATGGTCAGCGATGCGGCGGCAACAAAAGCCCCGATTGCAAAGGTCGCCGATAAAGTATCCGGTATCTTTGTACCGGCAGTTATTACGATTGCGGCAGTAACCATCATTGTGTGGCTGCTTGCGGGACAGAGTGTCGGATTTGCATTGGCAAGAGGAATTTCCGTGCTGGTTATCAGTTGTCCGTGTGCATTAGGACTGGCAACGCCGGTTGCGATTATGGTAGGCAACGGCATGGGCGCAAAAAACGGTATCTTATTTAAGACGGCGGTATCCTTGGAAGAAGCGGGAAAGATTGAGATTGTGGCACTGGATAAGACCGGAACCATTACAACCGGTGAACCAAAGGTCACAGACGTTATCTGCAATAAAGGTGTCACGGAAAAAGAACTGATTTCATTTGCGTATGCACTGGAAAAAAAGAGCGAACATCCGCTGGCAAAGGCAGTACTGGCATATGCCGAAGCAGCGCAGACAGATATTTTTGAAGTGAATAACTTTACGGCACTTCCGGGAAACGGACTGACGGCAGAATATGAAAATGCGGTATTGTCAGGCGGAAATTACAAATTTATCAGTACCCGCACCGCGGTTTCACAGGAAATGCAGGAGCAGTCACAAAAGCTTGCAAATGCGGGAAAGACACCACTGTTTTTTACAAAGGACGACAAACTGCTTGGAATCATTGCGGTTGCGGACGTTATCAAGGAAGACAGCCCGGAAGCCGTCAGACAGTTACAGAACATGGGAATCCGTGTTGTCATGCTGACAGGCGACAATGAACGGACGGCGAAGGCAATCGGCGCACAGGCAGGCGTAGATGAGGTTATCGCAGATGTCCTGCCGGACGGAAAAGACAGCGTTATCAGCCGCTTAAAGCGTGACGGCAGGGTTGCAATGGTCGGTGACGGCATTAACGATGCACCGGCGCTTACGAGAGCCGATATCGGTATTGCAATCGGTGCGGGAACGGATATTGCAATTGATGCGGCAGATGTTGTACTGATGAAAAGCCGTTTAAGCGATGTTCCGGCGGCAATCCGTTTAAGCCGTGCAACGCTTAGAAACATTCATGAAAACCTGTTTTGGGCATTCTTTTATAATATCATCGGAATTCCGCTGGCGGCGGGCGTATGGATTCCGTTCTTTGGATGGAAGTTAAATCCGATGTTTGGTGCTGCGGCAATGAGCTTATCAAGCTTCTGCGTAGTAACCAATGCGTTACGCTTAAATCTTTTCTCTGTACACAATGCAGAAAAAGATAAAAAAATAAAATCAAAAAAGAAAGTAGAGGACAAGAAAATGGAAAAAACATTAACAATCGAAGGAATGATGTGCGGACACTGTGAGGCAAGAGTAAAGAAGGCACTCGAAGCCCTTCCGGAAGTCAAAGAAGCAGTTGTCAGCCATGAAGCGGGAACAGCTGTTGTTACCTTAGAAAGTGCCGTTTCGGATGAAGCATTAAAAGAAGCTGTGGAAGCACAGGATTACAAGGTGATTTCCGTACAGTAATATTGAATTATTTCCGGCACAGTGGTATGATAAGTGGATAATTGCAAATGTAAGGAGTAAGTATGTTTCGGAAAACAATGGAAGAATACGAAGCGGATACCAGAAAAAAACTGGTAATAGATATCCGGGAAAAAGAAGCGTTTGACAAGGAAACGATGCCCGGAGCCCTTCATATGGACAGTGAAACGCTCAAACAGCAGATAAAAGAACTCACAAAGGATCAGACACCTGTTTACCTGCTGTGCCATACAGGACAGCAAAGTGATGCACTGGCAGAGGATTTTGAAAAAGAAGGCTATGAAGTATACAGTATACAGGACGGATTCCGTGCATATCTGCGGTTAAAGCTTCGCACAGTTATGCGTCAGGAGGATTTAAAGGAACAGTGCTGTGCCGATGTGGAACGCAGTATTGTAAAGAAGTTCCGAAAGGAAATCTGGCGGCCGTTTACAAAGGCGATTAATGAGTATGAACTGATTAAAGACGGCGACAAGATTGCAGTCTGCATTTCCGGCGGAAAAGATTCTATGCTGATGGCAAAGCTTTTTCAGGAATTAAAGCGCCACGGACAGCAGAATTTTGAAGTTGTATATCTGGTAATGAATCCGGGCTACAATCCGTTTAATTATCAGGTTATTTTAGACAATGCACAGTTTTTAAATGTGCCGATTACGGTATTTGAATCGGAAATCTTTGATATTGTTGCATCAGAGGAACAGTCACCGTGTTATCTGTGTGCGCGTATGCGCCGCGGCTACCTGTACAGCAAGGCAAAAGAGCTTGGCTGTAACAAGATTGCGCTGGGACACCACTTTGATGATGTTATCGAAACCATTTTAATGGGTATGCTCTACGGGGCACAGATTCAGACCATGATGCCAAAGCTGCACAGTACGAATTTTGAAGGCATGGAGTTAATCCGTCCGTTATATCTGGTGCGCGAAGAAGATATTATCCGCTGGAGAGATTACAATCATTTACAGTTTATCCAGTGTGCATGCCGCTTTACGGAAAGCTGTGCTTCCTGCGGCGGAACGGAGAAAGGTTCAAAGCGTGCGGAAATTAAGGCGCTGATTAAAGAATTAAGCGCGAAAAGTCCGTACATTGAAAAGAACATTTTCCGAAGCGTGGAAAATGTCAATCTGAATACTATTGTTGCTTATAAACAAAACGGTCAGAAACATTCATTTTTGGAGGATTATGATTCTAAATATTAAGCAGACACAGTTTGGTGCCGAGCCGGAATTTGAAATCGAAGATACTGCCACAGGGGAAACGCTGGCAAAATGCACATCGCTGAATCACATTTCCACGGAAATCGTATTTGCGGGACAAAATGCGTATACGCTGTCCTTTGAGCCGGTCTTACAGGAAAGAGAAGGCGAAAAGAATGAACTGATGTATAGCATTTTAGAGCATAACCGGCCGGTGGGAGGTCTTTATACGGCGGAAGTCTGTCAGAAAAAGATATTGTTTGTATCCGTGGGATATGACTATTATAAAATACAGTTTTACGATAGAGAGTATCAGCTGTATGAAATCGGACTGGGAACGGACCGGCATTATCTTTGTTTATATCAGGACGGACAGACGGTGGCGATTGTGCATAAGCCGACAGAAGTAAAAAGCCACTTGGATATCTATACGGTGTATCTGGAGAATGCGCAGTACCGGGATATCGCCTGTATTGCAGCACTGTTTATAGATGGTCTGGAATACAGCAGCAATGATGAAATAGCGGACAGCGCCATTAAGGAAGAATATCTTTCCTTTAATAAAGAGCTGAATTCAAAATTTGATGCCGCATTTTTAGAACGCGTCAGAACAAACAATATGTAAAAAATGCCTTGCCACAAGCCGCAAGGCATTTTTTGTTATCCGTGTACGGTCGGAAGGTGGCTTAAATTGTTGTCTTGTGTGCCGTCAGGGATAGATTTTAAATATTCCGTATCTTTGTTGTGGGCAACGCCGACACCCTGAATTTGGTTTCCTTTTGCAAGTTCAACACCGGATTCCCTTGATACGATCCGTCCGTCAGAAAGCTGATAGCCGGTCACGGTGCCGCCGGATTTTACAAGTCCGGTAATTTTTAAAGCGTCCGGTCCGGCATCGGAAATGCTGTCCATTGCCATTATCGGGAGGATACTGCCGGTTTTTTCTTTATTCATATTCACACCAATCTCCATTCCGCAGGCATTTTAATGCAGGAGGAATCGCGAGTCAAATGTCAGATTCGGCTCTGCGATAAGGGCAGCTTTGTGATGCCTGCGGCACAAAGTGCCGTGAAAAAAACCAGCACAGCAATGTGATTTTTTACACTAATCTCCATTTTTATAAAAAAAGTGATGAGGTTACAAAAATAGTGTATGAAACTTCTGCACGATTATAAGTAGAAAAAAATGTATCGGAAAATCAAGGAAAGTGGTATAATCATTGCATGAGCAGGACAAAGCTGCGTATACTATTTTTAGAATTTGAATATGAAGTTTTATGCAGATTGCAGGCAGAAAGTGAGGCAGTTATGGGACTGATTAATAAAGAAAAAGTACTGCGTGGTGTGGGAAAAGCCGTAGATGCAGCCAATAATGCAGCAGATAAAGTGCATGATTATGCAAAGGAAAAAGAACTGGATAAAAAAGCGGAAGAAGCGGTTCACAAAACAGAGAATTTTATCAGGGAAAATGAAATTGATAAAAAGGTTATCAATGCCGGAAAAACGCTGGAAAACGGTGTGATCAGCGTAGGAGAGAAACTGGAAGAAACATTTAATAAACTGTTTTAAAAATAAAAATCAGGGGAACTTTAAGAGATTCCCCTGAAATTTTTTACAGACGTATATTTATGCGCAAAATGGTCTCAGTAATGTTTCAAGCTCATCGGTGCTGTGGTCATTTCGTACGACGCGAAGTGTCATGACACGACGCGGATCCATACTTAAAATGCCAAGCATTGATTTTGCATCGAAGAAATAACTTCCCATACAAATGTCAAAATAACCGTCAAGCGTGTTAATTGTGTTTACGAATTTTACCGCATTGTCTGTTGTTTTTAAAAGAATATGGTACGTTAAAGTGTTCTTGTCTGAGTTCATTTCCTTACCTCCTTCAATGTTGAGAAGCGAACTGATTTCGTAAAGTTCTAAGTAACAGAACTTTTTATTTATATACTTATCATGCCCAAATGTCAAATAAAATCTACAAAGTATTAAAAAAAGTACATTGCAGATTTTTAAAAAGCAGGCTAGTGTGAAAAATAACGCTGATGCGCTTATTTT
>ERZ1106951.807-NODE-807-length-30340-cov-65.609113_pt1 | contig 30340 bp, 42 predicted proteins | sample MGYA00403676_ERZ1106951 | MGnify/ENA primary metagenome ERZ1106951 (study PRJEB35170, sample SAMEA104062398) | human gut metagenome | biome: human gut; feature: human-associated habitat; material: faeces | place: Denmark | collected 2012-04-23 ...
ATTTTTCAAAAATCTCGAAAAAAAATGGTGACAGCGGTGACAAAATGGTGACAGCGGTGATAAGCATTTTTAACAGGGATAAAATACCTGAAAACTCAGTGTTTACGCAGGTTTGCAACACTTTGATGAATATTGTTGAAAACAATACATGAAACAGGAGTGTCACCAATGTCACCAAAATGGTTTAAAAATGGTGACAGCTGGAAGCCAGTATTTACAAGGGTTTGAGGGTAGTTGTCACCAATGTCACCACTTTTTATATATAAAACTCTTAGATATTATATAATATATACGTCAATCTTTATCTGTAAATATTCATGTAAAATGAATAATATATATTATTCAATACTAAAAAGAATCTTAAAAAGGTTTTTGCTGAAAAATGGTGACAGTGGTGACAGAACATTAGTTCGAATATTTTTAATTGTCTTAGTTTTGAGGTGTATCATCATTCTTTTTCTTATTGTAAATTTTTAGGGGTAATCTGATGTTTGTTTTTGATAGATATTTTGGGTTTATTATCTGTGTTAAATTGTCTGATAATTTCTATGAAGTAATATGTTCTTTTGTTTTGTTTTCCGTTCTCTATTCTCTCACGTAAAAAAGAACATCGCCGTTTATGGCAATGTCCTTTTAATATGCATATTATTATCGGGTTCACGAAAGTCTTTCTTTCACTCTCACACCCGTCACACCAATGTATTCTTTGTAAGTTTTGTATATTGTGTTATTTATGTTTTAAAGTTTTAGTTATCTTTGATTTAAGGTTGATTTATGCTTATTAATGTGGTATAATCTATGTAGAATGATATATTGTTATTAGAAAGGCGATTTTTATGAATAAATTATTAGAGCTTACATTCGAGTCAAGAGGTTATACGAATGAGTTTTTAGATGATATTATGACGTGCAATCATAAAATTCCCCGTGATATCCCACTTTTGTGTACAAAGCTAAAGGAATTTTATTTGAGCCAGAAATTGATTGTTGTATTGACTGATTTTGATTTAGACGGTATTTGTGCTGGCGTTATTGGTTATGGTGGTCTTACAGAATTAGGTTTTAACGTTGCATTATATTTACCAAATGTTTTGAATGGTTATGGATTTACACGAGAAACGATTGATGGAATTAAAATGAATTATCCTGATGTAGCTTGTATCTTAACAGGTGATGTTGGTATTAGTTGTCATGATGCAATTCGTTATGCAAAGCAATTAGGTATTACTATGTTGATTACCGACCATCATAAGGGTGAGGGTTCACCGGATGCAGATGTTGTGGTTGACCCTTGTAGGTCTGTTGATACAGAATCTTATTCTCATATTTGTGGTGCAAATGTTATGTATCAGACATTGCGTTATTATGCTGAACATTTTGTAGAGTATAATCGTGGTTTTTATATGGAGCAAATTGACCGTTTACGTGTATTTGCTGGTCTTGGTACAATTTCTGATAGTATGCCTTTGTATTATGAGAATCGACCAATGGTTCGAGATGCAGTTGCGATTTCACGTGCGTTGTATGATGATGGTCATTCACGTATGATGAATTATATTCAAGGTTCCAATACGTATCGTTGTATTTTTGCAGGTTTACAGGAATTGTTTTTGATGTTTGCAGATGCAGGCAAGATTCGATTGACAGAGGATATTGATGAGACATTCTTTGGTTATTATGTTGCACCGATGTTTAACTCTGTAAAACGTATGAATGGTGATATCAGTGAAGCATATTATGTCTTTTTTGGAGCAAATGAAAGGGCAAAGACTGCTCTTGCTTATTTGTTTGATTTGAATGAACAGCGTAAACAGTTGGTTGCTGAAAAATTGAATGATATTTTGTGTGAAAAGTATTTACAGCCGTGGAAGCCGTATGCATATGTTACGGATGCACCAGCAGGTATTTGTGGTTTGTTGGCACAGCAGATGATGCAGATGACAGGATTACCTACATTGGTTGTACGTTCCAAAGATAATGGATATGCAGGTTCTGGTCGTAGTCCGATTTGGTTTCCATTTTTGGAATGTGGTCTTCGTGAAACATATTGTCATTGGTGGGCTGCTGGACATAATCCTGCGTTTGGATTTGGTTGTCCGTCAGATGATGCTATGGATGAAGCTGTTGATTATATTAAGTCACAGGTTGTAAAATTGAAACCTGCAGATGATGACTTAAAGGTTGTACCTGATTTTGTCATTTCCGAGTTTAATGACGGTGATGTTAGTTTGGATTTACGCATGATTTCGTATTATCTGTCAGAGCGTGAATTGTGTAGACCATTTGGTACTGGTTTTCCTGCTCCGTATTCTGAATTTCGTTTTGCGTCAAAAAATGTTATTTGGTCAGTTATTGGTAAGGATAAGTCACATTTGAAGTTGGTTTTTTCAAACGATGTTGTTGTTTTGTTGTTCAATCAGGCGTACAAAATTGGTGCATTGATTGATAAAAAGACAGGTGCAATTGATACATCTGTATTGCCAGAGCGTATTATCGTGCGTGGCGATTGGGGTATGAATCATTTTAATGACATTAATACGTTACAGTTCCACGGGGATTGGATAAATATTGGTGATGAGTTTGTTATTGATGCAGATGATGATGCGAATGAAATGGAAAGTGAGGTTTTTGATGATGTTTGTTAAGTCGAAAAAGAAAGATATACGGGGTTGTATTTTGGTGTTACTTGTACCAATTGTGTTGGAACTGATGTATGCGTTGTTTTGCATCGGTTTACAGAAGATTCCAAATGTATCGACCATGGTGTCGATGTTAATTGGCGATGCTGTATTTTCGGTTCTGTTTGGCTGGTTGTATGGTTGGTGTTTTATCTGGCATCAGTGGACGTCCAATCCTTATGCATCGAAGCCAAATTATAAATTAAAACAGAGTGCATGGTTTGTAATATTCCTGCTGTTTTTGGTAAGTTATATTTTTGGTCAGGCTGTCACGGCGTATGTGAGTATTAAATTGCCGTCTGATTATGTGCATACATATCGCGATTTGAAATCTTATGAGTTATATTTATACCTGTTTGTTGCCGTAACATTCGGACCAATTGTCGAAGAATTTTTATTCCGTGGATTTTTTTATAAGTACTTGCGTAGAGGGTATTCGGTATTTGTTTGTGCTATTGTATCTTCTGTTGTGTTTGGATTATCCCACGGCACGACAGAGCATATGCCGATGACATGTGCTTTTGGTTTGTTTTTGTGTTTTATTTTTGAATTGACGGGCAAAATTCGCTATTGCATTGGCTTTCATATATTGGCAAATTTGTTAGGCATGGTTTATATCGTGGCAATTCCAATTTCGTATGTATTTTGTATTGTCGTGTATTTTATTTACATTGCTGTGATGCTTGTGATGCTTGCTGGTGTAGATGTGTTACGTCAGAAATGGCAGTTCTGTGAGTCTGATAAGACGTTTACAGAGAAATTAGAGGAAAAACGAAAACATTGGGGTGAAGATTCAGAGTCTTAATGTTCTGTGATAGGTCTGAGACGCTCTAATTTGGCTCAGGAGAGATTTTAATGTGTTAAGTGATATACTTTAAGGGTTATATGTTAAAATGTCTTAAATCGCAAATTAGAGCGTCATATGGCATGATTAATCAATGAGAGGTGATATTTGAATGAAAGATTTAGAGTTTGTACGTATGGTTGCATCAAAAGTACAATCTTTTGGTGGACGAACGTTTTATGTTGGCGGATGTGTACGTGATAAATTATTAGGTCTTGAGTCAAAGGATATTGATATTGAGATTTATGGTATTACACGTGAAGTTTTGGTGAATGATATTTTAAGTGCATTTGGTCAGGTACGTTTTCAGGGCGCATCTTTTGGTGTTTATCGAGTATCTGATTATGATGTGGATATTGCATTTCCACGTACGGAAAATGCTGTTGGCAAATGTCATAGAGATTTTACGGTTTGTGTGGATTCTAATTTGAGTTTTGAGAAAGCAACGGTTCGTCGTGATTTTACTATCAATGCAATGTTGCAGGATGTTTTGACTGGTGAAATTATTGATTTGTATGGCGGTCAAGACGATTTGAAAAATGGAATTATCAGGTATGTGAACGCAACATCTTTTGTGGAAGATGCTTTGCGTGTATTTCGTGCAGCACAGTTTGCTGCTCGTTTTGATTTTACGATTGCAGATGAGACGAAGAATTTGATGAAAACTATTGATACAAGGTTTTTGTCAAAAGAACGTGTATATGGTGAGCTGAAAAAAGCATTGTTATTATCATCAAAACCGTCACGATTTTTCGAAGAATTACGAGCCGTAAATCAGTTAGATTTTTGGTTTCCAGAGATTTTGTCAATGTACGGATGTGGTCAGAATCCGGCATATCATTCAGAAGGTGACGTTTGGGTACATACAATGCAGACTCTGGATTTTGCAACAACATGTCGTGATAATGTAGCTTATCCAGAGCAGTTTATGTTAGCTGTATTGTGTCATGATATTGGAAAGCCAATCAGTTCTCACACAGGTTCGGATGGTGTTATTCATGCATATACTCATGATATAGATGGTGTATCTGTTGGTTGTACATTTTTACATCGAATTACGAACAATAATTTTACGATAAGATATGTCGTAAATATGATAGAATTGCATATGAAATTACCTCAGATGTTCTCACACAACTCACGCAATAAGAAAACGAATGGTTTGTTTGATAAGAGTATTTGTATGGGTGATTTGATGATGTTGTCTTATTGTGATATGCACAATAAAGGGTTATGTGATAATATGAATATGTGTTCTGATTTTTTGGAATGGTGTCGTAAACGTATTTGTATTTATGAACAGCTTATGTTACAGCCATGGGTGACAGGAAATGATTTGATGCTGCTTGGTTTACATCCGTCACCGTTGTTTTCAGAACTGTTAAAAGAAGCACATAAACTTCATTTGTCAGGTGTTTCTAAGGATAAAGTTTTGCGCGGATTTCAAACGAAATTGCGTAAGCGTAAATTGATATAAAGAGGTGTAGTTTTTATGACAGATAAACAGATAGACGCAGCGTTTGCGTCGTCACGAAATTTATTTATTACTGGTCCTGCAGGTACTGGTAAAAGTTATCGTTTAAATGAATATATTTCAAAGACAGATAATGTTTTAGTGTGTGCCCCGACGGGTATTGCAGCTTTAAATGTGGGCGGTGAAACCGCCCATAAAGTGTTTCATATTCCTGTTCCGGCGTATGAATCACCATCGTTTGCAAAGGGTAAAAAAGGGGCTTTGACAAAGTCCATGATTAGTGCTTTGATTCAGTCTGATGTGATTGTGATTGATGAAATCAGTATGTTTAAAAATTCTGATTTTTCGTTTGCAATTAAGGTACTTCGTAAAGCGGAAAAACTTAAAGGTTCGAAGATACGTGTGATTGTATCTGGTGATTTTTCTCAGTTACCACCTGTGGTACGTAAAGCAGATGAAAAACTCATGAAAAAGTTTGGTTTTGATTTGAGTGGTTTTGCATTTACAACACCTGAATGGAAGAGTTTGAATTTCAAAGTTGTAGAGTTGACGGATGTGAAGCGTCAGTCTGATTTGGAGTTTATCACAGAACTTAATCGTGTACGTGTTGGTGATTTTACAAATTATGATTATTTTAATCAGTTTGTAAATGAGGACCCTGATTATTCGGATGGAATTTGTATTTGTGGTACAAATGCGGAAGCTGATAAGATTAATAATACATATTTGGACGAATTAACAGGTACGGAACGTGCGTTTCGCAGTACAAAAACAGGTCGTGTTCCGATGGGTTATGTGGATGATATTATCGTTTTAAAACAGGGTGCCCGTGTCATTTTTACAGCAAATGATAATATCAAAAATCAGTATAAAAACGGAACGTTTGGTATTGTTAAAGGGTTTACGGATGATGCTGTGATAGTAACTGTAAAAGATGTGGATGGTAATGAGAAAGATGTTTTTGTAAATCGTCAGAAAGTGTCGATTTATAGTTATACAGCTACAGGTGGTACGCTTAATAAAAAAGAAGTTGGTTCTGTGACACAGTTTCCACTTCGTATTGGTAAGGCGATTACTATTCATAAATCACAGGGACAAACGTTTGAAAAAGCCATTATTTCACCGACGATTTTTGCTGCAGGACAGCTTTATGTAGCACTTAGCCGTGTAAAATCACCGGATGGTTTGACGTTGCTTCGTGAGATTTCGCCTGAAGATTTCATCATTGATGATGTTGTAAAGCAGTTTTATACAAATGGTTATAAATTTGATATTCCAAAGAAAGTTGCTGTGAAGAAGACAACAACGAAATCTGCAAGTACAAAAGCAAAGCCAAAGACAGCGTCAAAAAAAAAGGCTACAACAAAGAAAGCTACTGGTACGAAAAAGTCTGCAACAAAGTCCGTTGCAAAAAAGACAACCAGAAAGAGTACAAAAAAGACTGCAACCAGAAAATCGTCTGTGAAGAAAACATCAGCTAAGAAATAAAAAACAAGCCACTTGATAATAATCAAGTGGCTTTGCTGTTGTTGGAAATGTTTTAATATCCGTATTTTACAAACATGTGTTCCATATACTCATGGGCAAATGCTGTAATTAGGTTCTCAGGAATGTTGACCTGTTTCATGATATTTATAATTGTACGTGGTTCTTCGGTAATATTGTGATGATTGGTATCTTCTAACAGTTCGGATGTAATGTTGACACAGTCATCGATAGTCCAGTTTTTACGTGGAATTTCGTCGAATGTGTAATCTTCGGCGTTATCCGTATAGATTTCGTCTATGAATGTTTGTACATCATCATAGACAATGTTTCGATGTGTGGTACCCGTTTGTTTGTAAGTGATGTTCAGAACATGAAAATCGTTTAGTTGCATAGTTTTATTTACGCAAGAGATGTCTGTCATAAATGCTGTTAAGTGGCAGAATACATGCGTTTCTCCTTTCGATTGAATATTCTTTGTTGGTTTTATTTGGTTAGTCATCGTTTGCTTCGATGATAAGTTTGTTGTTTGAAACTGTGATGTATTTGACGTGCATATTTAAAATTTTGTTTAATGGTTTGCTGTACTCATCTGTTTCGCTGTCATATAATATTTCAGCTTCGTGCCACGACTTGTCATTTTTGCAGTCATATATATTGTAGCGACAGTTTAAGTCAAACTCGTTGTGAATTAGGTCTTTTATTAGTAGCATATAGATACCTCTTTTTTTCTAAAATAGTAAGATATACAAGTGGTCCATGTGTATCATACATAGACCACTCATATATGCAATTTTGCTTATTTGTCACGCCAGTAGCAGTAAATGCATTGGTGTGGACATCTGAATTTGTTGGATAACAATTCAGTTTTACAGGTCAGACAATGGCATCCGTGGCGGTTTTGACCGTTAATGTTTGTATTGTCAGGTATTGGTAATTCAAAGATTGTCAGGTCTGTTTCACCGACACAGCCTGTCTGTGTGAAAATGTCACTGTGGTTGGATGCCAAGTAAGTTTCGGCACATATTTCGCAGCGATGACCAGACTGTCTGATGACGTCTGCTACGGCATCTTGGTCTGCAGGACTTGCTGTAAATTGTGTGCCGGGATATGCTGTGTGATATCCTGCATTATGCAGACGCTCTTTTACATGTTTGTATTCGTCGTAAATACTGATACGGATACGTGTTATTGGCTGAGATAATGACGTATTGATAGCATCGAAGTATTGTAATACTTCTTGCAATCGTTTCAGACCGTTTGGTGTCGGAAAGATTGGGTCGATACGAAGTACAATGTGTTTGGTTGGAAAACCTGCATCTGCAAGTTTCTTTAACTGGTTTAGCTGTGTTTTATAGTCTGGTACGTTTGGTTCGAATGCAGTATGTCCCCATCCGGTACAACCTGCGTGTACAATGATGTTTGGATAGGATTTATAGCAGTCTGTTACCGTTTGGATGAACTTATCAGAGAGATTTTTTGTGATGAGTATTACGCCATCCATTTTGTTCAGTTTTGTTACCCATGTATAGTCTAGTCCTGCGTCGCCACGTTCTGTAATTCCGATTTTCATAGTGTAATCCCCTTTCGTATTGAGATAGATATGTTTTTATAGTTCACCTGATTCACCCGTAGCGTAGCGATTGTATTTATCATTTATATTAAAAAAGTGGATTGAAAGGTGTCGTAACAACATGCTTAAAATCTTTTTCAGATAATAGCTTGTTGCCGTGTTTTGTTTTGATTTCGATATAACGTGTATTGTTCATATCAATCACAAAATTTACGACTTTGCCTATGACTAATCCCATTGAAGTGCCTTTTACAATTGCATCTGGTATATCATCGTTGGTTGCAATATATACAGTGTCATTGATGCTGCAAGGCATATCTTTGAATAAAGATGCTGTATTATGATTTACAAGCATACTTAATTTTTCAGACAGTTCTGTATCGTCATAATCCTGCTGCAATAATTCAATTATTGTATTTTTGAGTGACGTATTTGGCTTTTTGTCACATTTTACGATGTGCTGACAAATGGATGGCGTAATAATCGTTGTTGTCATGTCGCTATCATCCAATTTCAGTGTAATACATTCGAATTTTGGTTTTTTGTTAAATTCGATGCATGGTAATGAATTATCTTGGAATGTAATTGTACCGAATAACGTCTGGTCCATTATATCGACGATTGTGTCGTTTTCCCATAATAGATTGTGTTTGGAATCATAACATCCGGTACATCTACAGATAGTATTGATGTCAATGTTGATAGTTTCTTGTAGTATGATTTCACCTTTCTTATTTTCTGTAAATGTGGTAATTGTATGTACATTCTTTGGTGTGTAATTATCGGTTACAGCATAGTAGAAACCATAAATATAATGGTTGTTTGCTGGGTTTGTTTTCCAATCGCTTGGTTTTGCTCTGAAATAGAATTGTGGATTAATTATCATAGTTTTTTGTCCTTTCATGTTTTATTTTATTGGCTGGCATGATAGTTATCATACCAGCTGTAATGGTATTTTAGTTATTGTCGTTAACGAATTTACATTCAATCTGTCTGATTGATGTAATGCTGGATTTGAATTCCTGAGTATCAAATTCAACTTCAACCGGATTTCCAACTGGGTCAAACATGGTGTAACACAACTGGTTATCATCGTTTACATAGAACTGGTATGTGTATTCTTTGAAATCATTATCGTAGAGGTCAGAATTGAATTTTCTTATGTCTTCACGTGGAATTCTCTTTAATTCATCAATCGTGTCAATGAATTCTGTAATCCATTCACACATTGGAATATTGACAGAGTTTGTTGTGAATATCATTCGGCGTGTGTGTTCTTCATTAGTAAGAAGTACTTCGTATGTGCATTTGTAATAGCCGTTGGTAGGCATACCATAGCCCGGTCCACCGTTTAATGTTGTTGGCTTGTTTTTTGAGCTGTCGTCAATTTCGTAAATGAAAAAGTAATGGTTTGTTGTTGTTAATTTATTGTCTTTATTCAACTGGTTTAATCGTAACGTTTTGACAAGACCTAAGTCGATGTATTTCTGTAACTGTGTTGCATCATCATCACCTTTGATGTTAGAAATGAGTTCTCCTGTGTTTACATCGGTGTGTCCAATGCGAATACCTGTAATGTCTGGACAAATAACGTTTTCTGGTAATGAGATTGTTACAGTATTTGTGTCCGGCATACATAAGTTGATATTATTTGCTTTTGCTAGAAGTTTGATTTTTGCATTTGTGTGTACAGAATATGTGTGTTTGTTTTCGTTCATGATAGCTTCCTTTCTTTTGTGGCTTGATTGATATAAGATTGCTCTCGTATTTTGTATTTTGTTTACGAATTCACGTGATTGTGGTATAATAAAGACTGATATATGATATCAAAATAATAAAAGGAAAGTGAGGTTATTTATTATGTTATCAATGCAACATGTCATGTGTTTATATGAAAAGAATGGACATCCGTCTAATCGTTTGGTTGCAGCAACGGTTTATCCTGATGCAATTCGAGCATATACGGGTCCGAGACAATATTCTCATTTTGAGAAGTCATATGATGGTTCTGATTCATCTTATATGACGTTTTTATCTGATATGAAGGTTGAAAAAGATGTTGTGACTGAACAATTAGCAAAAACGAAACATTTGGTCCCTGATGTAAAGCCTTGTGTGATTGGTGAGGAAACTGATATTCAGGCTTTTTATAATCACAATAAAGGTTTGGAATCTGAAATGAAGAAGGGTATCGGTTATCATTTACAGCAGGATATGACGTTTGATACGTTTATTCGTGATGAAATTGACTGCAGTAAGAAGTATGATGATGTGTTTGAATTTCAGGGTGATACATTCGATGGTAAAGGTGTTCGTAGTTTAATTGGAGATATTGAACAGCATGGCATTTATGTTATGGCACATCGTTTGTATGAGAAACAGGGTATTACAGCAAATCAGGCGTGGTTTGAAGAAAATGTAAAACCAGCGTTGGATGACCAGTATTGTGCCGATTTATCAGGCAAGACGTTTTCTTTCATGAAAATAAGCCCTGCTGTAAATCAGTTAATTACAGAGCATGATTGGTCCAAGTTGAATGATGGTCCGGTTGCTTTACAGGATTACAATGCGTTGTATGATACTGTACAGAAAAATATGGATATTCCTGAGTTAAAGTATAGCAATGTACAACGACCATTACCTGATATCTCCAATGTGAAATCTGATGTGGATGCATCTTATGATTTTGAATAGTTTATTATATATTTGTATTGAAAAGCGTTGATTTATCAACGCTTTTTTGTTATAATAAATGTATTAGAAGTAAAAGGTTGGTGATATATCATGTCAAATGTATTTTTAATTGTTGACGGTTCTAGTATGCTTAGTACAGCTTATTATGGAACTTTACCTGTGTCTGTGAAAATGGCAAAAACAGAAGAAGAAAAACAGCTTGCGTATCAATCTTTATTACAGACATCAGATGGCAGGTATACGAATGCAATGTATACCATGATACGCAGTCTGTTTAAATTGTTGGATGATGTGAAACCGAAGTATTTTGCGGTAGCTTTTGATGTGAGTCGTAATACGTTTCGGCGTACGCAGCTTGGTGCTGATTATTATAAAGCAAATCGTAAGGAGACAGCATCACCGTTAAAATCACAGTTTATTCAAATGGAACAGTTTTTACAGGATATCGGTGTTACTGTTTTATGTAGTCCTGATTATGAAGCAGACGATTATGTTGCTTCTGTTGTTGCACGTACGCAGGCATGTAATGATGCTGATATGACTTATATTTTACATAGTAAAGACCATGATTATATGCAGTTGGTTTCCGATAGTGTAACGCTGTATCGTCCGATGACAAAATCACGTTTGGATGGAATGCTTGCTGATGGTGTTATTACAGGCAATGATATTTTTGGTACGAATGTATTGAAGTATACGCCTGAGATTGTATATGCTGATTGTGGTGTGCGTCCAGAATGTGTTGTTGATTTGATGGCTTTAACAGGCGATGTTGGTGACGGCATACCGGGTTGTAAAGGTGTAAGTTCAGCAGCTTCACTTTTGATTGATTATTATAAAACGATTGATAATTTGTATAAAGTGATAGATAGTTGTGAAACATCCAGCGATGAAAAAAGTTTGCTTTCTTTTTGGAAAGATACTCTTGGTGTTAAGAGAAGTCCTTTGAAAGCATTGCGTACGTATCGTGATGATGTTGTAATGAGTCGTAAATTGGCTTATATGTGTCGGGATATTGCAAATGTTTCTTGCATTCTGTCTGATTATCAGTTATGTTTAAATAGTAATCGTATGGTTTCGTGTTTATTAGATTATGAAATGAAATCATTGATTGATGATTGTGTTCGTATAGCAAATAACAATTAAATATAAGGACAATTTATTATGACAGATTTATTGGCAGGGTTATGTTATATTCGTGATGCATTGTTTGATGATAAAGTGCTTTGTCAGTTAGATAAAATTGCATCTTATGATGGTACAACATTTATGCATTGTGTGTCAGTTGCACAATTTTCAGTTGTGCTTGGCATTCATGTAGAATTGTCTGATGCTGATTTATGTATATTGACGAAAGCTGCACTTTTACATGATGTGGGCAAGATATTTGTGTCACATGATGTTCTTACAAAGCCTGACCGCTTGTCTCTGGATGAATATAGCCATATGCAAACACATGTTGTGTTAGGTGCTGATTATCTGCAGGAATGTGGTTTTGATGCACGTATTATACGTATAGTGCGAGAACATCATGAGAATTATGATGGTTCTGGTTATCCTGATGCAATTTCTAGTGTGTCTACGGATATTTTATCGCAGATTATTCGTATTGCAGACACTTATGATGCTATGCATAGTGAACGTCCGTATCAGATGTCAATTTCAAAACAGAATATTTATGAAATATTTTTTGCTGATAATGGACATTGCTATAATCCAGATTTGATTCAGCAGTTAATGTAGAATAACGTAGAAAAAAGAAACACCCATGATACTATGTATCGTGGGTGTTTTTGTGTTTACTGATAGATTGTGAGTTCCTCGATTTCTTCGCCGTCAGTATCTAAACAAAGCCATTCGCATTCCTGTTCTTTTGCAAATACAATACAGGCTTTTAAGTCTTCCGGCAAGTGGTCAAATGCGTCGTCGATGACAGAATCAATGTAAATGAACCAGCCATATCCGGCTTTGTTATAGACAGAGAGACCGAGGTCATCGGTATTTGGTTCGTTATCCAGCATTGTTGCTGTTTCTGGTTTGATATGTGCTGTTGATAAAGTTAGGATTTTTGCAATGTCTAATTTTGTATTCATATTGATGTTCCTTTCTTATTTGAAAAAGTTTGTCGGATTATTTTTGATTAACAACAAGGCTATGTTTTCATATCGCTTTGTTGCTTCGTTTGTAATAATCTTTTCCAGTTTATCTAAATCCCATTCTTCAAAACCGTTAGCAATGGTGTTGATAACACCGTTTGGTGGCAATTTACCTGATACGTATTTGTAGTCATAGAGTTCATTGCACAGTTTTATTAATACAGTATCATCTGTTTCGTGGATAAATACAGTCAATGTCATTTTGTTTGGCATAATTATCACCTCGATTATTTGTAAAAGATAATAGGTTTATCTGTAAATGGAAAGGCTGTCCAATCGCCTGTGTTTTCGCATTTGGTCAGGATATCGTTGTATTTTTGATTCAGGTCATCTGCCTGTTTCTGTGCAGTTGCAAGTGATGTAATATTGTCTTCGATTAACAGATAGTATTTTGTGTAGAAGCCGTCTTTTGCATTGCCTTGTGGTTTTGCCCAGTTTGGATGTTTGCCGAGCATTGCTCTGTAAATGATGCATCTGCATTCGATGCGATAAGTTCCGTCATTATTATCGGCTGGATAGAATGCATTAAATAAATTGTTCATGTTTAAAATCCTTTCGTGTATATATTATTGTATTGTTATGTTTCAGTAAAAAATATCAGCACATTTATGAAAAAAACGTGCTGATATTCGCTTAGATTAAGCATTAGACGTCAATCCAGTATTGCTCTCGGCATTTGTATTTGCGTGTATGTTTGTGTATTTAAGCCATATAGACGCTTTTGTTTGTTGTGTTGAGTGTTTTATAGGTAATGACTGTAAGTGGCTTAAAATGGCAAATACGGGTTTATACGATACAGTATTTGAATGTGGATGGTGTTGCATCGTTTAATTCTGCTAATAATATGTTGTCATATTTTTGTGATGGTGTGCCTGTAGCTGAAATGTTGATATATTCATCATCGCAAAATAGATTGTATACATAGATATCTTGTGCATCATCGTTTGTTTCATAGCTGATACCCAATGATAGGGTCTCTTTGTCAATCGTTGCAATTGGATATTCATAGATTCCATTGTTTTTTTGAATTTCATAAAAGTCAATTGTGTCTATGAAATTTTTGTATGTGTATTTTTCAGGATGAATTGTCATAGATTTTTCCTTTCTTAAAACATAGGCACTCATGTTGAGTGCCCGTATTGTTTATTCGTTTTCAGAGTTGTCCGGCTGAGTCAAATGACAAATACTGTTGTAGTCTTCTTCTGAGATACAAATGCTTTTACAAACTCTGTCTCTGAAATCAGGGTCGTCAATTCCTGTATAAGATAGCATTGCGTCGTCATACCAGCAGACAATTGCATTGAATAGTAGGTTTTTTAGGTCGTTGATTTCTGTTATTTTCAGGTTTTTAATTTCTGTTTTAGGCATAGTTGTATTATCCTCCTAATATGTGAAATATGTTTGGTTTATTATGTTGAAAATTGTTTTTGCAGTATGCATATCATAGTATTTTGCAACAAGCATTGTTTTTACTGGTCTTAATTTTTCTGTCTTTACAGCTAGGATATTATATGTTTTATAACCATCTTCGAAGTCGTCAACCAAGATAATACCATCAAATTGATTGATATGTTCAATCTGTGATAAGTTTATATCATTATTGTTATCATGATAGATTTGATGTTTTTTCGTTATCGTATTTACAGAGTAATAGATGAATGGTGTAAATAATAATAACATAATGGTATCGATGGGTCTTTCTGTAATATAGCCGTCAATGGCAAGTTCCAGAATTTGCCAGATGAGTGTGTATACAAAAAGTAGGAATATGGTTTTTAGTGTTGCTTTTATGTTTAGTTTCATTGTGATTACCTTTCTATTTGATTTCATCAAAGAAAAATTCGCCGAGTGTTTGTTTTGTGCCATTATCATCGATAATGGTAATGTCTTCTACGTCGCCAAATCCTTCGACGCTAATAACGTCATATGTTTTTCCTCTGGTGATACCTGTTATTTGGTCGCAATTTTCTTTACCGTTGAAGAATTTGTCTAGCCACGGTGCATCGTTATGTGTCTTGACTCGAACTTTACCTTTGACATTTCGAACACCTGTATATGGTGAAGCATCTATGTTTGATGTAATAATGCTCATGGTTGTGTCTCCTTTCTGTATATGTGTTACATATATCAGTGAACCCGATATCATGTATGTTATTGTATATTGTTGAAAAAAGTGCTTTTTAAATGTTGAAAATTCAATTAGAATGTGTTATTATATATATAAATGAAACATATATATAACAAGAAAGTAAGGAGAGTATTTATTATGCCTAGACCTAGAAAAGAAGGACATTATGTAAATGTCAAGTTAGATGATGAATTATACAACAGATTAACGGAGCATTGCGATGCTGATAATCGAACAAAGACAAGTGTGTTTGAGAGAGCATTGGTTTTGTATTTTGAGAAAGTTGACCGTGAAGCAGCTCTGATAGAGAAGGATTCTTAATTGAAAATTGTATGTCATCGGGATAGACGGTGTTGTTTGGAAGAACAATATCGTCTATATTTTTGCATAAAAATCAACATAGTATTTTGCGTGAAATTCACACACAAATGATTTCACACAATGATTTTTGCAAATTTACGCGGATACTTCTTGTAAATATTTATTCGATTAACCTTTCTTTTTTAATGGTTTTTTGTTCTTTATTTTTTATAAGTATATGTTCTTTTTATGTGTGAAACTTGTTGTGTAAAGGTATTCTTTACGTCTTGTTTTTGGGTATAAAGCTCACGCATAATCTCACATCACATTACACTTCTCATCACATGTTTTTATGTTTATGTAGTATTTAAAATTCCCACACATCTCAATCATTATATCACATCACAACACATTTATTTTAATTATTATATCACAATACATCGCACTCATATTGTGTATTTGTGTGTTCATTTTAGTGCGTATTTTCTTGCTTATATTGCGATATTTATTTTATTATTTAAAGTTGTTTTACCCTCACATCTCAGACATTGTATGTTTGTATTTTCGCACACATCTCAATATGATTTTACACACATATCTCAGCATATATTACGTGTTTGTATTCGTGTCTCACACATGTATGTATATTTTGTATTTTCCTTTACATCTCACTTTATTCACACACATCTCATATGTTTTTATACTTGCATCTCACTCATTTTGTCAAAACCTTTTTTGCAATATTTATATTGCATACGTTTACGTTTCACACACATTTGGTTTTGACTTTTTATTTTCAAAAGCGAAGCTTCACACACATTTGTACTCTATCTTTTGAAAATATTAGAATATAAATAATCGTTTTATAGGGATATGTTTCTGATGAAATAGGAACATATTCTTTTGTCATTCATGTACCTATAAATAGAATGATAGATGTACCTTTTGGTACATAATCATATACGAATAAAGTGTCATAATGACCTTTTTATTTTGCAATGAATAATGATTATTTATTAACACAATACACTGTTATTTATAATAGTGAAATTGTGTTAGCGTCGCAGACTTAGAAAAGAACCCGAAGATTCCAAAATACAAAGCGTTTTTTGCTTTGTTATTTCTAATTTTGATTTCGGCAAAATTAGTGGAAGCGTAGGGTTTTTTCTTCAGACCCGAAGGGGCTGTGGGCACCCGGAATGGGACGGCGGAGCCGGACCATGTAGGGCAAGGTTTGCGAAGCAAACCGCAGTAAGACTTTTGGGCGAAGCACAAAAGTACGGAAGACACGTTAGTGGCTTTCGTAGGGGGTGTCGGCTGTGCCGACCGCAAGAGTGCGAAGCACTCGCAGCGTCACCCCCTCTTATGCCCTTTTTCTTCCCGTAGTGACATCAGAGACATTCACTATGGCGATATGGCACTTTGTCCTCATTTATGAGGATATTTTGCATGAACATGCAGGGGAGAAAAAGGGCGTGCCAAAATGTTCATTTTGAACATTTTGGCACGACCCCTACACAAAGCCCGTATTTATGCGGGTTCTGACGTTCGCAATTGTACAAAATTCACACACATAGTGACGCAGTTTGTACAATCGCTTATTTTGCTCCAAAATAGACGTCAGGACCCACATAGGCTTTGTGTGCGGCATTCTGTGCCGCATCATTTCAACGGATGGAATATGATACTTTCGCTGTTAATTTCGGTGCGGTTTTTGTACCGAAATTTGATACGATATTTGGTCGCATATCTCACACATTGCGACCTTATTTTCGTATCGTTTATTGTGTACTATACAGCACTAGATTACGCAGCAAAACTCTCACTCATTTTGCTGCTTTATTCCGTCCGTTTAATCTCCGATTAGAACCCCCGTAAGCACCCACATAAGGGGGTTCAATTTCGGAACGAAATTCCAAAAATTCTCACACATCTCACACCAAAATTGGATTCATAAATGACCTTTAGGTCTTTCATCTTGTTGTACCAAAAGGTACATGATTTATCTACATTGCTGTACCGAAAGGTTTTTCGGGGCAGTTTTTAAAGTGGCAAAAACCAGTTTTTATACAAGGAGTGAAGGGACGCAGTTATAACAACTGGTTTTTGCCATCTTAAAAAAGTTATAGGGCAGAAATGTTTGTGCATTTCATGCACCTTTATATTGATATTGTATCTCACTCACAATATCAATATAAAGTTTTAGTTTGTACGGTTTTTATACCTAACATTTCTGCGACAGACTATGATGAATCCTACTTAGAAAAAAAATAGAACTACCCGAAATGAGTAGTTCTATTTGTGTAAAAGTTACCTGAGAAATACACACGTTAATTCATTTTTGATTTCGATACAACTGGCAGAGTCAAGTCGTGTCAATTGTACCTATTTTCGCTGGAGATATGCTCCTGAATTAACAGTGGTATTATGTCTTTATCCCTCATAAGCAATGAAGTATTGTGAGTTCTTAGTAGTAACAGAGAATGAACCATATTTACGCCATTCCTGTACTGGTGATGTTGTCACTACAATACCAGATGGTAATAACAGATTAATAGGTTTACCTACTACGATGTCTTTTTCATCGCCCAAACGATACTGTCCGTTTGGTAATTTTACAACGATAGACGTTGCGTTTCTTTCTTCAATGATATGAAGATTGTTTATATCTAATAACTGTGCCATAATGTTGTACCTCTTTTCGTATTTGATTTATATTTTTACGCTAATAAACCCGGCGACATTTATGTCGCTTTTTCTTTAAAAATCATAAGAAATCTGGGCATTTTTAGCCCAAAATTGGGACAAATTTGCCCAAAAATAAAATATAGATGAAACCAGAAAAAATCCAGCCGAATATTCGGGGCAAAAGTGGATTATATTTTGGTACATTTTTGTACCTAAAAATATGCCAAAATATGTCACGATTTTCAGTCTGACAAAAGAGTGTCCAAAATTGGACAATTTTTAGACCAAAATAAGTGACAATTTTAGGCACGAAATTGTGTACAAAGATGTACCTAGCAACTGAGGACGCAAAGCGTCCGAAAGTGCTTGTGATGTGTAAGTCACAAAAAGTGCCGGACGAACATTGTATCATGTGAGTCCGGCTGAAATGCTTTAGCGTTGAATAATAATTAAAAGTATATATGTCATATCATATAAAAAAATGCTGTGACCGGGTGTCCAGTCACAGCAAAATGATATTATTAGATTATGATAAATGGATTTTGAAGTCTTTTACAATGTTGTTGTAGTCAATCTTGCGACCACAGGTTGGACAGAAGTGATTGAATTTCTGAGCGCGTGCAATTGCTTCATCGTGGCTGAACGTCGATGTGTAAATACTTCCACCTTTTCCACCCATGCCTTCTGGGTCGCAATGAGCGCAGAAGAGGTGTACTTCATAAATATCTGCTGAATATGCTTTCAAATCTGTACGTTTTGTGATTCCTGTTGTGTTGTTGTTCATAATAATTACCTGCTTTCTTATTTTATTATTTGTACATTTGTTGGCGTAAGCCAATTTTTCTGATGATGAATATCCTATGAAGAATATTATAAAACAAAAATTGTTACCGGAGAACCAATCATAGTTCTGGTAACAATTTCTTTTGGATAGTTTATCCCACCACTCTGGCACTGTTACATGTTTCGAGGAAGTGGGCATTTTGCTTAATCACTGCTAATCTGCTGAAGCAGGTGCTCTTGTTAGAACAACGTTAAGCTAAAATGTTACGCATTAGAACTCGAAGTGTTAGCTTTTTTATGTTTCATATTTTAAAATTATCGGCTTGAAAAATAGATGATTTAACGTTGAATTATAATCAAAAGTATATAAAAAAAATAGCTGCGACCGGAGAGGGTCACAGCTATTGATGCACGAATTAGTCTTTGTGCGTCTGTTTCAGATTGTCGATATAAAATGCTGTCATTTTTGCAATATATTTTGCACAAGCTGCCAAACTGCCGTCATTCTGGTATCCACGTGGTGATTCGATGTTTAATCCACGGAGTGTTTCTGCATGGTATGTGTTTGTATCTATCTTTGTGATAGAGAATTTTGCTGTGAGGTTTTGTTCGAAAGTAAGTCTCGTATAAATTTTGAGATTCTTAGTATGACTGATATCATTCAAAGCAGCCTTACATTTTTCAATTTCTGCTGGTCCGATGTAATAAACCAAGATGGTATCAGCGTCGATAAGGGGATTTTTGAACTTTTTTTCGATTTTTTCTCTGATGTGTTTATCGTTGTATTCCAGTAACAGATATTTTGTATAGGACAGTTTGTCGTTCAGTTCCCGTACGATTTTGTTAAATTCCTTTTTCTTTTTTGTTTGCATAGTAATATCCTTTCTTTTTGTATGATTTTATCATGTATGTTTTTTTTTTTTACAGTGGCACTCGGCATTTATGCTGTATCTATGTATTGTATAAAAAATCAAGGCTACCGTAAAGCAACGCAATACGATAACCTTGATATGTCCACATGTGGTCTTCACCATACATTCACAGCATCCAACCATATTCAGTCACAGTGATGATGCGCCTGAGCGTCCGGGAGCGACCCTTGGCTACGCACCATAATCTTGATAATAACCATATGGTCATTATCAAAACACAAAGCACTGGTGGGATTGGTACCCACAAATCACCCATGTCATTCAGATAATAGGTTTGATAGATTTTCAAATCTATGTTTTTTTGTTTCGCCTTATGGGGATTGCACTGTTGATTTGCCTTATAGCCATCGTTAGATGGTATCATCGGCGACTGTATTGTTTGACAGAAAACCATGACAATGAGTTTGTCAGTTACTCATAGGAGCATGGCGACGTTGTAACCCAACACCGACGTGTTGTGCTACTCAGTACGTTCTATACAGCGGCTTGTGACAGTCACTTTATGACTCTCTGCTGGTTTGCACCATTTCCTTATGCTTGCATTCAGTTACGCAATGCTCGAACAACCTATATTACTATAAGCCGTTATGACAATTTACAAGCAAGATATCTCTTACTTCAATCATCACCATATTCGAAAATGTCCATGCACGTTGACTAGACGTTCTGCACATGGTTCATGTAAACACCTACGCACCCGAAAAATGTATCTATGTAAATTAATATATCCTCATGTATTTGGTTTCATGTTTTTATAATTTATGTCTCATATTTTTTTTACGATAAAAAAAATGTCACCGACTCGTACATAGAGTCAGTGACAAAGTGTTTATGCTGTTGGCAGGTCAGGAATTCTGTCCAAGTCAAAAATTCCAAGTGGATATGCACAGTAGCCACTCAGGATTGGAAGTCCTGTGTTTGTGTAGAAGCCTGCTTTTTCTACTGCTATAGCGAGGTCTGCATTGTTGTTGGTATCAATGGCTGCCATATTGTTTTCTGGTAAGTCCATGATATTGACAGTCAAAATTGTAAATTGTTCTTGACTATCTTCATCCATAACAACGATTGCAAGATTGTCGTTGTTTGTATAAGTTGTTTTGTAGATACCCAATCTGTAAGTATCTCCATAAAATTCGAAGTTAATTTCATTATTTTTTAATTCTGCCATAGTAATCACCATATTATCCTTTCTGATGTACATGTTATTTTTTTTACATAAGTAAACCCGGTTGCGGAGCAACGTTTTTATAATGTGGAGTTTTGTATATATGTTTAGTATATATGATATGTGATAGATATACATAGAAATTGATTGAGACGCAACGTGCGTCTTATGAATATGAAGAACCATGCTGTCAAACCAATTCCAAATGTGTGAGGCTACACTTATGCCCGGATACCGTAGTGGTGTCTGGAATAATCGATTGTGAAGCGTTTACAGACACCACTACAAAAAACTGACATACAGCGATGTATGTCAGGACATTTGGAATTTGACAATAAAAGGGGAGAGAAAAAAGAACGGCATCCGAAGATGTCGTTCTTAGAATGGTTTATTTGAGCACAATTGCTCTAGTAGCTGCGTAAACACGCTTTTTATCCCAATCTGGGTGAGCCTTTCTCAAGTTTGCGTTTACTACTGTCATTGCTGCCTTAATGTTAAAATAATTCTTTTTCATAGTTATCACCATATTATCCTTTCTGGTTTTGCATATTTTTATTTTTACGCTAGTAAACCCGACGGCGGAACGCCGCTTATTAATTGTTTCTCTCATGTTTGGTCTTAAAAAAATAGACCACGCTGATGTTCGTCAGCATGGTCTGTTATAATTGGTTATCTTGTTTTATGCATTTTAGATATTTCTTTACGCCATTTCAGATGTTTCCTGTCGTATTTACGAATGCGTTTGCAAAGCTGTTCTGAGACAGCGTATGCTTTGATACTGTGCATGAGTTTACGCAGGTGTAAGTCAAAGCCGTCTAGTGTATCATCTGGTGTATTAATCCAGAATGCTCTGTGACCAGTTTCAGGTGGATGGTTTACGACATAACGGAAATTATGTTTCTTATCATACGTAACAAGCATTTTGTCGAAGTTGGTCATTCGGTTTGATAGGAATGCTACTTTCTGATTTGGCTCATGAATATGCCATTGGAATTCATAGAGTTCGTTTTGGTATTCAAAAACACCATACATTTGACCGAACATACAGGATTCCGGGTTTTCGGCAATATACAGTCGTAGCATTTCACAGTCATCTGTTGATAATTGACTGCAGTCCACGCGATGTAAGTCGCCGTAGATGTTATCACAGAAGTTTAAGATAAATTGTTTGTCATCCATAGTCATAATAATAATCTCCTTTTGTATATCACTATATAAAATGCACTCGTATTTTTGTTGTAGGTTGTGTGCGTAAGAAGCTAAAAAAGAGTGGCGTCCGAAGACACCACATTTCTTTTATTTAAGCACTATTGCTCTAGTTGCAGCATATACACGCTTGTTATCCCAATCTGGATGTGCTTTTCTCAAGTTTGCGTTTACTGCCTTCATTGCTGCCTTAATGTTAAAATAATTCTTTTTCATATTAATCACCATATTATCCTTTCTGGTTTTGTATATTTTTATTTTTACGCTAGTAAACCCGACGGCTGAAAGCCGCTTGTAAATGGTTTTTCTCATGTTTGTTCTTAAAAAAAAATAGACCACGCTGAGATGAGTCAGCATGGTCTGTGATAATTGATTTGACGTATACTATATAGCTTTGTGTACATCAACTTCGATATTTTTCAACAGATTTTTCTGTTCTGTTTGAAGTACATCATATAATTTATTAAATGCCAAAGCTGCATCGAGTGATGTATTGGATATCGTTTTGTCCTGATAATGACAAATTTGAGAATGAAGTTCACTGACATTGCGATACAATGCTTTTGCAGTGTACATCAATTCTGTGATTGTTTGTAATTTCTGAAGGTCTTCGGTATCTATTTCTTTTTTTATTTCTATTAGTTTCATAGTTAATTTCATAGTAAAAATCTCCTTTGCTTGATATGTTTGTATATGCACTCGAATGATTGTAGATTTAAAAAAGCGTTGCTATCGAATAAATCGATAACAACGCTTTTTTTGGACAGTGATTCCATCGGGGATGGAATTAATGGCTTACTCTATGGGATGTAAACCAAGCGGTGTGTAAAGGATTCGAACCTTTGTGCCGCAATATGCGACTCTGGATTAGCAGTCCAGTGCGATGAGCCTACTCTGCCAACACACCATAAAGATTACTGCGGTGGGAGTCGAACCCACTCCTGCACAAATCGTCGCTATCATCAGTACCTCATATGTCAGTTTGCTATCACTGAGTAGATGCTGATGAATCATAGCCTATTTCCCGTGTACCGGTCACACCAATTATTAAAGTAGGAGTCGAACCTACGCCGGACTGGAACGCCTGCAGCTCGCCACAGAGCTTCGCAGTATTAAAATATAATCACCAACATGACCAGTCCAATACTGTCCCCGATTCGAACGGTCTACTGTTTGGTATAACCTCATATCCCTATGAAGTCCAATGCCAGCACCATAGCTGGAATAGGATTTGAACCTATAATAAATCATCACATTTGTTGATTGGCTGCCTGCAGCTTGACAGGACTATTTGAGGAAGCAACGTGCCTTGCACTATCCACCAATCAAAGTAGTAAAATATAATCATCAACATGACCAGTCCAATACTGTCCCCGATTCGAACGGTCTACTGTTTGGTATAACTTCATATCCCTATGAAGTCCAGTACTAGCACCTAGCTAGAAGCTCTCTCGAAAAGCCAATCGTGTTAATGATTACGCAAAATAACCCGAACGCAAAAGGCGTTTTAGTTCTCATGTTTTTATTATAAAAAAATTGCACATACCATATACGGCATGTGCAACGTTCTATTGTAAAATCTTTTCATGACAAACATTGTTATACGGCTGTTGTATGAAATTTCAATCTGTACAGTAAAATAATGTTCTTAAAATAAAAATAGTATACGTTTGCCATTGCTATTAAATTGTTCATGTTCGGTTCTCCTTTTTCTGAATCTTGTGGTAAGTGATACGAATTTGCACCCGGCTGCGTTTAGCAGCATGTTTTAGGGTGCTGGATGTATAAAAAAGAGTGGCGTCCGAAGACACCACACTTATTTTATTTGAGCACTATTGCTCTGGTTGCAGCATATACGCGCTTTTTATCCCAATCTGGGTGAGCCTTTCTCAGTTTGCTATTAACAGCCTTAAGAGCTGCCTTTACTTTGAAATAATTTTTTGTCATAATGTCCACCATAATCCTTTCTGGTTGTATATGTTTTTATTTTTACGCTAGTAAACCCGACGGCGGAACGCCGCTTATTAATTGTTTCTCTCATGTTTTATCTTATTTATAATTAATCAGTATGGGTTATTTTAAAAAAAAAAGAACAACTCAGGTTGTGTTTTTCAACAAAACCCATGATGTTCTCTTCTATATGATGATTTCAGAAAGGATATTAAGTATCACTACTCACGCACCCGAAAAACATGTATTATATTTACAGTCATGAGTATACAGGTGTGGATATGTATGTGCCGTCATATTATCATAGATAATAGTTAAAAAAGAGAGTTGCCCGGAATGGCAACTCTATTAATAACTACTTATGAGATTCTCATAAGTCTTGGATTGTTATATTTCAGTTTAGCGAGCATAAGGTTAGCTTCTTCTTCTGACTCATATCCTTTAGCATTTGCTAAAAAGCCTGTCCAGAAACCTTTTGTAGAAAGTGTCTGGTCCTGTAAGTACATAACAGTACCCGGTCTTTTTGTAGAGTCAGCAACAATAACCCATTTACCTGTTAAATTCATAACACGCTCTGCACGCTTCATTTTTAAGTACTGTTCTCTTTCCATCATAATCAATATCCTCCATTGTAAAAATCATATTAACACAACGACCGCAAATCGTTATAAAATTTTTAAAGTTGCACATTCTCTCCCGCAGTCGCCTTGCGACGTCTTCTCAAGAACGTAAAATTTGACATACACCTCAATGTCAGAGGTATATCTCACACTACTACACTCGACGACGCGGCAGCGGCGTTTCTGTCATAACATAGAGAAGACCAAATACTATATTTTTTTTGAATTTGTATATCTCACACATCTTTATAAAAAAAGGGCACTCCTTTTGGAGTACCCATGAACCTACTCTTTGTCAGCAGAAACTGATACTGTTGCCACCTCAGACGGCAATAACTCATACACAACTTTCAGCGTGACACCGAGGTTACGACCGCTACCACCGTGTACGAACTTGGCATCTTTTGACTTTGCATAGGCACGAACCATAAGTCCGTTATCCATACGTGGAGCTAACCAGCCAGCAATGTTCGCTGGAACATAGCCAATCTTGAACACGGGCTGTTTGCCACTGCTGATGTGAGCAATGACAGCGATTGCATTTTTATCGCGTTCATTGTTCTTTTCACGACGAAGACTCAAGAAGATTTTCTTAGTTGGGTCATTCTCCGCTTTACGCAGGTTCCAGAGTTTTCCCTGTCTTTTCTCAAACGTAACACCTGCTACATTGAACGTAATTTTTCCAAATGTCATTTTACTCATAACATTCACCATATCCTTTCTGATACGAACCTATATCTACACTATAGCACCCGAAGCAATCGAAGATTGCTCATCTGACCATCTGAACGGCATGAGAGGTTAAGAATTCAAATTATGTATATTTGATACACGATAAGATACACGATTTCCGTGAACGCAGATATTTACATCAAGTAAATACGTATCACCTGACCTCACGTTTTCATTTAAGAAACAGTCTGAATTATTGAATTCGAGTATCTGATTGTTAGGTGCTCGAAATCCTGTAATGAACTGTATTGGGTGATTCCGATGCGTGTCCATCCATTTTCCTGTGCAAACAGCTGAAATTTGTTTGGTGATTTCATAAGATGGATAGTAAAACATCAGATATATAATAACAACAAGTACACTGCTAATAATCACTATAAATTTCATCATAATTTTTTCAATCCTTTCTTATCTTAGTAAGATGTCACACGACGCTATAATATAGCACCGTGTGACGTGATGATGTTATTCGATACATGGAATCCAATTTTCCTGTGATGGTTTACGGTCAGATGGTTGTACGTATTTGTCATAGCCAGCAGAGTTTTCTGCAAGAGCCATATCAATCAACCAGAAGTCATCACCATTCTGCATGATGTCAAGTGACCACTGACCATGTAACTGTAAGTCAGGAAGCAGGTCTTTTACACGATTTACAATCATGTCTTTGTTTTCATTGAAACGACGCATGAGTGTATCTTCGTGAATGGCATAAGTGATAGCGTCATGTTCATCATGACCGTCACGATGCTCATCGAATCTTTTCTTCATGACTTCAGGGTCCCAGTATGGACTGCAACCAAGTATCTGATTGTTATCAGCATCGATAAAGAGTCTATATTCTGTGTGTAAAGGTAATCCTTTATAAATCACAGGATTGTTTTCTTTATCAGGAATGAATTCACGAACGACCCATTCGTTAGTGGTGCTGACACCATAGATGATTGGCTGTGACAGCGGGCTTGCCATTTGGGATGCCTGAAACTGTATGAATGTGAGATATTCACCTAATTCAGCAACTTCTTTCTCACCATATACATGGCAGTTACGGAAGTCGAATTTGCTGGAGTAAGTGCCTGTCTTGATAAAGTAATCCTTATCAAGTTCCAATCCGAAGGCTGACATTGCCCACTGATTGATAATTGCTTTGGTTGTTGCTGTCAGATTCATATAATCTGTACGAGTCAATTGTAATAGTGTCAGTGGTACTTTTGCAATAACTGTTTTTGGAATTTTGAAGAAACCATGTGCGTCATTTGCACGAATGAGTTCAGGAAGCCAATGACTCATTGCATTTGGATTCATTCCAAGCATTTCATATGCGATACCGTCAAGGTCGAGGATATCAAGTCCCTGACGAAAATGATTATACAGAGCCTTATAACGAACCGGGTCGGTTGTTTTCTGCATTTCTTTGACAAACCAAAGTAATGTCGGCGATGTATCATTTGCGTCTAAGTCAGTGGTCATTAACGAACCAGTGAGCTGTGGACGTAATGTTTTCGGTAACACTTTGATTTCGTCATTGGTTACTGCTGTCTGATTGGATGTAGTAAGGCATTTGTTATTGCAAACGCTTTTACCGTCATATACGAATGTTGTGGTGAGTGCTAACAACTCATCAACGATGCGATGAACCAGACTGTCTACGTATTCGTTGGACAGTTCTGGATTTGCGGTTTCTTCAGCAACCTGTTTAGCATTGCAGGTAAACAGGTTATCAGTCATTGGCAGGTTTGGTAACACCTGCGTTTTGTAATATTCTTCGAAAGCATCAAGTTTTTCAGGAGATGTTTTTAACATCTCGATGATTTCTTCGCGTGATAAAGCACCTTCGGTAGCTGCGCGATGAGATGCTTTATTGAAGAGTTTATCCAATAAGTTTAACATAATATCCACCATAACCTTTCTGTAAAATGTGATTAATAGCCTACTCTCTGTAACATTGCAATATGTTCTTTGACAGGCGCAATGTCAGTTGTCATATGGCACAATGCATGAAGAATAGGATGTCCAGTGCAGTTTATAGCTGCATTAAAGATAGTTACAATATCATCGATAGATAGTGATGGCATATTTAAAATGATGACATGCAAGTTTTTGATTAATTCATGTGCGCCGTAAGCAATGTAACGTGATGTCATTGTATCAAATGATTTTTGAACGAAATCAGCGTTACCCATTTTAAGCATGATAGGCATTTCTTCATCATCATCGATGAGGATTGCTGGATGCTCAATTTTGTTGTGTGAGGATGCAATGCTACACATTGTGTTGATGATAATGCCGTTTTCTGTTTTGAATGGTCCAATTTCATGTATTTTCATAATATTAAATCCTTTCTTAAAACCTTAAAATATAGTTACAAATCCCCACCCGTAAAAAAATAAGTCAGTCTTTTGAGACTGACTTATTTTTGTTATGCATATGCGTATTGACGGTGACACTGAGCATAATATTTTACAGCAACTGCAATACCTGCTTTTTCTGTAGGTTCGGAACATGTACCTATGAACATGTCTTCGTGATATACACCATATTCATGTTCAGAATAGTCCTCTACTGTAAATTTCTCACCGTTTACGAAAAATGTTGCGAAAATTGTATCTGTCATAATCATCACCATATTATCCTTTCGAATGTGTAGTTTATTCTTTACGATAGTGAACCCGGCGGCGGAACGCCGCATTTTTGTCCGAAGGACACAATAAAAAGACCACGATATAATATATCGTGGTCCATGTTTGTTATAAGATGCCGTCTTTGTCTTCGTCGATGGCTGGACGATGACCGTAAATGCTTTTGTAGATATCACTATAGCATTCAGCAGCGTGTGCTAATTCGATTGCCTGATGGATGTAATCCTCATCATGTTTATCTGTGATGAACTGTGTCATGTCAGCTTTTTGCATGAATTCATCCAATGAACCTTTATGATTTGCTGCGTCATATTGATTCATGATTTCTTCAAAGTAAACGCCACCGTTTTTGAACATTTCAACAGATTTTCCTTTAATATGGTCAATATAATAGGTCTTTACAACCTGTTTGGCATGTGCTGCTTTTTTGCAGTTTTCATCATAATGAGCAAGGAAATCTACAAGGTCATTCAATGTTTCTTCACCTGCTTGTGGAATAGAAGGTGATTCAATAAAGAAATACTGAACGGTTTCTTTTGTATGCTCAGTTGCAAAGATGTGACATGGGTCAATGATAACATCATCACCTGAGACTTTCATGTGAAGTGTCAGTTTTGACCAGTTGTTTTCATCAAAGCGACGAATGAGTTCCTTTTTGATTTTTGTATGCATATTCATAATGTTAGTCCTTTCTGATAAACGATTTATTTTTACACAATTAAACCCGGCTGCGATAAGCAGCGTTAAGGTTTTTGTTCTTAGGATAGATAGTTCCCAAGAAATTAATATGAAGCAGCTTTGCTGCGTCTTTTTAAATGTATCTTTGGACAAAAAACAATCGTGAAGGACTGTGCGACAGCAATTATGACGTGCTTGCTGTTGCTGCTACAGCTGCAGCTGTGAAGCTTACAGCCAGCACAAACAAGTATGACAGACGGCGTGTTCCGCCGTCAGGCAGACGATAGACTGCACGGTTGTTTTTTACTTGGTCCAAGAAATAAAAAAGACTACTCATCGGATGATGAGTAGTCGAAATAATGTTATTGCTTAGAATGGGATATTGACAGCTTCAGTGGATTCCAAATAATCTTCGAAAGTCATGTTATCTGGTACCGGATATTCTTTCAGGAACTGATTTTTTGCTTTTTCATAGTAATGTTTTGCAACTTGATATTGTTTGAGTCGGTGGCAGTATTGTTCGTATAGCTGTCGTAATCGTGGAAGCGGTTCTGGTTCTGCATTACAACAAACATAACAGAATGGTTTTAGTGATGGTGATTTGCCAGTTTGAACATCGCGTCCTTCCACGAATACCGTGTTTGGTGGATAAGATTCGTAAAGCTCTGTCCATGGACGATAATCCATTTTTCCAAAATCAAAGATTTCTGTAAATTCATATTCGTCCCAAGGCAGAACGAAATCTTTACACTTCGTGTTGTGCATGAGTCCGTCGGACCCAAGTTTGAAGTTCCATAAGTTCTGGACCAGTAATGGTTTACCATTTAGATTGATTGGTTCGTGTTTGTATAATACGTTTTGTTTTGGTTCTTTCATGATGATATCTCCTTTCTGTTGAAGCATGTGTAACGGCGTGTAAACCGTTACACATACAGCTATTATTTCTGATAGAATTGTGGTCTAAAGTCGTTTACGTAAAGCTGGCGACCCATGTCGGAAGCATAACGCAAACAGTTTGCTGTACCACCTTTTGTGGTTGGTAATGTCCAACTGTCATTTGGATATTGACCAATGACAACGCAACTGTCGTTTACCATACATTCGTTACGCTCCATAAGTTTACGGGCAACTTTGCCGAATGGTTCGGTTGCAGCCTGAAATGTTGCATCACAGACGATGACATTGTCAGCAAGACCTAACATCTTATGATAAGCCTGCTTTGAAAACAAACCTGTTTCTGCCCAGCGACTGTCCTGATGATTGAATGGAATGTAGATGACATTCTCAACGTCAGGATGGGAACGCTTCAGAATCTGTACAGCAGAAAATGCAATACTGTCAAATCCCTGAGCACCGCCACTGATAAATCGTCTGATGCCACTCTGGTATAAGTTCTCCAAGAACTCAGCAACATGATAAGCCATTGCAAGATAGTCTGGCTTATGCTTTTCTGAATACGGCATATCCTCGTATAAAGACTTTGGACGTCCACCTGTAAAACATGCTGTCTGCCCCATTGTATAATTACTCATAATAACAATCTCCTTTCAAGATTCAAATCAATTTTAAAAATAAGTATCATAAATGCTCCCGTATTGTTATAAGTTTTTAAAAA
>ERZ1106951.813-NODE-813-length-30297-cov-9.746578_pt1 | contig 30297 bp, 28 predicted proteins | sample MGYA00403676_ERZ1106951 | MGnify/ENA primary metagenome ERZ1106951 (study PRJEB35170, sample SAMEA104062398) | human gut metagenome | biome: human gut; feature: human-associated habitat; material: faeces | place: Denmark | collected 2012-04-23 ...
CTTGCATGTGTTAAGCACGCCGCCAGCGTTCGTCCTGAGCCAGGATCAAACTCTCTATAAATCGTATCAACACAGCGTTCCCGCTGAGCTAATCTCTTTTACAGAGCTATTTCCATAGCTTCATAAACTCTGCTCAAACACCGGGTAATTGACTAAACCCCAGTGCCCAAGCTTTTTCAGTTGCACATCTTCATGTGCTCCCGTCTGGTGCTTTGTTCGTTCATTGTTTAATTTACAAGATACACGCTCCACTATTCGCGGAACAGATTTATTATACTGCGGATCATCCGTTTTGTCAAGGATTTTTTTCAACTTTTTTGGAGCTTTTCAAGACCCTCAACGCCGCGTCACACACAGCTTTGATAGGATACCAGACCTGGTAGGAAATGTCAACCCCTTTTTCAAAAAAACCTAAATTTTTTGAATGTCTCCCATCAGGTGACAAAATGGCCGCCGTATGTTATACTATGATATGACCTTATATAAAGGAGGACTCTCCTCTTGCGCATTCTCGATATGCAGGCCGCCTATGGGCGGCTGCGGGGCGACACACTCCGGCTGGAGCCGGGGCTCAACGTGATCTGCGCCCCCAACGAATCCGGCAAGTCCACCTGGTGCAGCTTTCTGCGCACCATGCTGTATGGCCTGCCCACCCGTCAGAGCGGTCCCCTGGCAGACAAGAACCGCTATGCCCCCTGGACGGGCGAAGCCATGCAGGGCCGCATGGACCTGGACGCCGGTGGTCAGCTGTGGACCGTCCTGCGCGGCACCCGCCGCGTCGGCGCCCCCATGGGTGACTTCTCCTGTACCTATACCGGCACCTCCCAGCCGGTGCCCGATATCACCGGTCAGAACCTGGGCGAAACCCTGCTGGGCGTCCCCCGGGAGGTATTCCAGCGCAGCGCCTTCATCGGGCAAAGCGCTCTGGCCGTGACCCAGGACCCGGAGCTGGAACGCCGCATCACCTCCCTGCTGTCCACAGGTCAGGAGGATGTATCCTATTCCGAAAGCTATGATCGGCTGAAAAAACAGCTGAACCGCCGCCGCCACAACAAAACCGGCCTGATCCCCGCCCTGGAGCAGGAGCTTCTCCGGATGGACGACGCCCTGCGCCGTCAGGAGGAGTTGGCCGCCCAGCTGGAGGACGCCCGGGCGCAGCTGCGTCAGGCACAGACCCGCCTGGAGGAGCTGGAGCAGCGCCAGGCACAATGGGACGCCCTGGAAAAGCAAGCCGCCCTGCGGCAATGGCGGGAGGCCCAGGAGGACCTGTCCGCCCGCCAGCAGCAGCTGACAGCCCTGGAGCAGCTCAGCGGCGACCTGCCGGACCGGGATGCTCTGGCCCGGATGCAGGCCCAGCTGGACCTGCTGGATCGCTCCCGGGATACCTTGACTCAGGCCCGGCGCACCGCCCAGCAGCGTCAATCGGAGGCACAGACCGCCCAGGACGCCTGGGCCGCCCACCCTCTGTATCCCGCTGAGGAGACTCAGCTGCGCCAGCAGGCAGAGGCCATGACCCCGCCCACCATGCCCGGCCCCGTTCTGCCCATCTCCGCCGCGGGGCTGCTGTGTGCCGCAGCCGCCGCCTTCGCTTTGCTGGCCGCCCCTGCGCGGTTCATTGCCGCCGCATGCGGAGCGGCTGCTGCCGCAGGCTTGTTCCTATATCATATGGTATCCCGCCGCCGCATCGCCGCCCGTCAGCAGACGGTCCGGGCCCAGCGGACAGCGCTGGAGTGTCAGACCGCCGCCTATCTGGAGCTGCGAGCCGCCGCACGGCAGGCGCAGGAGCAGTCCCGTCAGGCCACCGCCGCCGCCAACGGTCTGGCCCTGCAGCTCCAGCAGCAGCTGGTAACCCTGCTGGCCCAGGTCCAGCGGTTCCGTCCCGAAACCGGCGGAGCCGACGGCATCCGGGCTGTCCTCACAGACGCCCTCCGCCGGCGAGACGCGCAGGACCGTGCCGCTGCCGGCCTCCGGGATGCCCGGCTTCGCTGTGAACTGCTGACCCGGCACCTGCCCCAGCCGCCGCTGCCGGACCCGGAGGAAACGCTGCCCCGTCCCGTTCTGTCCCGGGAACAGGTGGACGCCGCCCTGCCCCAGGCCCGGGACCTGCTGCAAGCCGCCCGCTCCCGAGTGGATGGCCTCACCGGACAGCTGCGGTCCATGGACAGCCGGGAGAGCCTTCAGGCCCAACAGGACCAGTGCCGCGCCCGGCTAGATACCCTCCAGACGGAGTACGACGCCATTGCCCTGGCCATGGACGCCCTGACCCAGGCCAACAACCATCTGCAAAACCGCTTCTCCCCCGCCTTGGGCGCGGAAACGGCCCGCATCTTCTCCGCCCTCACCGCCGGACGCTACGACAAGGTGCTGCTGGACCGGAGCCTGTCCCTCAGCGCCCAGCCCGCCGGAGACGCCGTTCCCCGCGCTCTGGCCCTGCTGAGCCAGGGAGCCGGAGACCAGCTGTACCTGGCGGCGCGTCTGGCCATCTGCCGGATGGTGCTGCCCCAGGATAAGGCCGCGCCCCTGATCCTGGACGATGCCCTGGCCAATTTCGACGATACCCGCATGGCAGCCGCCCTGGACTGGCTGCTGGAGGAGAGCCGCACCCGCCAGGTCCTGCTTTTCACCTGCCACCGGCGGGAGGGCGACTATCTCCGGGACCGTGCCCACGTTATATCCCTGAATTGAGGTGCTTTATGTTTCTGCCCCTGAATAGCTTTGAGAATATCTGCGTATGCTTTCTGCTGATGATCATCTACAGTACCGCCGGATGGATCGGCGAGATGATCTATCATTCCATCGTCATCAAGCACCTCAGTGAAAAACGCGGATTTCTGAACGGATTTCTCTGCCCCATCTATGGACACGGCGCGCTTTTGGTGTTATATGTATTAAATGGCGGGCTGAAAAACCCCATTCTGACGTTTCTCGCGGGCATGGCGCTGACCACTGCCCTGGAATACTTCACCAGCTGGATGATGGAGGCCATCTTCCACATGCGCTGGTGGGACTATTCCCACTGCAAGTACCAGCTCAACGGACGTATCTGCCTGACCAACTGCATTTTCTTCGGCCTGGGCTGCGTGCTGCTGTGCCATGTGGTGAATCCGCCGCTGCTGCGGTGGCTCATGGGCATCGGGCCTCAGTACACCGTTCCCATTGCCTCCTTCCTGTTCGGCCTGTATATCATGGACAACATTCTGTCCATCCGCAGCGCCTTCCAGCTGTCCCACCGTCTGGACAAGCTGGCCAAGCTCCAGCAGGAGATCCGCCAGCACCTGGACGAAAAGGCCCAGCTGTACGGCGCCAGGGTGGAGGAGCTCACCAACCGCTTCATGAACGGACTGGAAAAGGCCAACGACGAGTATCTGCAGGAGCGGATGCTGCGCCTGGCCCAGCTGCGCAGCGGCGCAGACATGTTCGAGCGCCGTCTGCTGCGCTCCCACCCCAATCTGCGCTCCAGGCGCCACGGCAAGCTCATCGACGTACTGCGCCAGAAAAAGGACGGCGTCGTCAAGAAGTAATTTCTGCAACATAATTATAAAGGAGAATCATTATGAGCGATTGTACCCACGATTGCAGCTCCTGCGGTGAAAACTGCGCGGAGCGCCAGGGTGAAAGCCCCTTCCAGATCAAGCCCCTGCGAGAGGGCTGCCGGGTCGGCAAGGTATACGGCGTGGTGTCCGGCAAGGGCGGCGTCGGCAAGTCCATGGTCACCAGCCAGCTGGCCGTCACCATGCAGCGCCGGGGCCACAATGTGGCGGTGCTGGATGCCGATATCACCGGCCCCTCCATCCCCAAGGCCTTCGGTATCCATGGCCGGGCCGCCGCCACCCAGGACGCCATCCTCCCCGTCATCACCGGCACCGGCATCCAGCTGATGAGCGTGAACCTGCTGCTGGAGCACGAGACCGACCCCGTCATCTGGCGCGGCCCCGTCATCGGCGGCGTGGTCCAGCAGTTCTGGGGCGACGTGCTGTGGCAGGACGTGGACTATATGTTCGTGGATATGCCTCCCGGAACCGGTGACGTAGCCCTGAACGTGTTCCAGACTCTGCCGGTGGACGGCGTCATCATCGTGGCCAGCCCCCAGGAGCTGGTGAGCATGGTGGTGCAGAAGGCCGTGAAGATGGCACAGATGATGAACATCCCCATTGTGGGCCTGGTGGAGAACATGAGCTATATCACCTGTCCCGACTGCGGCAAAAAGCTCTATCCCTTCGGCGAGGGCAAGACCCAGCAGGCCGCTGAGGAATACGGCCTGCCCCTGCTGGCTAGGATGCCCATCGACCCGGAGCTGGCCCAGCTGGTGGACCAGGGCCGCATCGAGGACTTCCATGGCTCCTGGCTGGACGCCGTGGCCGACAAGCTGTAAGCAAATTTCGGGAGGCCCTGCCATCGGCAGGGCCTCCCGCTTGGCTCTCCCTCTGGGAGAGCTGTCACCGAAGGTGACTGAGAGGGCCGCCTCTTGTTTATTTTTCCCTACCCGCCGCCGCTTTTCTTGTGCGGTTCGCCGGATTTCATTCTTTCCTTGCCTTATTCTCCCATTTATGGTATAAAAGAACTATCAAGAGAGAGAAAAGGAGCGACCCCATGAAACATTTCAAACGCGCGGCGGCGCTGATGCTGACCCTGTGCGCCCTGCTGGCGCTGACGGCCTGCGGCAGCCTGCAAGACAAGGTGGAATCCAAGCTGTGGGAAACCGCCGCCCCCGCCCTGGTCCAGGGCAACATGGACCTGCTGTACAAGGGCGCCTGCGACGAGACGTATCTGAAGCTGGTCAACAGTACGGCGGAGGACTGCGCCTCCTACTATGACGAGAACATGACCCTCCAGGCCCAGGCCTTCATGAACGTTTTTGACGTCAACGACCTGGACGGCACGCAGGCCGACCGCTTTGCCGACATCATGAAGCAGGTCTATGCCCAGGCGGAGTATACCGTGGGCGCAGTGAGCCAGGTGGACGACACCCACTTCCTGGTGGATGTCACCGTCACCCCCCTGGACTTCCCCAAGCAGGTCAACGGCGCGCTGTATACCGGCCTGATGACCTTCGTCAATGCCTACGGCGACGTGACCGATGAGCAGCTGAACGCCATGACCGACGAGGAATACGCCAAGTACGAGGCGGCCTGGGCCTCCGGCATCCACAACGGCTGCCGCATTGCCCTGAATAACGGGCTGAACACCCTGGAGCCCGTCACCGTCCAGATGGCCGTCAGCAAAGCCGATGACGGCAAGTGGTCCATTGACGACGATTCCATCGTCAAGTTTGACCAGGCGCTGATGTTCTACCCCGAGAGCTTCGAATAAGCCCGCATTTATACGGTAAAACCCGGCAGAGCGCTGCTCTGCCGGGTTTTATTTTGAATCGCAGGTGCGCCTCACCGTGCCAAAAGCTCGATGATATACAGCACGATGAAGTGGATGGGATAGATGAGATAGTATCCCCACTGGAACCACTTGCTCTTGTGTCCCCGCTGGCCGTTGTACAGCAGCAGCAGCGGAATTGCCGCCAGCACGGCGAAGCGCGTCCACAGGGTGCCGTTGGTCTGTACCACGAAAAACAGGGCCGCTTTGTAAAAATGTACAAAAAAGCAGGGAAGACAGCCAAATCGGCTGTCTCCCCTGCGAAGATGATCACAATACGCTGTCTTCCTATGGGAAACTATTTCTCCTTGATGGCTTCCAGCAACTGGATGAAGAGACCCACCACGATCAACACAAAGGCAGTCACTATCCATCCGGCAGTACCCACCGACTGGAATATACCCCCCGCCACGATCATACCAAGGCCAAGTGCGCTTTTATTATTCACAGCAAACCCATCCCTTCATTGAGACCAGAAAAACGCCGACATAAATCTCTTCACGCCGTCTCCCTCGCTGTTATTTTCTGTGCTTGTATTATACCTATTTTTGTGTAATTTGTCAAACAAAAAGTGCGTCTCATTATTAGAGACGCACTTCTTGCTGTATTATCGCTTTATTTCGTTCACATTTTGCGCGAAGCTGTTATCCACCAGCTGGTCGAAGCTTACCCACTGGTCCACCGCCAGCTCCCCGGCCTGGGTCATAACGGTCTCCAGCCGCTCCAGGGCCTGCCGCTCCATCACCGGGGTGCGGTTCCAGGCATCAATCTCCCGGTGCCGGGCGCACACACGCTCCAGAATATCCAGGTCCGTGTCCGGGAACTGATCGCAGATGGCCTCGGCCACCTGCCGGTCCGTGTGCTCCGCCACCCACTGCTGGGCCCGGGCAATGGCATTGACAAAGCCCTGGACCGTCTCCGGGTTGGCGTCCACATAGCTGCGGGCGGCGAAATATGCGGTGTACGGGATCTCGCCGCTCTCCTGGCCGATAGAGCACAGAATATACCCCTTTCCGGCCTGCTCCACCTCCGTGGCGGTGGGCTCAAACAGGGTCACATAGTCCCCGTTGCCGCCGGTAAAGGCCCCGGCCATCATGTTGAACTGCACCGAGGTATCCACCACGGCGTCCCGCTGGGGCTCCACGCCGTTCTGCCGCAGCACATATTCCAGCGTCATCTCCGGCACACCGCCGGCCCGGCCGCCGATGATGGTTTTGCCCCGGACCTGGTCCCAGGAGAAGGGCCCCGGCGTCCGGCCCACCAGGAACGAGCCGTCCCGCTTGGTCAGCTGGGCAAGGATCACGGGATGGTCCTCCTTGCCCTGATTCATCACATAGATGGCGGCCTCCGGGCCCGCCAGGCCCATATCCGCCTGGCCGGACACCACGGCGGTCATGACCTTATCGGCGCCGCCGCCGTTGGTCAGCTCCACGTCCAGCCCCTCCTCCCGGAAGAAGCCCTGGCTCATGGCCACATACTGCGGCGCGTAGAACACCGAGTGGGTGACCTCGCTGAGCCGGACGGACGTCAGCGTCCGCTTCCCGGCGCAGCCCGGCAGCAGCAGAAGCAGCGCCAGGCACAGACACCCTGCAATACAGATTTTTTTCATGCTTTGACCCCCCAATAATGTTGCAGCAGCTTCTCGGCCCCCAGCACCAGCCGGTACATCACCACCGCCGCCGCGGCCAGGATCAACACGCTGGTCATCACCAGGTCCATGTTGAACACCTGAGAGCCGTAAACGATGAGATAGCCCAGGCCCGCCCGGGACACGAGAAATTCCCCCATAATGACCCCCACCCACGACAGGCCCACGTTGACCTTCAGGGTGTTGAACAGGGTGGGAAAGCTGGCGGGGAACACCAGCATCCACAGAATCTGGCCCCGGGTGGCCCCCAGGGACCGCATGAGCCGCAGCTTTTCGCCGTCGGTTCCCAGAAAGCCCTGGTACATGCTGAGGATGGTGACGATCAGGGAGATGGCCAGGGTCATCACGATGATGGACCCCATCCCCGCCCCCATCCATACGATGAAAATCGGCCCCAGGGCCGTTTTCGGCAGGGCGTTGAGCACCACCAGATACGGGTTCAGCACCCGGGCCACCCCGTCCCACCACCACATGCAGATGGCCACGGCGGTGCCCAGCAGCGTCCCGGCCAGAAAGCCCACCACCGTCTCCAGGCACGAGGTGCCGATGTGCCGCAGCAGCTCTCCGCTCCGGCACAGGGATAAGAACGTGCCCCACATGCGGCTGGGACTGCTGACCAGAAAGCCGTCGGACAGTCCTGTGGACGTGGTCAGCTGCCACAGGCCGAACAGGGCCAGCAGCAGCCCCACCTGCCACAGCAGCACCCGGCGGCGTTTTTTCCGCCGGGCCAGCAGCCATGCCTCCCGCCGGGGCAAGGGTTTATCCGTCATGCAGCTCCAGCTCCTTCCATATGGCATTGAAAAACGTGTGAAATTCCGGGGTATCCCGCCGCTCCATAGGCGGTAGCCCCCGCAGCGGCCCCATATCGTGAACGGCCTTTACCCTGGCTGGCCGCCGGGTCAGCACCGCCACCCGGTCCGACATGCTGATGGCCTCGCTGATGTCGTGGGTCACCAGCAGGGCGGTTTTCCCCTCCTGCCGGATGATCCGGTAAATATCCGCCGACACCGACAGCCGCGTCTGATAATCCAGGGCGGAAAACGGCTCATCCAGCAGTAATATCCGGGGGTCCGGGGCCAGGGTCCGGATCAGGGCGCACCGCTGGCGCATGCCGCCGGACAGCTGCCCGGGCCGCTTATCCCCAAAGGCCGCCAGGCCGTACCGGTCCAGCAGACCCCGGACCCGCTGCCGGTTCTCCGGCGTGTTCTCCCCCCGGACAGCCAGCCCCAGGGTCACATTGTCCCAGATGCTCCGCCAGGGGAACAGCTGATCCTGCTGGGGCATGAAGCCCACCCGGGGCGATGGGCCCCGGACGGCCTCGCCGTCCACGGCGATCTCTCCGCCGGTCAGGGGCTCCAGCCCCGCCAGGGCGGACAGCAGCGTGGATTTGCCGCAGCCGGAGGGGCCCACGATGCTGCAAAACTCCCCCTCCTCCACGTCCAGGGACACGTCCCGCAGGGCCTCCACCTCCCCGTCCGGTGCCTGGTACACAAAGGCGGCGTGCAGGAGATGTATCATCATTTCCGTGTGTTCCTCCTCTGATACAATAGGAGAGCGAACGATTCCCTCTCCGCCATCATCCTATGCGCCCCGGTATCCGGAGGTGAGAACGCCCCCGCTTTCCGAAGGGCCTCTCCCCTGCGCAAAACGCGAAAAAAAGGGGCCGACTTGGTCGGCCCCCCTTTGAAAAATGCGCAAAATGCACAATATATCATTCAATAGAGATAATATAGTAATATACAGGCTGTCCGCCGGGCAGCAGGGACACCTCAGCCTCCGGGCAGGCGTCTATAAATCGCTGCTCCGCGTGCTGGGCGTCGGCCTCGCTGATGCCGTCGCCATAGAACACGGTGATAAACTCCGCGCCCTTTTCGGCGGCCAGGGCCGCCAGCTTATCCAGCAGCCCGTCCAGCTCCCGCTCCGTGCCGAACAGCTTCCCGTCCGTCAGGGCCAGATAGTCGCCGGCATTGATGGCGAAGCCGTCGAAGTCGGAGTTCCGGGCGGCATAGGTGACCTGGGCGGTGGTGACGTTGGCGGCAGCCTCCGTCATAGCCGCCAGGATGGCCTGAGGGTCCGGCTCCTCCGGGTCCACCGCCATCATGGCGGAGATCCCCTGGGGCACGGTGGCGGTGGGCACCACGATGACCTGCTTTTCCGTCAGACCCACGCACTGCTGGGCAGCCATGACAATGTTCTTGTTGTTGGGCAGCACAAACACTACCTCGCTGGGGGTATGGTTTACCTCCTGCAAAATAGCCTGGGTGGAGGGATTCATGGTCTGCCCGCCGGATACGATGCGGTCCACGCCCAGATCCCGGAAGGTGGCGGCCAGCCCGTCGCCGGCGCACACGGCCAGAAAGCCGTACCGCTTCTCCGGAGCGGCCACGGCATTTTCCGCCGACTCCAGCTCCTCCTCAATGGCGTCCAGGTCGTCGGTGCTCTGGGCCTTCTTGCCGGCTGCCAGCTCCTCCGCCTGGGTGCGCATGTTTTCGATCTTGGCCAGCTCCAGGGTGCCGTACTTGGCAGCCTCCGTCAGAGCCTCGCCCGGGATGTCGGTGTGGACATGGACCTTGAAGGCCTCGTCGTCCTCGCCGATGACCAGGCTGTCGCCGATGCTGTCCAGATAGGCCCGATAGGGGCCGATGTCCACGCCGTCGCGCTTGCGGACGATAAACACGGTGTCGTATGTGAAGGTGATGTCCTCCAGGCTCAGGGCGCCGAAATCCGCCTTGTCCTGGTCCTTTTCGCCGTCCTCCTCCACCTGGGGCAGAGCCTCGCCCCGCAGAGCCCGCAGCATGCCGTCCAGAATGATGAGGTAGCCCTTGCCTCCCGCGTCCACCACACCGGCCTTTTTCAGCACCGGGTTCATGTCGATGGTCTGGGCCAGCGTCTCATACCCGGCGGCAATGGCCTGCTCCAGCACATATTCGGCGCTGGGGTTTTCCTGAGCGGCCTCCACCGCCCGGGCGGCGGCCAGACGGGACACCGTCAGCACCGTACCCTCGGCGGGCTTCATCACCGCGCCATAGGCGGTGGTGACGCCCTCGGCCATGGCGGCGGCCAGCTGCGCGCCGTCCATGTCGGTCAGGCCCTTCACGGACTTGGACAGGCCCCGGAACAACAGGGAGAGGATCACGCCGGAGTTTCCCCGGGCGCCCCGCAGCAGGGCGCCTGCGGTGATCTTGGCGGCCTCGCCCACTGTGGCGGGCTCGGACTTTTTCAGCTCGTTGACGGCGGTCTGGATGGTCAGGCTCATATTGGTGCCGGTATCGCCGTCGGGTACCGGAAACACGTTCAGATCGTTGATGGCCTGCTTCTGCTGGGTGACACAGGCAGCGCCGAAGGTAATCATCTGTTTGAAGGCGCTGCCGCTGATTCTATCTGTCATCTTTTCGTTTCTCCTTTGACCGGCAGCTTACACGGTAACGGAGTCCACGCACACATTGACCTCGCGGACCTCCACGCCGGTATTTTTGGTGACCACATACTTGACCTCGCTCATAATGGAGCGGCAGACCGTGGCAATATTGACTCCGTTTTCCACAACGATGTGCAGCTCGATGGAAACGGTGCCGTCCTCGTTATAGGTGACCTTCACGCCCTTGCTCATGGCTTCCCGCCGCAGCAGGTGCACCAAGCCGTCGGTCATACTGCGGTAGGCCATGCCCTTGACGCCGAAGCAGTTGGTGGCTGCCGCGCCGGTGATGGTGGTGAATACCGCGCTGCTGATGGTAATCTCGCCCTGATCGGTTCGGACCTTAATCATAGCTAACTTCCTTTCTATAGGCTGCCGCGGGAAAAGCGGCATAAGGACATAATATAGTTGATTATATACCATTTGACCGCCAATAACAAGAAGAATATTTTAAACAAATCCGCCGATTTCCGTAACATATTTTTAACATTTCACTGCGTATGGCCCAGTCCGCCCTGAAAATACGCCGTCCCTGCTATTTCCCGACAGGTTTTCTCCCTGTCCCCGGCTACAATGGGGGAAAAGGAGGGCTTGTCCATGAAATTTCTGCCTCTGCCCCGGGAGAAACGGCGGCTGCTTGACCCCCTGGGCCGGACGGCCCTGACGTGCCTGCTGACAGCAGGCAGCTTCGGCGGCCTGTGCGCCCCGCTACCCCTGGCTCTGACGGCGGCGGCAGGCCCGGGCCTGCCGGGGCTTTGCTGCGTGCTGGGCTGCGGTGCGGGGGCCTTTTTGTTTCTGCCGTTTCAGGCAGGCCTGCGCCAGCTGGCGGCGGCCATTCTCATCTTTTCCGGCAGCATCGCCTTTTATGATACCAGGCTGTTTGCCCGCCGGGCCTTCCGGCCCGGTCTGGCGGCGGCGCTGCTGCTGCTGGTGCAGTCGGCGTATCTCATCGCCCGGCCGGCCCAGCTGTGGGGCCTGTGCGGATTCTGCATGGCTGCGGCCGCCGCGGTCACGGATCTGCTGCTGCGCCGCCGGGACCGTCTGCCCCTGCTGCTGGCGGTGGGCGTGTGTCTGGCGGCAGGCCGGGTAAGCCTGAGCGGCGTGTCGCCGGGCATGTGTCTGGCGGCCGCTCTGCTCATCCGCAGCGTCCGGGAGCTGGAGCCGGTCCGGGCAGCCGCCTGGGGGGCGGCAGTGGGGCTGTGTATGGGCCTTCTGGGGGATGCGCCGGACCCTGCGCCTATGGCGGTGCTGTCCCTGTCCTGCGCCGCCCTGTCCCGGGTCCGTCCCGCCCCTGTCCCGGTGCGCATCGGGACATTCTGCGCCGTGGGCACGGGCTGCGTTCTGCTTCTGGGAATGGCGGAGCCGCTGTATCGCGTGATTGAGCTGGCCTCGGGCGGAATGTTGTCCCTTCTGCCCTTGCCCCGGCTGACTCCGGCGGCGGAAAAAAAGGAGCCCCAGCCGGAAAAGCGGCCCCTGCAGGACCGCTTCGCCAAGCCTGCCGCCGCCCTGCGGGATCTGTACGACAGCTTTTTCCGGGGCACCGCCCCGGAAAAGCCGGAAAATCCCTCTGTGTTGTTTGACCGGGCGGCGGAGCAGGTGTGCCGCCGGTGTATTCTGCGGGATACCTGCTGGCGGCAGAACTACGGCGCCACCTACAACGCCTTCAATGACGCCTGTCCCCAGCTGCTGCGGCGGGGTCAGGCGCTGCCCGGGGATTTTCCCCTGTATTTCACCTCCCGCTGCGTCCATCTGACGGAATTTGTGGAGGCGGTGAATCTGGAGCTGCGGTCCTATCTGCTGCGGCAGCAGTATCACCGGCGGCTGTCAGAGGTCCGGGACCAGGCCCGGGAGCAGTATGCCCAGCTGGGGGACCTGCTGGCCAGTGCCGGTCCCGCCGTCCCCGCCAGCGCCCAGGCCATGGGCTATCGGGTGGCATCGTCTCTGCGGCCCCGGGAGGGGCAGAATGTCTGCGGCGATCAGCTGGATTCCTTCGAGGTAGGCGGCGCCGTGTATCTGCTGCTGTCCGACGGCATGGGCAGCGGCGAGGCCGCCCACCGGGAGGCCGCCATGACCGTCCGGCTGCTGCGGCAGTTTCTGGAGGCGGGCATTGAGCCGGGTCCGGCGCTGAAAACCTTGAACACCGCCCTGTCCCTGCGGGGAGAGAGCGGCGGAGGCTTCACCACCATCGACCTGCTGGCCCTGCAGCGGTCCAGCGGCCAGGCGGCCCTGTATAAATACGGAGCTGCCCCGTCCTACTGCAAGCGGGGCGGCAGCGTCAGCCGCTATGCCGGGCAGTCCCTGCCCGCCGGGCTCCAGGCCGTCCGGGACGCGCCGGAGTGCACCCGGCTCCAGCTGACTGCCGGGAGCTTTTTCGTCATGGTGTCCGACGGCATTGCCGACGCGGGAAACGACGAATGGCTGCAAAATCTGCTGGCAGGCTGGAGCGGCCGGGACGTCAACGCTCTGGTGTCGCTGATCCTGGCGGAGTCCCGGGGGCGCAAGGGCCTGGAGGACGACTGCGCCGTGCTGGCACTGCACCTGTCCTCCGGCGAAAAAAAGCCGGTTTAGCGGGTATATTCCCCCTATGGGCGGGCATACTGAACCTGTCAAACGAAATCGCAACAGAGGAGGGCATAACTCTTGGTAAAAGGACTTTCCCGCCGGGTCATTGTGGTGGATTCCCCGGACCCGCATATATTCGAGCAGGCAATTTTCATCGTGCGCAACGACGCGGCAGTGGGCAGCGGCGGGGTCACCTCCCAGCAGGTGGTGGACCAGGCCATCCGCATTGCCAAGGACTATGCCCGGTCCCACGGCGCGCCGCCCCGGCGGCGGCTGCGCATGTCCCCGTGGCTGGCGGCCCTTCTGGGCGGCGCGGTCATCGGTGCGGTGTGGCTTTTGGCCATGCTGATTTGATACCATTGCTATTTTCTTACCATTTTTCTCCTCACTTGGGGGCGGACGGGGTTTTCCGGTCCGCCCTCCTTTTTTGTCCTGGCGCTGTCTCCTATGGATGGGAAGCCGGCAAACCCGCACTGCCTTCGGCGGATAGGAAAGCTCCCTGCGGGAATTGCCGTATTTCGTTCGTTTCAATCATTATGTATGAAGCCGGAAATCCTTTATCAAAATTTTCACAATTTCCTGTTGCGAATTTTTTCTGTGTATGATAAAATATTAGATGAATCATTTAGTGAAACTGGTTCGATAGAAAATCTTCAACAGAGCAAAGAGGAGGAAAGGAATGAACCCCCAAACCGAACGGGCTGCCGCTATTGTGGAGCAATACGGCTGCAAAACGGAAAATCTCATTGCCATTTTGCAGGATATCCAGGCGGCATACAACTATCTCAGCGAGGCCAACCTGACGTTGGTGGCCCAGCGCCTGGGCATCAGCGTGTCCAAGGTGTACAGCGTGGCCACCTTCTATGAAAACTTCTCCCTGGAGGCCAAGGGCAAGCACATCATCAAGGTCTGCGCCGGTACGGCCTGTCACGTCCGGAAGTCCGGCCCCATTTACGACGCCATATACGAGTACCTGGGCCTGTCCGGCAAGCGTAAGACCAGCGACGACGGCATGTTCACCCTGGAAACGGTGGCATGCCTGGGCGCGTGCGGCCTGGCCCCGGTGATGACCGTGGACGGCGAGGTCCACGCCAAAATGACCCCCACCAGCGCCCTGGAGCTGCTGGAGCGTATCCGGAAGGAGGAGGCCGCCCAATGAAACTGACCCGCGACGCGTTCTGCGATCTGCGCCATAAGGCCCAGCAGGCCCTGCGCCGCAGCAAGGAGACCCCCTCCGTGCTGATCTGCGCCGGCACCGGCTGCATTGCCGGCGGCGCGCTGAAAATCTATGAAAACCTGAAAAACGAGTGTGAAAGCCGGGGCCTGCCGGTGTATATCGGCCTGAAGCACGACAGCGACGAGGAAAAGAGCCTGCACATCAAGATGAGCGGGTGCCACGGCTTCTGCGAAATGGGCCCCCTGGTCCACATTGAGCCCATGGGCATCATGTACATCCATGTGAAGCCCGAGGACTGCCACGAGATCCTGGAAAAGACCGTTCTGGGCGGGGAGATCATCGACCGGCTGGTGTATCGGCTGAACGGGGTGGCCTATCCCCGGCAGGAGGACATTCCCTTCTACAAAAAGCAGCACCGGGTGGTGCTGGAGAACTGCGGCACCAGCGACGCCCAGGACATTGAGGAGTACATCGCCAAGGGCGGCTATTCCGGCTTTGAGCGGGCCCTGTTCGAGATGACGGATGAGCAGATCTGCCGGGATATCATCGACTCGGGCCTGCGGGGCCGGGGCGGCGGCGGCTTCCCCGCCGGGCAGAAGTGGGACGGCGCCCGCCGGCAGCAGGCGGACAAGAAGTACATCGTCTGCAACGGCGACGAGGGCGACCCCGGCGCGTTCATGGACCGTTCCATTATGGAGGGCAATCCCCACTCCGTGCTGGAGGGCATGATGATCGCCGGCCTGGCCGCCGGCAGCGACGAGGGCTATATCTACGTCCGGGCCGAGTATCCCCTGGCGGTGTCCCGGCTGAAAACCGCCATCGAAAAGGCCCAGGAGCTGGGCCTGCTGGGGGACGACATTCTGGGCAGCGGCTTCAATTTCCACCTCCATGTGAACCGCGGCGCAGGCGCCTTTGTCTGCGGCGAGGGCAGCGCCCTGACCTCCTCCATCGAGGGCAAGCGCGGCATGCCCCGGGTAAAGCCCCCCCGCACCATTGAGCACGGCCTGTGGGGCAAGCCCACGGTGCTCAACAACGTGGAGACCTTTGCCAACGTCCCCCTGATCATCCGCAACGGCGTGGACTGGTACCGGCACATCGGCACGGAAAAGAGCCCCGGCACCAAGGCCTTCGCCCTGACCGGCAATGTGGTGAACACCGGCCTGATCGAGGTGCCCATGGGCACCACCGTCCGCGAGGTGATTTTCGACATCGGCGGCGGCATCCCCGACGGCAAGAAGTTCAAGGCCGTGCAAATCGGCGGCCCCTCCGGCGGCTGCTGCTGCGCCAGCAGTGAGCACCTGGACCTGCCCCTGGACTTCGACTCTCTGAAGAAGATCGGGGCTATGATCGGCTCCGGCGGCCTGGTGGTCATGGACGAGGACACCTGCATGGTGGAGACTGCCCGCTTCTTCATGAGCTTCACCCAGAACGAAAGCTGCGGCAAGTGCGTTCCCTGCCGGGAGGGCACCAAGCGCATGCTGGAGATCCTGGACCGCATCGTCGGCAACGAGGGCACCATGGAGGACCTGGAGCTGCTGGAGAATCTGTCCAATACCATCACCGAGACGGCTCTGTGCGGCCTGGGCCAGAGCGCCTGCAAGCCCGTGCAGAGCACCCTGCGCTATTTCCGGGACGAGTATCTGGCCCATGTGGTGGACCACCACTGTCCCATCTGCAACGGGCGCAAGCGCCATCTGGAGATCATTCCCGAGCTGTGCAAGGGCTGCGGCAAGTGCGCCAAGAACTGTCCCATGGACGCCATCTCCGGCCAGATCCGCATGCCCCACGTCATCGACACCACCAAGTGTATCCACTGCGGCGCTTGCTGGGGAGCCTGCCCCTTCGGCGCTATCGACGCCATTGAGGAGGAGGTATGACCATGGCCAAGGGAATCATGATCGTAGACGGCCAGCGGGTGCCGTTCGACGGGGAGAAGAACGTCCTCTCCGTTATCCGCAAGGCGGGCATCGACATGCCCACCTTCTGCTACTATTCCGAGCTGTCGGTCCACGGTGCGTGCCGCATGTGCATCGTGGAAAATGTTAAAACCGGTAAAATCGACGCATCCTGCTCCATGGAGCCCCGGGACGGGCTGGAGATCCGCACCAACACCGCCCGGCTGCTGCGGCACCGGCGGATGATCCTGGAGCTAATGCTGGCCTCCCACGACTGCAGCTGCACCACCTGCGCCAAAAGCGGCAACTGCCGCCTGCAGGCCCTGGCCCAGCGCTTCGGCGTCAGCCGGGTCCGGTTCCCGGACACCCGGGAGCGCTATGAGCAGGACAACACCAGTCTGGCCATTTTCCGGGACCCCAACAAGTGCATTCTCTGCGGCGACTGCGTCCGGGTCTGCGAGGAGCTCCAGGGCCAGGGCATCCTGAACTATGCCCACCGGGGCAGCGAGCTGCAGGTCATGCCCGCCTTTGACCGGAAGCTGGCGGACACCAAGTGCGTGGGCTGCGGCCAGTGTGCCGCCGTGTGCACCACCGGCGCCATCACCGTGAAAAACCAGATCGGCCAGGCCTGGCAGGCCCTCCACGACCCGAAAAACCGGGTGGTGGTCCAGATCGCCCCCGCCGTGCGGGTGGCCCTGGGCGAGGAGTTCGGCCTGCCCGCCGGAGAAAACGTCATGGATCGGCTGGTAAAGGCCCTGAAGCTCATGGGCGTGGAGGAGGTGTACGACACCGACTTTGCCGCGGATATGACCACCATCAGCGAGTCCCAGGAGTTCCTGGAGCGGCTGAAGGCCGGCGGTCCCTTCCCCATGTTCACCAGCTGCTGCCCCGCCTGGGTGAAGTATCTGGAGCTCAACGACCCCAAGTATCTGCGGAATATCTCCTCCTGCAAGTCCCCTATGGAGATGTTCGCCGCCGTGCTGCGGGATAAGTATCAGGCAAAGGACGCCGCCGACGGACGGCGGACGTATCACATGGCCATCATGCCCTGCACCGCCAAGAAGATGGAGGCCGCCCGGGCGGAATTTACCCGGGACGGGCAGCCCGACGTGGATCTGGTCATCACCACCCGGGAGCTGGTGGACATGATCCGGGAGGCCGGTATTCAGCTGACGGAGCTGGAGCCTGAGGCCCCGGACCTGCCCTTCGGCCTGGGCTCCGGCGCGGCGGTGATCTACGGCGTCACCGGCGGCGTGGCAGAGGCCGTGGTGCGGTACTGTCTGCCGGACAAGAGCAACAACGCCCTTCAGGCCATCCGGGTCACGGACCTGCGGGGCGACGGGGCCATCCGTGAGGTAAACCTGACCGTGGAGGGCCAGGAGCTGCACATCGCCATCGTCAACGGCCTGTCCCACGCCAAGGAGCTGATCGCCGACGTGGAGGCCGGAAAGCGGTTTTATCACCTGGTAGAGGTCATGACCTGCCAGGGCGGCTGCGTAGGCGGCGCGGGCCAGCCCTATGGCCTGACGGCGGCGAAGAAGCGCCGCGGCGCGGGTCTGTACGAGGCGGACGCCACCGCCATGTTCAAGGGGGCGGAGAAGAACCCCATTGTCACCCGCCTGCTGGACGAGTACGGCCATGAGCGCTGCCATGAGCTGCTCCACGTCCGCTACGGAGAATAACAAGCCATCACCAAAGCAGCCCCTCCGGCCAATCCGGAGGGGCTGAGCTTGTCAAAAATCCTTTTTGGCAGGCGTTTCCCTGGACTTTCCCTGCAAAGCCTGGTATAGTAAGGGAAAAAATCGAAGGGAGTCATGCACATGCACATCACCGTTTATCTTGGCGCCAGCCGGGGCAACGACCCGGCGCTGGAGCGTGCCGTCCGTGAGCTGGGCCGGTGGATCGGGACCAGCGGCAACGCCCTGGTCTACGGCGGGTCCAAAACCGGTCTTATGGGCCGCCTGGCCCGGAGCGTTCTGGAAGCCGGCGGCCAGGTCACCGGTGTGGAGCCGCAGTTTTTCATGGACGCAGGCTATCAGTACGACGGTCTGACCCGGCTCATCGTCACGGAGGACATGGCCCGGCGCAAGGCGAAAATGATTGAGCTGGGCGATGCCTTCATCGCCTTCCCCGGCGGCACCGGCACCCTGGAGGAGATTGCCGAGGTCATGTCCCAGGTGTCCCTGAAGCAGCTGAAGGCTCCCTGCATCCTGTACAACCTCAATGGGTATTATGACCATCTGAAGGCCCTGCTGGAGCACATGATCGAAAAGGACCTGTCCTCCCCGGACCGGCAGCAGGGCATCCATTTTGCCGCAGGTCTGGCGGAGATCCAGGAAATTCTGCGGCAGGCATAACGGTATAAAAGCGGACGGGGCAGAGCCTCGTCCGCTTCCTTTTTTCTTCCTTCCGGCCATTTTCCTGGTGACAATTGCGCTCCGATGCCGTATAATGCTTCCCATAGGGTCCCCATTCGGGGACAGGATAGGGAACAGAAGGGAGACAATACATGACAGATATCCAGATCGCCCAGCAAGCCGTGCCCCTGCCCATCGGCGACATTGCCGCCTCCTGCGGCATCGACCCCCAGTATGTGGAGCAGTACGGCCGCTGCAAGGCCAAGATCGACTACCGCCTGCTGCGGGAGCAGGCCCACCGGCCCGACGGCAAGCTCATCTTAGTCACCGCCATCACCCCCACCCCCGCCGGCGAAGGCAAGACCACCACCACCGTGGGCCTGACGGACGGCCTGCGCAAAATCGGCAAAAACGCCGTAGCCGCCCTGCGGGAGCCGTCCCTGGGGCCGGTGTTCGGCGTCAAGGGCGGAGCCGCCGGCGGCGGCTATGCCCAGGTCATCCCCATGGAGGACATCAATCTTCACTTCACCGGCGATTTCCACGCCATCGGCGCGGCCAACAACCTGCTGGCCGCTCTGCTGGACAACCACATCCAGCAGGGCAACGCCCTGGGCATCGACGTCAAGCAGATCGTCTGGAAGCGCTGCGTGGACATGAACGACCGCCAGCTGCGCCACGTCATCGACGGCCTGGGCGGCAAAATGCAGGGTGTCCCCCGGGAGGACGGCTTCGACATCACCGTGGCCAGCGAGGTCATGGCCGTTCTGTGTCTGGCCAGTGACATCACCGACCTGAAGGCCCGGCTGGGCCGCATGATCGTGGCCTATACCTTCGACGGCCGTCCCGTCACCGCCCACGATCTCAAAGCCGAGGGAGCCATGGCCGCCCTGCTGAAGGACGCCCTGAAGCCCAACCTGGTCCAGACCCTGGAGCACTCCCCCGCCTTTATCCACGGCGGCCCCTTTGCCAACATCGCCCACGGCTGCAACAGCGTCACCGCCACCCGCATGGCCCTGAAGCTGGGGGACTACGCCGTCACCGAGGCGGGCTTTGCCGCAGACCTGGGCGCGGAGAAGTTCTTTGATATCAAGTGCCGCCTGTCCGGTCTGCGCCCCTCCGCCGTGGTCATCGTGGCCACGGTCCGGGCCCTGAAATACCACGGCGGTGTCCCCAAGGCGGAGCTGGGCCGGGAGGACCTGTCCGCCCTGGAAAAGGGCTTGCCCAACCTGCTGCACCATGTGAACACCATCCGCAATACCTTCCATCTGCCCTGCGTGGTGGCCATCAACGCCTTTCCCACGGATACGGCGGCGGAGCTGCGCCTGGTGGAGGACAAATGCCGCGCCCTGGGAGTCAATGCCGTGCTGTCTGAGGTGTGGGCCAAGGGCGGCGAGGGCGGACGTGCCCTGGCCCAGGAGGTGGTGCGCCTGTGCGATCAGCCCCAGCTGGCCCCCTTCTCCTTTGCCTATCCCGACAACGCCTCCCTGGCCTATAAGCTCAACGCCATTGTGGGCCGGGTATACGGCGGCGCTCAGGCGGTGCTGACCCCCGCCGCCCAGAAGCAGCTCCAACGCCTGACGGAGCTGGGCTTCGGCGACCTGCCGGTGTGCATGGCCAAAACGCAGTATTCTCTGTCCGACGACCCCACCCTGCTGGGAGCTCCCACGGGCTTCACCGTCACCGTCCGCAGTCTGCGGGTCAGCGCCGGAGCCGGCTTCATCGTGGCCTATACCGGCGACATTATGACCATGCCCGGCCTGCCCCGGGTCCCGGCGGCAGAAAAGATCGACGTGGACGAAAACGGCGTCATCACCGGCCTGTTTTGATGAAAAACCGTCCTGCCCTATGGCAGGACGGTTTTTTCCGTCTGTTATTTCTCCTACTGCTATTTCTCCTATCACGCGTTTTCCGCGATATACCGGGCCACATACACGCCGCTGGCACTGGCGTGGGACAGGGAGTGGGTCACGCCGCTGCCGTCGCCGATGACGAACAGCCCCGGGTGGCAGGTCTGGAGGTTGTTGTCCAGCTGCACCTCCATGTTATAGAACTTCACCTCCACGCCGTAGAGCAGGGTGTCGTCGTTGGCGGTGCCCGGGGCGATCTTATCCAGGGCATAGATCATCTCGATGATGCCGTCCAGGATGCGCTTGGGCATCACCAGGCTCAGGTCGCCGGGAGTAGCGGACAGGGTGGGGGTCACGAAGCTCTCCTCAATGCGCTTGGGGGTGGACCGCTGGCCCCGGATCAGGTCGCCGAACCGCTGGATGATCACGCCGCCGCCCAGCATATTGGACAGCCGCGCAATGCTCTCGCCGTAGCCGTTGGAGTCCTTGAAGGGCTCGGAGAAGTGCTTGGCCACCAGCAGGGCGAAGTTGGTATTCTCCGTATGCATGGCCGGGTCCTCATAGCTGTGGCCGTTGACGGTGACGATGCCGTTGGTGTTCTCGTTGACCACCGCCCCCTTGGGGTTCATGCAGAAGGTCCGCACCCGGTCCTGGAACTTCTCCGTCCGGTACACGATCTTGCTCTCATACAGCTCGTCGGTAAGGTGGGCAAACACCTCATAGGGCAGCTCCACCCGCACGCCGATGTCCACCCGGTTGGACCGGGTGGCGATCTCCAGCGCACGGCACACGTCCTCCATCCACTTGCTGCCGCTGCGGCCCACGGAGATGACGCAGTACCGGCCCTGATAGCTGGCCTTGTCCGTCACCACCCGATACCCGCCGTCCACGCGCTCCACGGCCCGCACCGGGGTATCGAAGAAAATGTCCACGTCGTCCTTCAGGATGTTGTACAGGTGCTCCAGCACCACCAGGTTCTTGTCCGTGCCCAGGTGCCGCACCGACGCGTCCAGCAGGTGCAGGTCGTTCTCCAGGCACAGCTTCTTGATGGGCGTCGCGCCGGTGGAGTACAGGTGCGTCCCCTGGCCGCCGTTTTCCACGTTGATCTGATCCACGTATTCCATCAGCTCCAGGGCCCGCTTCTTGCCGATGTGCTCGTGCAGGGTGCCGCCGAACTGGTTGGTGATGTTGTACTTGCCGTCGGAAAAGGCCCCGGCCCCGCCGAAGCCGTTCATAATGGCGCAGGTGGGGCACTTGACGCAGGACTTCACCTTGTCCCCGTCAATGGGACAGTGCCGCCGGCTCAGGGCATGTCCCGCCTCAAACAGGGCGATCTTCAGGTCCGGCCGCTTCTCCAGCAGCTCATAGGCGGAGTAGATTCCGCCGGGGCCTCCGCCCACGATCAGCACATCATACTGCATAGTCATTTCCTCCTGATTCACATAGTCATACATATATAGTATACCAGTTATTTTCCGCGGCAGCAAACAGATTTTGCTTATGGCAGGGTTTAGCTTCTCTGCACACGCAATAACTGCATTTGGCAAATCGCACTGTTTTTTTGATTAATTATGTTTGTAATTGACAAAAGCAAATATATATGCGATAATATTTTATATAATTATTGCAGAAAGGAGGATTTGTCGTTTACTTATATTTTCACTACTTCTGCGCGTGAAATTGAAATGGAGGTTATATATGAAAAAAAGATTATCTATTTTCCTAATTTTCGTACTTCTCTTTTCACTATCCTCTACAACTGTTGCCTCGGCTCTTCCGAACAAAAGTGAACTGCCCGGTCTCTATGCGGCCGAAGATGGTGATATGTTCATTTTACAATCCGAAGACCGAGATGCGACGATAATTACAAATGATACTCACCATTCCATGACAGTTTCAATTAAGTATTCTCATAATCCGGATACAGTGTACCAGTGGTATATTTCTGATTATCCAATGCCCTTTGAGCCATCTAGTTCCGCATTTTGGACGGACATTATTGCTTATGCGGAAGATCACATCAGTCAAGCGGAGGAAATCATTTTCGTCAGCAACACACCATCTGAAATGCATAATTCCATTCAGCCATTCAGTTCTGCGGGAGCAGATATTTATCCGCAACTCCTGAAGTACGTTGGCACATCGCCCTTTGAAGACATCATAAGGTATAGTACGACCATGGACGGAAATACTGTACGGGTTTATGAGGACATGAGGTTTGAAGTGCGCTTTTCACAGAATAAGAGTTGGTCGACTGCAGTATTTGTGTCAACTCTGATTACCTCTGTTTTGGGACTGATTGTGACAAATACTATTGTGCAAGCCATTTGTACTGCATTTAACGTCGTTGTAAGTGTGTATGCTTCCATTGCAGCCGGATCGATGAATTGTTATACCTGTACAGCAATATTTTCACGTTATGTTAATGTTAACAGTTCCGAGTATCCCTATAACATGACCATAAGAACGGTTTCATACGAGGCATATGAAGATGCCTCACCCTCTAGTACGAGAAGAGCAGAGATCGATAGCGGGTCCAGGACTACGAGTTATAACAAGAGTGAAAGTTACTATCAGAATTGCTATGCACAGGCACTGGATGGCTATAACGTTTACAAGAGCGTTGGCCCACGTTCCTAGGAGGTTGCCTATGTGGAGTCCTCTGCAAAAGTATACCGTCCAACAGTTCAGGCGGGGTATGCTTCTTCAATTGATCAACATTGTGCTTTGCACATTGTCCCTTATCTTCAATAATACCTACTTTCTCGTTGCGCTGGTGTTTACCTGCAACACGTGGTGGCTGCTACGCTGGCGCAGATACTGCGGCCTTCTTTTCCCGCTGCTGAGCTATCCCTTAGCCATGTATGCCACCGTGTCTCACAACGTCTTCCCGGCCATCCCCGCTGTTCTTGGGCTGAACGTCTGCTTTCTCATCTATTCTGCGATCATGCTTCTGCTGTTTCGATCTGAATTCAAGGATGAATCCGATCCGGCCTGAGCTATATGGGGTGCTTCCAGTGAATCCCGGCAGCCTTGCTGCCGGGATTTTTATTGCTATGCTCCCCCCGTTATGGTACAATAACCCCAAAACGTATAAGGAGGGGCTGTCTATGAGCCGCGCCGACGAAATATTTCAGCAAAACTGCCGTGATATCCTGGAAAACGGCGTCTGGGACACAGACCAGAACGTCCGTCCCCACTGGGAGGACGGTACTCCGGCCCACACGGTGAAAAAATTCGGCATCGTCAACCGCTATGACCTGCGGCAGGAGTTTCCCATTCTCACCATCCGCCGCACCTATTTCAAAACCTGCATCGACGAGCTGCTGTGGATCTGGCAGCAGAAGTCCAACAACATTCACGACCTCCGGGGCCACATCTGGGACAGCTGGGCCGACGAGACCGGCTCCATCGGCAAGGCCTACGGCTATCAGCTGGGGGTGAAGCACCAGTATCCCGAGGGGGAGTTTGACCAGGTGGACCGGGTGCTGTACGACCTGCGCCACAACCCCGCCTCCCGCCGCATCCTCACCAATATCTATAACTTCCAGGACCTCCACGAGATGGCCCTGTATCCCTGCGCCTATTCCATGACCTTCAACGTCTCCGGCCGCACCCTCAACGCCATTCTGAACCAGCGGTCCCAGGATATGCTGACGGCCAACAACTGGAACGTGGTCCAGTACGCCGTCCTGGTCCACATGATGGCCCGGGCCTCCGGCCTGGAGGCCGGCGAGCTGGTCCACGTCATCGCCGATGCCCATATCTACGACCGCCATGTCCCTCTGGTGGAGGAGCTTCTGCGGCGGCAGGGCCGTCCGGCCCCCCGGCTGGTGGTGGACCCCGCCGTTACGGACTTCTACCAATTCACCCGGGACAGCTTCCGCTTGGAGGGCTACGAGCCCCTGCCCTTCGACGGAAAAATTCCCGTGGCCATCTGATTTTCCCCGCCCCACAGGCTTTTTTCTTGACCGAAAATGGCCTGTGGGGTATAATGGTCTCAACGCAAATTCGGAGGCGATGGGATGAAAAAAATTGTTCACAAGCCGGCTGCGCCGCTGTATGCGGCGGCGGCTGTATGGGTGCTGTATGCCCTGCTGTTCCCCCTGTACCGGCCGGGGCACTTTGTCATAGCCCTGGCGGCCTCCGCCGTGGTATACGGCATCGCCCGGCTGTTCTGCAAGGATATTGTGGAGGAGGTGCCCCAGGAGCCGGAAACCACCGGCAACCAGGAGCTGGACCAGATGATCGCCCAGGGCAAGGGCGCTCTGGACGAGATGCGCCGCCTAAACGACAGCATCCAGGATGCGGCCATCAGCGCCCAGATTGAGCGGCTTTCCCAGGTGTCCGACAAGATTTTTCAGCAGGTGCAGAAGAATCCCTCCCAGCTGCCCCAGATCCGCAAGTTCATGAGCTACTACCTGCCCACCACCCTGAAGCTGCTGCGGGCCTATGACGACATGAGCCGCCAGGGCGTCCAGGGGGAGAACATCACCGGCACCATGGAGCGGGTGCGGGGCATGATGAGCACCGTCGTCACCGCCTTCGAGCGGCAGCTGGACAGCCTGTTCGGCGACCAGGCCCTGGATATCTCCACGGATATCACGGTGCTGGACAACATGATGGCCCGGGAGGGCCTCAGCGACGACCCCATCCACCGCACCCAGGCAAAGCCTGATGACGGCCCCCAGGACGACGGGATCCAATTGGAGCTTTAAGACACCATTACTCATAAAGGAAGGACGATTACCATGACCGATAACATGACCCCTCAGCTGACCCTGGACCCCACCGCCGCTGCCGCCGAGGCAGTGCCCACCCTGACCCTGACTCCGGAAGCCCCGGAGGCCCCCCAGGTGGAGGAAGAAAAGAAAATCGAGCCCGTGGAGATGGACGAAAAGCTGCTGACCGACGCGGAAAAGCAGGCGGTGGAGGATTTCTCCCACAAGATCGACATCCGGGACACCAACATGATCCTGCAGTACGGCGCGGCGGCCCAGAAGAGCGTGGCGGGCTTCTCCGAAAACGCCCTGAACAGCGTCCGCAACAAGGACCTGGGCGAGATCGGCAAGGACCTGAGCCAGCTGGTGGTGGAGCTGAAGGGCTTCGGCGAGGAAGAGGAAAAGAAGGGCCTGGCGGGCCTGTTCAAAAAAACCGGCAACCGTCTGGAAACCATGAAGGCCCAGTACGGCAAGGTAGAGGCCAACGTGGACAAAATCGCCCAGTCTCTGGAGCAGCATCAGATCACCCTGCTGAAGGATGTGGCCATGTTTGACCAGATGTATGAGCTGAACCTGAAGTATTACAAGGAGCTGACCATGTACATTCTGGCCGGCAAGAAGCGCCTGGCCGAGGTCCGCTCCACCGAGCTGGAGGAGCTGCGCAGGAAGGCGGAGCAGACGGGTCTTGCCGAGGACGCCCAGGCATACAACGACCTGGTGAACCTGTGCAACCGCTTTGAAAAGAAGCTCCACGACCTGGAGCTGACCCGCATGGTGTCCGTGCAGATGGGGCCCCAGACCCGCCTCCTGCAAAACAATGACACCCAGATGATCGAGAAGATCCAGTCCTCCCTGGTGAACACCATTCCCCTGTGGAAGAGCCAGATGGTGCTGGCCCTGGGCATGGAGCACAGCCGTCAGGCCACTGCCGCCCAGAACGCCGTCACCGAGATGACCAACCAGCTCCTGCGCAAGAACGCCGACACCCTGAAGATGGGCACCATCGCCACCGCCAAGGAGGCCGAGCGCTCCATCGTGGACATCGAGACCCTGCAGCACACCAACCAGCAGCTGATCTCCACCCTGGACGAGGTCATGAACATCCAGAAGGAGGGGGCCGAGAAGCGCAAAGCCGCCGAGGTGGAGCTGGGCCGCATCGAGGGCGAGCTGAAGCAGAAGCTCCTGGAGCTCCGGGGCTAAGCCCCGCTCCCCCCTTCCCGGAGCGCCGTTCTCCCCCCTCTGTAGGGGCGGACGTCTCTGTCCGCCCGAATGCGCCCTGATGCAGGCAAGGTCCTGATTCGCCGGCCCCTGCGGGCCGTTTCCCCTCAATCTCCCTGGAAAGGACTGGTGCCGTCACCATGAAATTTTATCAAAAACGAGGCTTTGCACTGGTGGTGCTGATCCTGGCCATCCTGGGCGCCAGCGTCTACGGCATCAGCAAAAAGCCCGCCTCCCTGCCGGAGGTATCGCACTATAACTGGATCTGTGACCAGGCGGGCCTGCTGACCCAGGACGCCCGGCAGACCATCCAGGAATACAACACCGCCTGGAACGACAAATATTATGCCGTTGCAGCCGTGGCTTCCGTGGACAATATCCACGGCTGGAAGCCCGAGGACTACGCCCGGGAGCTGGGGGCCAGGTGGGGCCTGGGAGCCAACGACATGCTCCTGCTGCTGGTCAAGGGCGGCGATTGGTACGTTGCCTGCGGCGACGACTTAGCCGACCAAATGACCGACACCCAGCAGACCAAGCTGAAAACCGCCCTGGACACTCCCTACTACGCCGGGGATTATTCCCAGGCAGCGGTGGATTTCTTCCGCCAGTCCGACGTGGTCCTGGCCCAGACCCTGGGCCAGAGCAGCTCCCACCAGCAGCCTGCTCAGAGCCGGGAGTGGCAGCAGCCCTCTGCCGCCTCCGGCGTCAGCGTGTCCGGCGTGGTCCTGCTGATCGTGGGGATTTTTGTGATCTGGTCCCTGCTGGACCGCATGCGCTATAACCGCTACCGCCGCCGTCCGGTGGTGGCAGGCGGCCCGGTGTACTATCCCATTTTCTGGGGCCGTCGGCCCCGGGCGCCCCGGCCCCCCCGACCCCCTCGGGGTCCCGGCGGTCCTATGGGCGGCGGTCCCCGGCCTCCCCGGTCTGCATCTCCCCGGCCTCCCCGGTCCAGCGGTCCCCGGCCTGGGAATTATTCCCGGTCCTCCAGCGGCGGCTTCGGCGGCGGCTCCAGGTCCGGCGGATTCGGAAATCGCGGCGGCTTTGGCGGCGGCGGACGCTCCTCCGGCGGCAGCCGGGGCGGCGGCTTTGGCGGCAAGGGCGGCTTCGGCGGCGGACGCCGCTGACCCATATTTTTGCACAACGATCCCCCAGCCCTCCCGGCTGGGGGATCATCATTTCCTCCAAGATGGCAAAAATGAGCTCTTTTGTATGGCGGCTGTGCCATACAAAAGAGCTCATTTGCAGCTTGGGATTTTTACTTCACCAGTTCGATGATGGCGGTCTCGGCAGCATCGCCGCGGCGGATGCCGGTGCGGATGATGCGGGTGTAGCCGCCGTTGCGCTCGGCATATTCAGGAGCGATCTCCTTGAACAGCTTGTGGGCGACGGTCTCTCTGGTAATGAAGCTCAGCGCCTGACGATAGGCAGCCAGATCACCCTTCTTGCCCAGGGTAATCATCTTTTCAGCCAGGGGCTTGATCTCCTTGGCGCGGGTGACGGTGGTCTCCATCCGGCCATTGTCCAGGAAATCGGTGACCTGCTGACGGAGCATCGCCATACGCTGATCGGTAGTCTTACCGAGCTTACGAGTTCCGGGCATTTCAGTTTCCTCCTTGTAAGGATATGCGCACAGAGGCGCGTTAGTTGTTCTCTTCGTCGGCCAGGGACAGGCCCATTGCCTCCAGCTTGCCGATGACCTCCTCCAGGGACTTGCGGCCCAGGTTGCGCACCTTCATCATCTCGTCCTCGGTTTTGGAGATCAGATCCGCCACCGTGTTGATGTTGGCGCGCTTGAGGCAGTTAAAGCTGCGGACGGACAGGTCCAGCTCTTCGATGGTCATATCCAGCACCGTGCTCTGGGGATCCGCGGACTTCTCCACCACGGTGGGGCGGCCGTCCAGGGTATCGGACAGATCGGTGAACAGGGCAAAGTGATCGCACAGGATCTTGGCGCCCAGGGATACGGCGTCGCGGGCGGAAATCGTGGAATCCGTCCAGACCTCCAGCGTCAGCTTGTCGAAGTCGCTCATGCTGCCGACGCGGGTGTTTTCCACCGTGTAATTCACCTTATACACGGGGGTATAGATGGAGTCGATGGGGATCACGCCGATGACGCCGGGGCGCTGGGCCTTGTTCCGGTCGGCGGACACATAGCCGCGGCCGTGGCTCAGGGTGATTTCCATGCTCAGGGTGGCACCCACATCCAGGGTAGCCAGGTGCAGCTCGGGGTTCAGGACCTCGACTTCACCGTCGCTCTTGATGTCGCCGGCCGTCACCTCGCAGGGACCAGTCGCCTCAATATAGACGGTCTTGGTGCCCTCGCAGTGCAACTTGGTCAGCAGACTCTTCACGTTCAGAACGATCTCGGTCACGTCCTCTTTCACACCGGGGATGGTGGAAAACTCGTGCTGCACACCGGCGATCTTGATGCTGGTGGCCGCCGTGCCGGGCAAAGAGGAGAGCATGATGCGCCGCAGCGCATTGCCCAGGGTCGTTCCGTAACCGCGCTCCAGGGGTTCGATCACATATTTTCCATAGGAAGCATCGCCGGGCGTTTCGATACACTCGATCTGGGGCTTCTCAATTTCGATCATGCAGTACCCTCCTTCATTCTCGTTACGGCGCGGACACGTCCGCGCTTACTTGGATTCCTTTGCTTTATGAGGGTCTCGACCCTATTACTTGGAGTACAACTCGACGATGAGGTGTTCCTCGATGGGCATATCAATGTCCTCGCGGGCGGGCAGCTTGGTGACGGTGCCCTTCAGGGCGTTCTTGTCACGCTCCAGCCACTGGGGGACGGTGACCAGCGGGGCATCCTCGCCGGTCAGGCGCTTGAAGGCCACGGAGGAGCGGCTGCTCTCGCGGACCTCGATGACATCGCCAACGCGAACCAGATAGGAAGGAATGTTCACCTTCTGGCCGTTGACGGTGAAATGCGCGTGGTTCACCAGCTGACGGGCCTCGCGGCGGGTCATGGCAAAGCCCAGACGATACACCACGTTGTCCAGGCGGCGCTCCACCAGGGTCAGCAGGTTCTCGCCGGTCTTGCCGGGCATACGGGAAGCCTTCTCATAGTACATATGGAACTGCTTCTCCAGGATACCGTAGACGAACTTCACCTTCTGCTTCTCGTTGAGCTGGATGGCATACTCGCTCTTCTTCTTTCTCATCTGGCCGCCGGGGTTGCGCTTGGTCTCCTTCTTGGAGTAACCCATGACGGTAGGAGAAATGCCCAGCGCCTTGCAGCGCTTGGCGATAGGCTGCATATTCTTAGCCATATTCTTACTTATCCTCCTTGTTCCGATTACACACGCCGACGCTTGGGGGGACGGCAACCATTGTGGGGGATGGGCGTGACGTCCTTGATCATGGTCACTTCCAGACCCACGGCCTGCAGGGCGCGGATGGCGGCCTCACGACCCTGACCAGGGCCCTTGACGAAAACCTCAACGGTCTTCAGGCCATGCTCCATGGCGGCCTTGGCGGCGGTCTCGGCGGCGCTCTGTGCGGCGAAGGGGGTGGACTTCTTGCTGCCGCGGAAGCCCAGGCCGCCGGAGGAAGCCCAGGACAGTGCGTTGCCCTGGCTATCGGTCACGGTGACCATGGTGTTGTTGAAGGAAGAACGGATATGGACCTGGCCCTTTTCGACGTTCTTCTTCTCACGGCGGCGGCGGATGACCTTCTTACCGGTCTTAGGATTAGCCATATTCTATCTTCCCTCCTTACTTCTTCTTGTTGGCGATGGTCTTTTTGGGGCCCTTGCGGGTGCGGGCGTTGGTCTTGCTGCGCTGGCCGCGCACGGGCAGGCCGCGGCGATGACGGGTGCCGCGGTAGCAGCCGATCTCGGTCAGCCGCTTGATATCCAGGGCAACCTGACGGCGCAGGTCGCCTTCCACCACGTAGCTCTGGTCGATGGCTTCACGAAGCTTGGCTTCGTCGGCCTCGGTCAGATCCTTGACGCGGGTGTCGGGGTTGATCCCAGTCTGCGCCAGGATGTCCTGGGCGCTCTTTCTGCCAATACCGTAGATATAGGTCAAACCGATTTCGATTCGCTTATCCTTGGGCAGGTCAATACCGGCAATACGTG